>Ga0164315_10000368_pt1 | contig 30745 bp, 18 predicted proteins | sample GuaBasSedimGuay6_FD_113737 | JGI IMG/M metagenome (GOLD analysis project Ga0164315, IMG submission 113737) | Subseafloor sediment microbial communities from Guaymas Basin, Gulf of California, Mexico - Guay6, Core 4569-2, 0-3 cm | ecosystem: Environmental > Aquatic > Marine > Hydrothermal vents... | reverse complement strand
TACCGCAAAGGGCAACCACAAGGGATTGCCCCTACGCAATGCCATGTAGGGGCAATCCCTTGTGGTTGCCCCATTTCTGGTTGCTTATTCTAAAATACCTGAAAATTTCTGGTTCAGTACTTAAACAATTTATCACCTATTATCAGTAGTTCTAAAAGGCGCATTTGCCAAATTTATTTTGCGGCCGTTCAAAATTTATTTTGCGGCTTTTCGTGAGACGCGAAGCATCGCGTCTCTACGGTAAACGAAATCAATATTGATATGTTTAGAAAATGGCAAAAGTCGCGCAATCGTAAAAAACTGAAACTTGAAAACTATGCCTTTTTATTTGAAGAAGCACCGGAAAATGAACAAGTGTGTTTTGATTGCGAAACCACCAGTTTAAATACCAAAAAAGCAGACATACTCTCCATTGGCGCGATCAAGATTCAAAAGCATAAGATTTTAACCAGCCAAAAGTTAGAATTATTTATTAAACCGCGCACAGAGATAGATGAAGCCAGTATCAAAATTCACCATTTACGTCATTGTGATTTAGAAAATGGATTACAAGCCGAGGAAGCCATTTTAAAGTTTTTAGACTTTATCGGTTCACGCCCATTAGTTGGTTACTATTTAGAATTTGATATCGCCATGATTAACAAATACCTCAAACCCTTATTAGGGATTACTTTACCCAATCAACAAATTGAAGTCTCCGGCATGTACTACGATTACAAACAAAACATATTCAATCCCACCCCGATTGATTTGCGTTTTGATGCCATTTTAAAAAACTTAGAGTTACCCACATTAGGAAAACATGATGCTTTTAACGATGCCCTCATGACAGCCATGATGTATGTCAAATTGCAAAGTATAAAAAAATGAAGCGTTTTGAAGTCCAAAGCTTTAAGCATACAGTTTGTGAAGCGCGAATTGAAAACTAGCGACACGCAGGAGGGCGAACACGCAAGGGCAGCCCCTACATATACTGTCTACCGTTATAAGTTTCGTATTTGGTTAGTCACCACCACCTGACTTGAGCTTTTAGACAACTGCTTTAGCTTCGCTGACCTTCGGTTCACGCTTTCACGCTAAAGTTTCGCTCCGCGAAACTTTAGCGTGAAAAAGATTTTGCGCGCAAAATCTTTGGCGTGAAAAGCTGTTGGCTTTCTGGGTGTGACTTCCCATAATCAAACCATTCGCAATCCAATTTTTCAAATTAGACAGCGGCAATTTGAAGTGCCGAGCAGTCGTTTCCTCATTCAATAAGTTTCGCCCATGAAAATCAAAAGGCTTCGTTAAGTAATCACATAAGGCTAAATATAGCGTTTCCCGATTGAATGAAGTACAAATAGTTATTGTTACAGATTTATAGCTGCCCTCTTTTCGTTCCAAATTTATTTTGCTTTGAAGGAAGGGCAAGATTGATAATGACTTTTTTGGGGAATGCGCCCTTTGCGTACCTACCTGATATAAGTGTAATTTATTCAATTTGGAAACGCTATAGTAGATGAATTTAACCTTGAAGAGATCATTGTTGTCGATAGGGAAAATGGGCAATTTGTTTTTCGCCGTCTTGAGGAAGACAAATTGAAAAATTGGCTAGAAGAATATATAGTATGGGGAAACTTTGGGAAAAAAATGTCATTGGTGGGAGCTTAAGGCTTTGTGGGGAAACGAATGGGGATAAATGGGGATAAATGGGGATAAATGAGTAGTGGCTTTTGATGATAAATCCTAGTCTAAGCTAGGGCGAACACGATCGGGCTTGCCCCTACAGTACCTGAATACGCGATGTGTTGTAGGGGCAAACCTGCGTGTCTGCCCGATACGATATGGTATTGGGTGTAAACCTACGGGCCTACAATGAGTTTAACCACGAATAAATTGGTGAATCAAATGCTACTTTATTTTAAAACCGCAAATAGTCGATCCTATCAAGAAGAAGTTTACCTATCGCTCCGCAAATTTATGACTGGTTTAAAAACCATATCAGCACTGTTGTCAAGTTATCTGTTCACAATCGGATCAATTATGAACCGGCACTCGCGTTAATCAAAGAGGATAAGAAAGCCGAAGCTTTCTTTTTAGAAATTCTGGCAAAAACAGATTTTGTCATTCAGGGTTTTGACATTAAAACCTTGCAAGATGAAAATGGTGAACCAAGACTGTTAGCGAAAACCTACCATGAATGCCTAGATGTTAATGGTGAAACAATGAAGGTGGCTTATGATTTTCTCACCGAAGAATCGACGGGGACTCAACAACTCATTGCTTGGTTAGCCCCTTGGTTATTGAGTCTTTCTGGAAATATCTGGCTTTCGCGGTGGTAGGCCCCTACAAAACCCCGCGTCTTTAGGGGCACAGTAGGGGCGAACATGCGTGTTCGCCCAGGCTTAACTTAAGCATCTAAATTGACAACTGATAGCGCATTCGTCTCAATAAAATTGCGACGGGGTTCGACTTGATCACCCATTAAGGTGGTAAAAATTTCGTCGCTGGCGATGACATCTTCAATGTGAACTTGCAATAAATTGCGCGTTTCAATATTCATCGTCGTATCCCACAATTGATCTGGATTCATCTCGCCAAGCCCTTTGTAGCGTTGAATATGTAAACCGCGCCGTGATTCTGCCATGAGCCACTCAACGACTTCCTTGAAATGGTTGACAGCTTGCTTTTTCTCGCCACGTTGCACGTAAGCGCCGTTTTCTAACAGGCCAAGGAGTTTTTGCCCTAATTCAACAATGGTTTGATATTCGGGGCTGTTGAAAAAACTTTTGCCGAAAATGTAAGTGCTTTCAACGCTGTGTGCAATCAAGATGATGTGAGCGTTGGTAAAACCGTTTTCTTCGTCTCTCGGATTGAGCTGAATTTGATAACTGTGTGGGGCCTTTTCTAATGCCTTTTCTAAGGCCTCAAACCAGGCTTGCGTTTTGGCTTCATCACTCAAGTCGGCAACGGGTGGCAAATCAATGAGGGCTTCCAAAACATCTGTAGGCATCATGCGCGATAAGCGTTCGTTAATCGCCTTGACTTGCAAATAATGTTGAAACAGATTTTCAAACGCATTCCCGCTCAAAGCTGGGGCTTCTGGATTGAGATACAGTTGGGCATTTTGCAATGCCAATGTCATTAAATACTCATTGAGTGCGGCATCGTTTTTGACATACTGCTCTTGTTTGCCTTTAGTGAGTTTGTACAAGGGCGGCTGTGCAATATAAATATGCCCTCGTTCAAGCAATTCTGGCATTTGCCGATAAAAGAAGGTTAATAATAACGTTCTGATATGGCTGCCATCGACATCGGCATCTGTCGCGAGAATGACACGATGATAACGCAATTTATCAGGATCATATTCTTCTTTGCCGATTCCGCAACCTAAAGCCGTAATCAATGTACCCACTTCTACAGAAGATAGCATTCTATCAAAACGGGCCCTTTCCACATTTAAGATTTTGCCTTTTAATGGCAAAATGGCTTGGTATTTTCTATCGCGACCTTGTTTGGCCGACCCGCCTGCGCTATCGCCTTCTACGATAAACAATTCCGACAAGGCTGGATCTTTCTCCTGACAATCGGCCAATTTCCCCGGTAAGCCTGCAATATCAAGTGCCGTTTTGCGCCGTGTCATTTCACGCGCTTTACGAGCGGCTTCTCTCGCACGAGCGGCTTCAATGATTTTGCCGGCAATATTTTTCGCCTCTTGCGGGTTTTCTAGCAAAAATTCATCTAATTTCTCAGCAACGATCCCTTCTACCGCCGCTTTGACTTCACTTGACACCAGTTTGTGTTTTGTTTGTGAAGCAAATTTTGGATCGTGCATTTTTACCGACAAGACGGCTGTCAAGCCTTCGCGAACATCATCACCGCCAGTAGACACTTTCGCTTTTTTCAAAAACCCTTCGCGCTCTAAATAATTATTAAAGGTGCGCGTGAGTGCGCCGCGAAATCCCGCTAAATGCGTACCACCATCGCGCTGAGGGATATTGTTCGTAAAACAAAAGAAGTTTTCATAGTAAGAATCATTCCATTGCATCGCGACTTCGACAGAAATGTCATCTTTTTGACTGGAGAAATAGAAGATGTTGTCATGCAATGTCGTTTTATTACGGTTAAGCAATTCGACAAACGAGCGAATGCCGCCATCAACTTCAAAAACGGTATCCTTAGCCGTTCTTTCGTCAAGCAAGCAAATCCGCACACCGGCATTTAAAAACGACAGTTCTCGCAAACGATTAGCGAGGATATCATAATGAAATTCGGTATTCGTGAAGGTTTTGGTACTGGGCTTAAAGCGAATTTTGGTACCCGTTTGATCGCTATCGCCTGTCGCCGCTAAAGGGGCAACTGGCACACTTTCTCGGTAAGTTTGTTCATGGATTTTACCGTCTCTGTAGATGGTGAGATGGAGTTCTTCTGACAAGGCATTGACAACTGAAACCCCGACGCCATGTAAACCGCCAGAGACTTTATAGGAATTGGCATCAAATTTACCGCCGGCATGGAGTACTGTCATAATGACTTCAGCCGCTGAACGGCCTTCTTCTTTATGAATATCAACAGGAATCCCGCGCCCATTGTCGGTTACTGTCACCGAGTCATCGCGGTGTATTGTCACTGTCATTTCTGACGAATAGCCCGCTAAGGCTTCATCAATGGCATTATCAACGACTTCAAACACCATGTGATGTAAACCGGTGCCATCATCGGTATCACCAATATACATACCAGGGTGTTTTCTAACCGCGTCTAATCCCTTTAAAACTTTGATGTTATTTGAATCGTAGGTTGTTTCAGTCATTGTCTGTTCCCAAAAATTTGAAAGACGCTATTTTATCATTTTTTGGAAGAGTTTTGAAGATTAATGTTGGGATAGATTAAAAAATAGCCAACAGCATCAGCCGTTGTCTAAAAGCTCAAGTCAGGTGGTGGTGACTAACTAAACACGAAAATTAGCTCAAGTCAGGTGGTGGTGACTAACCAAACACGAAAATTATAACGGTGGAGAGTATAATCACAGTTTCGTCAGGCACGCCTTGTTTACCTTTTCCAGTGTCTTGGATAGTGATGACATCATGTCCAAATCGACGAAGTTCATCAATAACGGGTAATGGAAAATTTTCATCCCCATAAAGTTTAGCCATGTTTTACTCTTCTTCATTTTCTAAAATTTGTTGTTCAATTTCTGCTTGATGAGAACGGACATAAGCCCATGCATTGCTCAAATCTTCTGCACGTAAACTGGGATAACATTTTAATAAATCTGCTTCACTCGTTCCTAAACGTTTCGCCTGTTCCAATACCCAAACCGGTATTCCTATAAAACTATGAACGTCTGAAATATTTCATGCCAGTTTTGAGTTTTACTGATGTTAACATCTATAGTGAGAGAAACATATCAGTTTGTTAAAAATTGTTGAACACATACTTCTGTGCGCGTGAGTTTTTTATCTGTTCTGACTTTATTGGCTACAGCGAGCCCACCCGACATTTAATTAACCCAAACGAAAAATGCTATAGCTTGCCCATTTGAATAGCTTGAGCCAATTTTCCTATATTGAGTGTTTCCAAATAAGGCAGTTGTGCTAATAGGGGTACTTCTAAACGCTCTTTCACGGTTTCAATGGAGGCTTGCGCGTCAAAATCGGGATCAATTGGATTCGCTACCCAACCGGCTAAGGTGCAGCCGTCGCGTATAATCGTTTCGGCGCTTAACAGGGCGTGATTAATACAGCCTAAACGTAAACCGACTACTAAAATGACGGGCATTTCTAATGCGAGTACGATATCTTTTAAACTTTGTGTGCGATTGAGGGGTACTCGCCAACCGCCTACGCCTTCTATGACTAAAGCGTCGGCTTGTGCGGCTAATTGTTGGGAGTGAGTGATAATGTTTTCTAATTCTATGGTTTGCCCTATTTGTGCTGCGGCAATATGGGGGGCGATAGGGGGGGCGAAGGCGTAAGGATTCACCCAGTTATAGGGTACTTCCAGTTCGCTTGTTTTTAAAATCTGTTCAGCATCGCTATTTCTTAAACCGGATTGTGTGGTTTCACAGCCTGATGCTATCGGTTTCATTCCAGCAACTCGTAAACCTTGATTTTTTAAATGCTGAATTAAGGCTAAGGTGTACCACGTTTTTCCAATTTCTGTATCGGTACCGGTGATAAACCAAGATTGATTCATTATAAATGGCTCCTTTTTAAGATATAACTACAAGGATTAGTTATTCGATGCGGATAAGTCTATAACTACAAGGATTCGTTATTCGATGCGGATAAGTCTATAACTACAAGGATTATTTATAATAAAGGATATAACTACAAGGATTCGTTATTCTATGCGGATATAACTACAAGGGTTCGTTATTCTATGCGGATATAACTACAAGGATTATTTCAAATAGACTTGTCCCTAAATAACGTAATTTGTTGAAATACTGTACAAAATCAATAACTTAGCTTATTAAGGGACAAATATAATGTTCATGATCTCAGTTAAGTCACGATTTTATCCTTTCTTATAAATAATCCTTGTCGTTATATTTTGGAGTTATGAAAGCCCTCATTGAGAAGAATCGTCAACTGCCAAAAGGCCGTGTAAATGTTCTAAATCTCCCCAGACTTCTAATGTCCAGATATTGTTGTGATAAGAAAACACATTGACACTGGTATTGAGCGATAAAAAGTGTCGTGGTGCAGAAAGTGGAATACCGAGTGTATGCTTAAAAAGGCTAACCAAAACACCACCATGTGTGACGACTAAAATACGTTCTCCAACATGTTTTTTAGCCATTCCTTCAAGACAGGTGATACACCGTTCACTAAATTGTTTAAGACTTTCACCTTCTGGAATAATATAATCTGGATCATTGGCTTTGTAATAATGAAAGACTTCTGGAAATCGGGTGGGTAGGGTTTGTTTCAGCTCATTTTGCAGGATGCCAAAATGTCTTTCACGCAAGCAAGGCTTTGTTAATACAGATAAACCATTTTTTTCAGAAATGCGTAGTGCTGTTTCATAAGCTCTACCTATATCACTGCTATAGAGGGCTGCGAAACGTTGTGATTTGAAACGAGAAGCTAAAGCTTCTGCTTGGGCGAGGCCCGTTTCAGTCAGTGGGCTATCAAGATGCCCTTGGATTCGACTTTCCAAATTCCAAATCGTTTCACCATGACGAATTAAAAAAATTTGAGTCATAATTTTGCATTCCAATAGCCGCAAAATAAATTTTGCACTCCTACCGCAAAATAAATTTTGCACTCCTAATAGCCGCAAAATAAATTTTTAACGAAAATCGGGCCTTCAAGATTTGATTTCCGTTCAAGATTTATCTTGATAAACAATGCCTGGTGTACATGGGATCGGCACTGTGGTTAAGTAAGTACAAGTCAACTGAGATTGATAATGACCCTTTTTTTTAGAAATGCGCCCAGTTTGAACTGAAATTCTTTACGAGAGTTGATCAAGCTTCGCTTCGAGCCGAAGTCTAAACGCTAATTCAACTCAAATTTGGGTTGATACCAAAGAGGTTGGAAATTATCGCCTCGCTTGCCAATTCGTGCGCCATGTTATCCACAGTTTACGCAAAGGGGTTAAATGAATGCGATGTTCAAATACTTGATAGCCCTCTTTTTCTATTTCTTCTAAAGTGGCTAACGCGATTTGAGCGCGAATCAAACCGCTACGTTGATTAAAACGATCTTCTTTCGCTAAATATTTGAAAGCGTTGTTATAATAATCGCGAATGCGCTTTGTTTGGTAGGCTAATAAAGCTTGTACGGCATCAGACTGTTGGCAATTAAATAAGGTTTGCGTACTCACATTAAACTGTTCTAATTCATCAGTCGGAATATAAAGCTTGGAGTAGAGTAGATCGTGGCGCAGTTCACGCAAAATAGAGGTGAGTTGTAAAGCAATGCCTAATTGTTCGGCATATTTGAGGGTACTGTCATTTTGATAACCCAACGCTTGCGTACACAGCAGACTTAATACACTCGAAGTGCGTTTACAATAGGCTTCTAATTCATCAAACGTGCTATAACGAGTTACGTCTAAATCCAGTAACAAGCCTTCTATTATTTCTTGAAAATAATGTTGGGGTAATGAGTGATGCTTGATGGATTCACTTAGGGCTTGACAAACCAGATGATGTGGCGTACCGGCAAAGGTTTGTGCGATTTCTTCTTGCCACCAGTATAATTTAGCTCTTGCTACGTTCACATCAGAGCATTCATACGGTATGTCGCTGACTTCACGGAAAAAGGCCTTTAAAGCGGTGAGTGTTTGTCGAGTGCCGTAAGGCAGAAAACGTAGACTGTAATACAGACTCGAACCTTCACGCAGCACTTTGTCTTGACAATATTGTTGAGGTGTCATGAATTTAGTGTAATTGATTGATCAATCCATGATAGCAAATCAAGTGGTTGTTGGATCATCCCAGTTGCACCCCACTGTGTTGGTGTTTCTTTTTCATCTATGTAGCCATACAAGGCTACCAGTGTACGCATGCCCGCTCGCTGTCCAGCTTCAATATCGCGCTGTGCATCACCCACATAAATACAGTACTCTGGGGCGCTTTGCGCCAGTTGACAGGCATGTAGCAGGGGCGCGGGATGGGGTTTGTTCTGGGGTAAAGTATCGCCGCTGATGTTGCACACACTACGGCTAGTCAAACCTAACTGTTGTAATAACGGTTCAGTGAGCCAAGCGGGTTTATTCGTCACTATCCCCCATTGTATTCCTCGTTTTTCCAAGGTGTTAAGTACCTCGGCCATGCCGGGAAAAAAAACAGTTTTATCAGCAATGTGATCAGCATAAAGATTCAAAAACGCTTGTCGCAAGCCTGCGAAAGTCTGATCATGCTCAGTTAAGTTAAAAGCCATTTTGACCAGTGTTGTTGAGCCATAAGACACAAAAGGGCGAATTTGTTCAAAGGGTAGCTGTGCGCGTTTTTGTTCAACTAACAGGGTATTGAGCGCAAAGGCTAAATCGGGCGCGGTATCCAATAGTGTGCCGTCTAAGTCAAATAGCACGGTGTGTACAGAATGATTCATTTGGGTTTGTGTGTGTGAATAAGATAGTTGACTGAGATATCAGAACCTAGCGAATAATGTTTGCTAAAGGGATTATAACTCATACCGATCAAATCGATCAGGGAGCCGCCTGCAGTACGCACCCATTCAGCCAATTCTGCTGGACGAATAAATTTGGCATAATCATGTGTCCCTTTAGGCAGCAGTCTTAGAAAATATTCGGCCCCAATGATGGCAAATAGATAAGATTTAGGATTACGGTTAATGGTGGAAAAAAAGAGATGCCCATCAGGCTTGGCTAATTTATGGCAAGCGGTAACAACAGAGGCGGGCTGTGGAACATGTTCTAACATTTCCAAGCAAGTCACAACATCAAAACTGGCCGGACACTCAACGCTTAATTGTTCAACTGTCGTTTGTTGATAATTGACTTTAAGGTTGGATTCATGTAAATGTAATTTTGCTACATTCAACGGGGCTTTACCCATATCAATGCCCGTCACCAAAGCGCCGCTAAGTGCCATACTTTCACTTAAAATCCCGCCTCCGCAGCCAACATCTAACACGCTTTTACCTGTCAAACCACCAACACTTTTGTCAATATAGTCTAAGCGCAGTGGATTGATGTCATGTAGTGGTTTAAATTCACTGTTCGGATCCCACCATCGAGAGGCTAATGCGCTAAACTTAGCCAGTTCTTGCTCATCAACATTATGTGTTATGTTCATGTTATAGTTCCCAAAAACAACAAGGATTGGTTATGAAAGGATTGTAAGAGGAGTTCATTCGTTCATTCGTTCATTCGTTCATTCGTTCATATTAATAATCTGATGCCGTGTGTTCACTTGTTCATTCTTGAAGGCGTTATAATTTTAATAAAATCATTTAAAATCATTATTCATACTACAATACCTTCGTCAAATTGTAAAAAACGTCAATTTCGAGCCAATGTCAATTTTTAACTTTTCAGGCTTTCACAAGTTTCGCGAAGCGAAACTTTAGCGTGAAAATGTTTTTGCAGGCAAAAACCTAAGCCTGAAAAATTGATTTTGCTAAAAAATCAGTATTTTTTTGGAAATGGCTCATTTTTAAAATTGGCGAAGGTATTGATACTATGTACCCTATTACTTATGAAATCAATTCTTCCGTTTCATCGGCTTGAAAAGGCTTCCCCATTTTGAAGTTACAATCCGATTTTTTCTTACAATATAGAAATCCTTGTCGTTATTGTTTGTTGTTATTGTTTATTAGTTATTGCCATTCGTCATTCACATACGCTAGTGGTATTCTAAACTTATACTTGATGTTCTCGTTTTTTTTTACGCACTGATTTATAAAGCTTTTTAGAATAACCTTTAAAACTAAAATGTTTTTATTTTTTTAATAAAAACAAACACTATATTTTATAGGCTTATCTACAACAAAGCTTTGTTACCCCCGTTTTTACGAAAAACGAGAACATCGGGTTATAGTAATTCTACTTTGTCAGATTCATTTATTATGTGATAGCCAACGAAACGCTAAGAACGCGCACGTTTTGTAATCTTGCTTAAAAAGCACCTTCGCTTACCAAAGCGTGAGATATGTTAAATGCGACAAAGTAGAACTAAGAGTACAACAGATTTTGGGTAGGATTTTTTAATCGGCGTAATCATTGGGTTTTTCATTAATAGAAATAAAGATGACAGTTCAAGCACAACACCGATTTTTATTTTTACGTTTTTCAAGTGCGTTCCGTATATCAATAGACATTATACCGATTTAATTTAAGTAAGTTTCGCGCCAAAAGTTTTGCGCGCAAAACTTTTGGCGCGAATTGATTTTATTAGCTTTCTCAAAATGAAAATGTTATATAAATCAATGATTTACGTTAAATCGGTATAAACTCTAATAATCAAACAAAAAATTTATACAAGAGAACACTGATGCTTAAATTGAACGGTTATACCATTACTCAAACCCTTCACAAAGGCAAGGAAACTATTGTTTATCGTGGCTATCGCACGAAAGATAAGCACCCTGTTATTATCAAAGTGTTACGGTCTTTTTGTTCAGATGAACAGAAAACAATAGCAGCGTTTCAACGTGATTATGAAATTATCAAAAACTTGAATTTACCCTGTCTTATTCAACATCGCGATATACAAACGCATAACCATGCGTTTGCCCTTATTTTTGAAGACATTCAAGGCGATTCTCTTCAAAATATCATCGCCACTTCAAAAATCTTTCCCCCTTTAAAAAAGTCTAGCGAAATATCCTCAATAACAAAAGACGAACTTGAAGGGCTTTTCACTTTTTTACGCATCGCCACACAAATCGCAGAGAGTTTGGGCGAGTTGCATGCCCACAATATCATCCACAAAAATATTAAACCGACTAATATCATTGTCAATTTGAAAACGGGACAAGTTAAACTCACTGATTTTAATTGGTCATCACTGATATCCCAAGAAAATCAAAGTGTAATCCAGTTCAATTTACAGACAGAAACTTATATTTCTCCAGAGCAAACCGGGCGCATGGAGCGACTTTTAGATTACCGGACAGATTTTTATTCGTTGGGCGTGGTTTTTTATGAGATGTTAATTGGACATCCCCCGTTTGAAAGTACGGATGCCTTGGAACTGGTGCATTGTCATCTTGCTAAACAACCGGCTTTTCCACATACACTTAATCCCAATCTGCCACCCGCCATTTCACACATTGTGATGAAATTATTGGCTAAGACTGCTGAGGGGCGTTATCAAAGTGCTTATGGTTTAAAGGCAGATTTGCAAGCTTGTTTGCATCAATTGACTGGCACTTCAATGACAATAACAAGTTGTTTAGTGGATTGTATTCCAAACACTATCCACCCGCTGACAAATCAAAAAAGTCACTTAGACTTGATAACAATCATGAAAGTGTCGCAAGCCATTTCTGGGGAAATCGTACTCAATCAGTTGATCAAAAAATTCATGTCTATCGTGATAGAAAACGTTGGTGCCGAACAAGGTTGGTTGATTTTGAAAGCTAAAAGTTCAGATGTTCATCATAACTCTAAATCAGAAGACGAAAAACTATTTATCGAAGCGTATGCCACTATTTCCCATGTTCAACTGTTAGAAGGTATCCCCTTAGAGTCATTTCATAATCGTGAACAGCAACCTGCACTTTCCAAGACTATCATCAGGCATGTCGCGAAAACTCAAACCCCTCTTGTCTTGAATAATGCCAGCCATAATCAGTCATTCAATCATGATCCCTATATTTCGCAACAACAACCTCAATCGGTATTATGTGTACCGATTATTCATAAACAACAACTGATAGGAGTCTTTTATTTAGAAAATAACCTGACAACTGGTGCATTCACACCAGAACGCTTGACTGTTTTGAAATTGCTTTCGACCCAAATCGCTATTTCGCTTGAAAATGCCTTATTTTATGCCCAATTGGAACAAGCTCGTTTTAGTGCAGAACAAGCACGAAGTGCAGCTGATCAAGCTCGTTTGGATGCGGAAGCCGCGAATCGTGCTAAAAGCACATTTTTAGCCAATATGAGTCATGAATTACGCACCCCATTAAATGCGATTTTGGGTTATAGCGAATTGATTCAAGAAGAGGCTGTTGAATTAGGCTATGAATATATTTTGCCCGATCTCGAAAAAATTCAAATCGCAGGCATTCAATTATTAAGTATTATCAGTGATATTTTAGATATTTCTAAGATAGAGGCTGACAAATTAGAACTGAATTTTTCTGAATTTTCCATAGTCAAGTTAGTAGAAGACATGGTAACCACTATCCAATTGATGGTGGAAATGGGCAATAATACTTTGTCGATTGAATACGGTGACGATCTAGGCACATTATACGCTGATTACCACAAAGTGGGACAAATTCTACTGAATTTATTAAATAATGCCGCCAAATTCACGAATCAAGGCAGGATTACCTTGACAATCACGCGAAAACGACTTTCTCATCACCCACCTTTGTCAAAGGTGGAAAGCCAAACAAGCCAATCGGAATGGATATTTTTTCAAATTGCCGATACAGGTATAGGCATACCCCCAGAACAAATGAACAAAATTTTTCAAGCTTTTATTCAAGCGGATAATTCTAGCACTCGTGAATATCGCGGCACAGGTTTAGGATTAACCATTAGTGAATACTTTTGTCGTGCCATGGGGGGCATTATGTCGGTGAGCAGTGAACTTGGCAAAGGCTCCGTTTTTACGGTTCAAATGCCTGTGATGTGTGAATTGTGAATTGTGGTGTTTTCGGTAGAGACGCATTGCAATGCGTCTCTACTAAATCATTGCTAAATTTCTGTGTTCGCTATAGCCGTTTTTGCATACAAAAACATTTCGAGCGAATTGTGTTTGAGTATAACTATTAACTGATAATTGATAATTGATATCCACGCAAATGTTTTTGCGCGCAAAAACATTTGCGTGGAACTGATTTTCAGGCAAAAGTTTCGCTCCGCGAAACTTTTGCCTGAAACTGATAACTGAACAGTTTGACTTGACTGATGATTTAAAATTAGGGTATTTTTAAAAAAGATGAGTGTTTGAAAAATAAAACGCTTGGCCACTTTCACTCGAAAGCTAGAATTTTTTTTAAAGTGAGAGAGCATTTCTACAGGCTTGTGGCGCTTGTGTGAAAAATGGACACGAGTTTTAAACAAGAGTAACCATTATAATATCAAGGGTATAAGGGATTGATCCACCCTTGTACACCGTTATGGACAGGTTTTATTAGATCATCCAGTCTATATTGGTGTACTGATGTGATCGAAGATGGAGCAAGGAGGATGGCTAAACCAAAGGCCCAAACTGACAGTCCCTTATTTAGAGAAGCCATGCAGGGAGTCAAACCCCTGAAGCATGACAAAGTACCACTGACAAAGCCCCCCCCTTCACCCATTCCGAAACAACGCTATTTAGACGAACAACGAGTACGTGAGGAGATGCTGCAAGACAACTACGATCTCACAGATGTTGAAACAGGGGAAGAGTTGTTATTTGTACGCCCAGGCGTACAGCAGAGTGTTTTAAGGAAAATGCGGCGAGGACAGTTTAGTGTTACTGCTGAATTAGATTTACATGGGATGATAGTGCGTATTGCCAGAACCAAAGTCGCCGATTTTTTACGTGAATGTCAAAATCGCCATATTCGCTGTGCGCGAATAGTACACGGTAAAGGTTATGGATCTAGGCAAAAGCAGCCGGTGTTGAAAAACAAACTGAATAACTGGTTGCGACAACGTGATGAAGTACTCGCGTTTTGTTCAGCTCGTCAAGTAGATGGTGGGACAGGCGCAGTGTATGTATTGATTAAGCAGAATAAATAAAAAAAAAGGGAGCGGCTTGCACCACTCCCCTTAGACGCTAAAACAGGTATTTGAATCTTTTTAGCTTAGCAATAATTTATTTTGCAGGAGGTTCAGGAGAAGGAGGAGTCTCGCCGCCTCTTGGCCCATAACCACCCTGACCGCCAGGATAACCGCCAGGATAACCACCGCCAGGATAACCACCACCACCCCAACCGCCAGGATAACCACCACCCCAACCGCCAGGATAACCCCCATAACCCCCGTTAGGGTAGTAGCTATTATAACGATTAGAACCCTGACCATAACCACGCCCACCGACTGACGTACTAAAATTCATATCGCCCCAGCCCGTGCCATCCATCCAGTCATTCATAAAATTGTTATTGCCATAGCCAGGACCACCACCGCCCCAAGGGCTACCGCCCCCCCAAGGGCTACCGCCCCAACCATTACCAGGGAAACCACCAAACCAAGCTTGTGCAGGTGTAGCGACAACTGCGCCACCGAGAATGGCAGACAATGCCATTGCTTTAGCCATATTTCTCATCGTTATAACCTCCGATTAATTAAAAAGGGACCAGAATGTAAAACAAAAAAGACACAAATTCATCAATAATTTTGGATGAATTGATTTCATGTCAGAAAAACATCAAAAAATCACTCCTCATCCATTAAACCCACCAAACAAACTTTACCACAACCAATTCTTAACTAAATCAATCTTTTTGAGTGGCTAAGCTTCAACCTTTTTCTTATGATAAGGGCCTTATTTTTATAAGTCAAGTGTTTTGCAAAAATAATTGTAGTTGAAGAGTGAATTTAATAAGGCAATACCCAAACTTTTTTTGTACCACTTAATAATGCGTCTTGAAATGTGACCTGATTGTTGTCAATTTAATAGTTAGGCAACAAAAAATTGACTTTCATAAATGTGCCGAAAAATGTCTATCTCAAAATTCTTCATCATTCAAAAGCAAATTCCTAATAATAACCTTTATAAATAAATAGCTATTAGAGAAAATCCAGAGCGAACTGAACGACGGCGGCAATGATACTGGGTTCAAAGAATATTAGCAATCTCTAATTTACTAAAGTTCGACTAATACGCCCATTTTAGCCAATAACATATTGTTATTAATAGATAAAAAAAATTTGTTCGAGAACAAATTATTTGTGGCATAGATATAATAATTATAAATTGATAATTATGAATTAATAATTAATAGGTCATTCATAATAATTTAAATAAGCGTATTTATGGGTAATAAGTACCCGTCCATAAATTATTCCAAAAAAATGAATAAAAACAATCGTTTTCGTAGTCAATATACCGAAAAACTTATGGATGGGTTAGGTCATAAATGAAAGGAGTCATATAAATGACTGTTTGATGGGTTCGCGTAGCATAGCGAAGGAGCCACTCTATTATATCAATCTCAGTTCATGGCTATAGGTTGTTGAATGGAAAACAGAAATTCATTTGTTCATCATTTCATGAATGATAAGGTGAAAAATTGATGGCCAAACTGTTATTACCCATTTGCTTATTGCCAATTCGCAAAAGAGTGCTTGAGTGATATCGGTATGAAGACTGCTATATTTAAAAATATACGGAACGCACTTAAAAAGAGCGATTATGAATTAATTAATAATTAACCATTAACCATTAACCATTAACCACAAAGTAACTATTGGAAACGGTTTATTATAGATGTATGCATCTGAAAAAGTAGGTTTTTTATCCCTTAAATTTTTTATTTTTCAATGATTTAAGTTGTCATTTGAGTATCAATTCATTCGCCGGTATCTATAATTATGAAAACACAATCTCTTGTTAATAAAATAATCAATGATTTTTTATCTCTATTACAAAATAGACATACAACAATTATGAGTTATCAAAAATTTACCGCAACAGCGTGTCCATTTATTAATCAATCATTAGTGGAGGAGACAATCATGAACATACTAGGCAGAGAATTTATTACAGAACAAATGCCAGAAGGTTGGGTTATTTGTGAAAGATGGAGAGACGGTGTATTAAATATTATTGATAATAAACTGTCTAATCGAAAACAGGCTCAAGTTAAGCTACATAATTTGGGTAATTATTTGATAAAAGACTGTCAAAAGCTAGGTATAAGCCCTGAGCAATATTGGCGAATGTGTCATGGAAAATTACTTACCCAATTTGTCAATCAGGTCTAATTATGAAAAACAGTCTTTATCCAATAAATCGATCTCGTACAATGACGTTTTTCTATCAAATGACGAAAAAGGAGAATAACCGGTAATCCTTGGAAACATAAACAGGTGAGTTAAGAATATCAGGTTGACGAAAGCTTTCCAAAGCTATCCCAAGCTCGAAACGGTGAAAATTGATAAGCTATAAATCTCTTTTTAATACCTGCATAGCTTAAAGGGACTACCGTCCGCCTTTTTCAAACGAGCTACTCAAAAAAAAACACGTTGTTACATTAGACTTGTTGCAAAATAACAGATGATCTCATTTTATTGACAAATCAATAACTTAACTTTGACAGGCCGTATGTTATGTCATTTAATTTCAAATACTTAAGTTATTTTGCAACAACTCTATTAATGTCACCTTCGTTCTACCCAGCCTAATTGAACGCTTCAAGCAAATAATCCGCGTTTGAATTAAACATGATATAGTGATACGATTAATACCAAGCTATAAATCATGAGTCAAGCATCCTCAATGGAAAGCGTGAAGGGCCTGAAAGTCTTATACCTTGAAATAAATGACTCAAAAAATGTGATGTTCACGCTCTTCATTTTATAAAATACACACCAAAACACACCCGCTTTTTCTTATATCGCTCTTGCCCAAGCCCTGCCATTGCCGATATTCCCCCCCTCGAACTTTTTTAAGTTTCGTGCAGTCCGCAAAAACGTCATACAAATCACACACTCTATATGCCTAAGAGCAAAAGCTGCTGTTTGAAGCTCCTAAAGCGCCTTTGTCGTGAAAATTGAGAACCGAAAATTCAATATAATGAGCCTCTTGCAAAACGATTAAGCAGAAACGAGAAAACAATAACTTTTCAGGCCAATGTTTTTGCGCGCAAAAACATTTTCACGCGCTTTGTTTAGCGAAGCGAAACAAAGCGCGTGAAAGCCTGAAAACGATAAGTTGATGCCATGTAAGTCTTTGATTTGTGGTTGCACGTTGGAGTTTTGCAAGTCCCTCTAATGCTTTGATTTTTAAGACGTGCCTACTTGCTAAGGCCTATCCATTATTCAAATAGCAACAGTGTGTTATAAGTTATAAAGAGAAATGAAATAGAATCAATGCAGCTATCAGTTTGTAAAAAAGGCGATTTGTTGAAAATCCGAGGGCAGAAAACACACGCTTCAATACGGATTGAAAAAAGCATCGCGCAAAACTGATAGGTGGATCGGAAAATAGAATTAAATTAATTGATTTGTAATATTAATATAGGTTATAATTTAAAAAGATATTTATTTAATATTATACTAATAATCATAAGGGATTATTAGACAGTGTGGACAAAAACGCGCTAATGCTTTGAAAAATCATAAAAGTCAGACTTCACTTACTCATTCATCACTCACTCAGTTTTTTTCATGTTGTTCCCAAATTCTTCTCTAAGCATTTGTTCGATAATGAGTTAGCTTTGGATACAACAACACATATCAAGGTTTTGATTTATAAGCTAATCGCTTTGATGCTGATATTGCTGACTACTAACTATAATTATCATTATACTAAATACTTAGAAAGTGTTCACTATTTACTCTCATCAGTTCAGGGTTTCGTCAAAGTCGTATGCAAGTGATTGAACATGGCGATTATTTTTGAAATCTTATGAATAAACAATAGGTTATAAATGAGGAGTCTTGTGATGCCAAAATTTGACCTAAAAACCTATTCAGCTTATGAGTCTCGACTTTGATGTAGCCCTGTCATTAGCCATATTAAAAACTTTAAAAAATTATCATATAATCTAAATGGTTATTTAGGGTTAATAGAATAGTATACTGATTTGACTGATAAAATTGATTTCTCATCAGTCAATTTTGTACGCAAAAACGGACTGAAGAGAACAAGGTTATCAGTAATCATTGTCATTTATGACAATCATGTTTAATCAGCGTGCTATCCTTTTTGATCATCACCACATTGCAGGATGACCAAAAAAAAGTCCAGTAATCGTTCAATAGTTCATAAACCTCAATCAGAATCATTTTTTGTCATTAATCATTCTGTCCTAGAAGCTAAATAATTGATTTTGTATATTCATAAGCTAATTTCTAGGGACAATATTTAATGAGTCCTGATTTCTTACTCATAACGTATAATTTATAACTGATAACCCATTACTAATATGGAAGATTTATTTACTCTGTGGAATAATTTAAGTCATACCACCCATTTTAATAGCATTTATATCGGTTTAGCCTCTCCAGAAAAGATTCGTTCATGGTCTTATGGAGAGATTAAAATGCCAGAAACCATCAATTACCGTACTTTTAAGCCCGAACACCAAGGGCTCTTTTGTGCTAGAACATTTGGCCCAGTCAAAGACTACGAATGTGCCTGCTCCAAATACAAACTCTTCAAGCATCAAGGGGTTGTTTGTGAAAAATGTGGTGTTGAAGTCACCAGAACATCAGTACGTCGTGAACGTATGGGGCATATTGAACTCGCAACGCCTATTGCTCATATCTGGTATTTCAAATCTTTGCCCTCTCGCATAGGCCTATTGTTAGATATCTCACTGCGTGACTTAGAGCGCATTCTCTATTTTGAAGCTTATGTCGTCATTGATCCGGGGTTCACTTCCCTAAAACAGGGGCAATTGTTATCCGAAGCTGATTATCTTGAAGCCTTAGAAGCTCACGGAAATGAATTTGAGGCACGAATGGGAGGAAAAGCTATCTATGAATTACTACAAGTCTTTGACTTAGTCAATGAAGAAGACAAACTGCGTGAACAAATCAATATCACCCATTCTGAAACCCTTCTCAAAAAATTAAGAAAACGTATCAGGCTAATTCAAACCTTTTTGCATTCTGACAACAGCCCTGAATGGATGGTTTTGACCGTCTTGCCCGTCTTGCCACCTGATTTACGTCCCTTGGTACCCATTGACGGCGGACGTTTTGCAACTTCTGATTTAAATGATTTATACCGACGGGTGATTAATCGCAATAACCGAACTAAACGCCTAGTAGAACTCAAAGCACCAGAAGTCATCATCCGCAATGAAATGCGTATGTTGCAAGAATCTGTCGATGCTTTGCTTGATAATGGTCGGCGGGGCAAGGCCTTCATCGGAATGAATAAACAACCGCTTCACTCATTATCCGAAATGATTAAGGGAAAACAAGGTCGTTTTCGCCAAAATTTATTGGGTAAGCGAGTCGATTATTCAGGACGCTCAGTGATTGTCGTCTGCCCTACCTTGAAACTGCATCAATGTGGATTACCCAAGACAATGGCTTTAGAACTGTTTAAGCCATTCGTCTATAGTCTGCTGCTTAAACAACATTTAGCTATTTCTATAAAGGCTGCTAAACAACAGGTTGAACTTAAGATTCCTGTCGTTTGGAAGATTCTTGAACAAGTGGTTCAAGAACATCCCGTGCTGCTTAATCGAGCCCCCACCTTATATCGTTTAGGTATTCAAGCCTTTGAACCGATCTTGATTGAGGGTAATGCCATCCAATTACATCCACTCGTCTGTAGCGCTTTCAATGCTAATTTTGACGGAGATCAGATGGCCGTGCATATTCCCCTCTCTATAGAAGCACAACTTGAAGCCCGTGTGTTAATGATGTCTAACTGTAATATCCTTTCACCTGTCAATGGAGAACCTTTGATTGCACCTACACAAGAAATGGTTCTCGGTTTACTGATGATGACGCGCTCTCGTAAAGGCGCTCGTGGCGAAGGGATGAGATTTACAGATATTAATGAAGTAGAGCGTGCTTATGAAAATGGGGTAATTGATTTACAGGCCTCAATTGAAGTCCGCATTCAAGAACTCAAGCGTTCAACGCCTCGTTCAAAGCCTAAAGCTCAGATCAACACCTTCAAAACAACCGTCGGGCGAGCCTTACTTTCCAGAACTCTGCCAGAGGGCCTACCTTTTGAATCGGTCAATCATTGTTTAACTAAGCAAAGCCTTTCTGATGTCATTAATTTCTGTTACTACCAATTCGGGCCAAAAGAAACCATCTCTTTTGCAGAGAAGCTAATGCACTTGGGTTTCAGCTACGTCACCCGTTCGGGCCTCAGCTTGAAGATTGAGGATATGGCTATCCCTTTACAAAAACAGGAACTCATTGAACAGGCTTTAACAGCCATTGATGAGGTTTACGAACAATACAAAATGGGCCTGATAACCAACAGTCAACGTTATAACCAAGTCATTGATATTTGGTCAAAAACCAATGACAAAATGGCAGAGGCCGTCTTAACTCAATTGTCAGGAAACCAGATAAAAACCGCTTCATCAACCGCGGGTAAGCCGAAAAAATCGAAAAACAAATCCCTCAAAACTACCGGACATGAAAACACTTTGTACCTGATGATAGAAGCCGGTGTGCGAAGTTTAATGCAAATTCGTCAACTGGCAGGCATGCGCGGACTGATGACTAAGCAGGATGGTTCTATTCTTGAAACACCTATAACGGCTAATTTACGGGAAGGATTAGATACTTATGAATATTTTATTTCTACCCACGGTACTCGTAAAGGTTTGGCAGATACCGCTCTCAGGACAGCAAACGCCGGTTATTTAACACGGCGACTCGTTGATGTTGCCCAAGACGTTATAATTACAAAACAAGATTGTTTTGATACCGAAGGCATCACGCTAACAGCATTGCTGGATAAAGACGAACAACTCATTGAATCGTTAAGTGAACGAATACTTGGACGGGTTCTTGCTGAAAAGATTATCACGACACCGCGCTCCAAAAAACCCGTGTTCAAGGCAGGCACATTGCTTGATGAAAATAGCGTCAAGCATATTGAAGAATTAGGCATAAAGCAGGTTAAAGTGCGCTCTCCCATTACTTGCAAATCACAATATGGCATTTGTGCAATGTGCTATGGGCGTGATTTAGCGCGTGGACAATGGGCCAATATTGGTGAAGCGATTGGCGTGATGGCAGCCCAGTCTATTGGCGAAGCCGGTACCCAATTAACGATGCGCACACATCGCGCAGGTGGCGTTGCTAAAAGAGCGGTAGCTGTGAACCAGATTCAAGTTAATTCTAAAGGCATCGTTAAACTTCATAACATCAAACTCATTCAACAACAGAGAACAAGGAAAGCAAAAAGCAAGTCTTCACGCCCTCAATACATCGTGATTTCTCAGTCTAACGAAATCAGCATTCTTGATGAACGCTCTGGAAAAGAATGCGAACAGCACAAAATCCCTTACGGTGCCATACTCAGCGTCAATGACGGCGACACGGCTACAGTCGGGCAACAAATAGCCACTTGGGATCCCCACAGCTACCCCATCATTACCGAATTGGCAGGCTATATTCGTCTTATTGATGTGATTGAAGGCGTGACAGTCAATCGTGACGTTGATAAACACACCGGTATTGTCACCATAGTGGTTAAAGAACCCAAACTACGTCCCATTCATGCAAAAGAATCGCGCCCAATCGTCAAAATTGTTGATAAACAGGGGAATGATCTCAAGTTTACTGATTCTGAACAAATCGCCACTTACGTTCTACCACCCTACGCCATTATTAACGTTGATGAAGGCGCAAAAGTCAATATTGGAGACGTAATAGCACGAATGCCACAAGAAACGCCACAAACCCGTGATATTACTAATGGTTTACTTCGAGTAGCCAATTTATTTGAAGCCCGTATTCCCAAAGAACCCGCTATCTTAGCCCTACGTTCTGGCGTGGTGAGTTTTGGTAAAGAAACGAAAACGAAGCATCGCTTCATCATCACTGGTGAAGCTGGTCAACAAGAAGAATTTCCGATTCCCAAATGGCGACATATCAACGCTTCTGTTGGTCAACAAGTCGATCTAGGCGATGTCATTGTTGAAGGTATCCCAAATCTGCATGATATTCTGCGTTTAAAAGGCATTAATGAGTTAGTGAAATATCTGGTCAACGAAATGCAGACAATCTACGCGAGTCATGGGGTTAAAATCAATGACAAACATTTTGAAGTGATAATACGGCAAATGTTGCGTACCGTCACTATTATCGATCCAGGCGACACCTCATTCTTGTGTGGTGATGTGGTGTTATTCACACGTTTACTAGAAGAAAATCAAGCCATTACCGCACAAGCCCCCCGTTCTGGAAGACTCGCGACTTGGGAACAAAATTTGTTAGGCATTACCAAATCCTCATTAGCCACTGATTCCTTTTTATCAGCAGCCTCATTTATTGACACCGCACGGGTGTTACTTAACAGTGCTGTGAATGGAAAATCTGATCAATTACGTGGACTTAAGGAAAATGTTATGATAGGTCGCCTCATTCCAGCAGGAACCGGTTTAGGGTCTCCTGAAAAATAAAATCTCACCAAACCCTTTGCACTTTACCCACAAGAAGAGAGCGTTTTTAACCCTCCCTTTGATCTGCAAACCATTCTCAACCCGTTTTAAGCATGGTGGGCAAACGGGCGCTAGGCACCCGTTTTCCCACCCGACAAGGAATATCAAAGGCATGGTGGGCAAACGGGTGCTTCGCGCCCGTTTTCCCACCCTACGAGAATATCAAAATTTTGATAACTGATGTGCTCATTGATAATTGATAATGTTAAGCGAAAAACATTTTGATGCCCTTTTTAATAATGGCAGCGTAGCTATAAGCATCACTAACCCTTCAGATCGTTATATACGATTCAATACCCAATGGTTAGACTTGCTTGGCTACACCGCTAAAGAAATGCGTCTTCAAAAACAAATTGAGTTGTACCACCCTGATGACCAATTAACGATTGAAAACCAAATACAAAACCTCAAAAGCGGCAACATTGACCAATTTCATACCGAAATCCGCTTGTACCATAAAAACGGTAATCTGTTATGGGGAAAGCTCTCTTGCTCTGCCATTCGTCACAAGGGGCTAAAAGCCATCATTAACCTGATTACCGACATGACTGAAATCAAACAGATAAAAGAAGAACGTGATCGTCTGTTTAACCTTTCAGTAGACATGCAATGCGTAATCGGTTTTGATGGTTTTTTTAAACAGCTCAATATCGCTTGGGAAAATACTTTAGGCCATGATCGCAATCATTTATTAGCGAAACCCTTTTTAGATTTTGTACACCCTTTTGATTCGCAGAAAACGCATACCGTTTTTAAGCAGCTTTTACAAGGCCAAGCCGTACAAGGTTTTGAAAACCGCTATCGCTGCCAAGAACATCAGGCCTACCACTGGCTTTCTTGGGATGCCTACCCCATCGTAGAAGAACAAAGAATCTATGCCATTATTCGCGATATTACAGAATGCAAACAAAACGAAGAAGCCCTTAAAGATGCCCAAGAACGTCTATTAACTATCCTTGATAGCCTCGATTCGCTTGTCTACGTTGCGGATATGCAAACCTACGAATTGCTCTATGTCAATAAATATGGGCAAAATCTCGTTGGACAAATTATCAATAAACAACTTTGTTGGAAAACCTTGCATAAAGGATTAACCCAACCTTGTCCGACTTGTACCCATTCTAAATTAATCAATTCTCAAGGTGAACCCACAGGTGTCTACACTTCTGAAGTACAAGATCAAGCTACCAAGAAATGGTATTTAACCCATGATCGTGCCATTCGTTGGGCAGATGGCCGCAATGTACATTTACAAATTGCAACCGACATCACAGAGCGTAAACGCACAGAAGAAGCCCTTAAAATTAATGAACATCGTTACAGAGCTATCGTACAAGATCAAACTGAACTGATCTGTCGCTACTTACCCGATGGACGACTCAGTTTCGTCAATGAAGCTTATTGTCGCTACTTCCAGAAAACCGAGGCAGAATTAATCGGACATCATTTTACGCCCTTCATCTTTGATGAGATGCAAGACGTTATCAGTCAAATGATGGAAATTTTGACTCGTGATCAACCTGTAATTGAAACGGAACATCGTGCGCTTTTAGAGAATGGCAAAGAGTGTTGGCAACATTGGATCGGTCGTGCAGTCTTTGATGAAGATGGGCAATTAGTAGAATATCAGGCCGTAGGACGTGATATAACAGAACGTAAACATGCCGAAGCAGAATTACGTCGTGCCAAAGAAGCCGCCGAAGAGGCTACTTCTGCTAAAAGCGAGTTTCTCGCTAATATGAGTCATGAAATTCGTACCCCTATGAATGGCGTAGTGGGTATGACAGAACTCCTACTGAATACCGAACTGACACCCAAACAACGCGAATATGCAGAAATTATTTACCAATCCACGGATGCTTTACAAACCCTTATCAATGACATCTTAGACTTTTCCAAAATTGAAGCCGGTAAATTGTCCTTAGAAAATGCTGTATTTGATTTAGAACAGGCCGTCTTAGAAGTCGCCCGTTTACTGTCTCTGACAGCAGAATCTAAAGGTTTTGAACTGATAGTACGCTACGCCCCAGACGCACCACGTCATTTTGTGGGTGATGCCGGGCGAATACGGCAAATACTCACGAATCTCGTTGGCAATGCGATTAAATTCACTGATCAAGGCCATGTTCTCATTAATGTTGAATGCCAAATACAAACGCTTGAAACCGGATGTATGAGCATTCAAATTGAAGACACGGGTATAGGTATTCCCCCTGAAAAACAGGATTTAATCTTCGATACCTTCACGCAGGCCGATACGTCAACCACACGACGTTTTGGCGGAACAGGTTTAGGATTAGCTATCAGTAAACAACTGGTCAACATGATGAACGGTTCCTTGAGTGTCATCAGTCAACTGGGTTTTGGGTCAACCTTTGCTTTTACACTTCCCTTACCCTTGGCAGAACCTCATAAAACGGAATTGAACACTTCGTCATTTGAAAAAGGCCTTTCTCATTCTGCCTCTTCAGATTTCAAGCCTTTACAAAATACACGGATCTTAGTGGTTGATGATAATCCGGTCAATCAGAGAATATTGATAGAACAATTGGAAGGCCTCAAAATTCGCGTCCATGCTGTCGATAGCGCCGAAAACGCCTTAAAGGCCTTATTGCAAGCACAACAACAACATGATCCATACTGGTTAGCAATTATTGACTATTTAATGCCCGTTATGGATGGAGAACAATTAGGTCAACTCATTAAACAAGACCTTGAACTTCGAGACACCATTTTGGTCATGTTGTCATCGGCCGGTTATCAAAAAGAAAGTACTCAATTACAAAAGAAAGGTTTTGCTGCCCATTTGGTAAAACCGTTACCTCAACATCAATTACAACAAACATTATTGGCGATCAGAACGGCTTTCACGTCACTGAAGTCACTGGAATTTATTACCATGGAAAAAGTGAATAAGTTTCAATTTAAACGCCACCCTGAAGTTTCTCCTAATACGCCCGTTTTGCTAGTTGAAGATAACGATGTGAACCGCCTAGTAGCCGTCAGCATGTTAGAAGAGTTAGGTTGCCAAGTGACCCAAGCTTTGAATGGACTTGAGGCCTTAGAATGCCTTGAAAAACAAGATTTTGCGGTCATTTTTATGGATGTACAAATGCCCGAAATGGATGGTTTTGAAGCCACACGAAAAATTCGTGAACAAGAAGCCCAACAAACCGCAAATTCACAACATCAACTGATTGTCGCCATGACAGCGAATGCGATGCAAGGCGATGCCGAAAATTGTCTAGCAGCCGGCATGGATGATTACATTGCTAAACCTATCAGCTTAGAACGTATTTTTAATATTCTTAAAAAATATTGTCCTGACTATCAAAGTCACCTGATTCAAGCATCAAGCTCAAGCTTAGCGACTCGTGAAGCTGAGGTTTCCTCAAGCTCATTAGGCAATGAGCCACAATCTACCCCAATTGCCCATAGCGAGCTACCCGATACCGCTTCAAACAGGGAATCCCTAACTGGGGTAACCGAAAAAGTCAAGCTGAATGATAAAATCAATAAGCACGTTTTATTGGTAGAAGATATTGCGGTCAACCGCATAGTAGCCAGTAATATGCTAGATAAACTGGGCTACACAGTCGAAGAGGTCGAAAATGGCCAACAGGCTGTAGAAATTTGTGCCAAACATCATTATGACATTATTCTCATGGATATATTCATGCCGATTATGGATGGTATAGACGCGACTCAATTGATACGACAGTATAATGCTCATAAAACAACACCGATTATTGCTGTAACGGCTAACAGCACGCCTTTAAATGTTAAACAATATATTGCGGCCGGCATGAATGACTGTTTAGGCAAACCACTAAGCGTCGAGCGCCTACACTTGATTATCGAAAAATACACTGCCGTTAATTGTAGGGTGGGATCGCTGTCGCCCAGCGACAGCGATCCCACCATGCCAAAGACAGACAAAACCGACAAGGGTAAGCGGGCATCCAGCAACAGCGATCCCACCATGCCAAAGACAGATAAAACGGACAATATATCATTACCGGAAGAGTTACCCATTTTTGATCCGTCACAAGCCAAGCGCATAGCAATTGGTAAGTTAAAGATTTTAAAAAAAATCCTCAACAAGTTTACCGAAGATACCCCTAAACAATTTCAAAAACTACAAGCGAGTTTAGAAATGGGTAGTCAAAAAGAAACCGAACGTTTAGCACATGCTTTAAAAGGCAGTGCGCGTAGTGTAGGCGCGTCGCGATTAGGAGAAATAGCCTTTATTGCCGAAACCAATGCCAAGCAAGGCGATTTAGAACAAGTAGAACAATTACTGAGTACCCTGATAGACGAATATGCCCAATTACAAGCATTATGGGAAAAAACAGATTGGGAAACATTGCTTTAGAGCAAACGACAAGGATTGTCTATGTCATAAAAAATGAGTTCGGGGTGAGGGCGAGGCATCATTGTTTTTAGATCACTCCCAAATAATAATATTCGATGTTCAAGTTTTTGCGCGCAAAAACGGGAACCTCGAACAGAATGTTCGCAGAGCTAAACCAGTTTGCTACCCTTCAATTATCAATCAAGAAAATGGGCTTGCGCGTGCCCCTACATGCCATCAATTGGTAGGGGCAATCTAGGGTGTTGACTGAGAGCTTTTTTTTGCCTCTCTTTTTCATGTTGATTTGCTGTTTGTTAAAACATTCAACCTCACCACCGGCCTTTTTTTGGAACCCCAGGTTTCACCTAGGGCTATTCACATTCAACCCCTTCGGGGTTGTTTAACCCCATTTTCGAGGCTTTTCACAAACACAAAATCAGCATGAAAAAGAGAGGGCAAAAAAACCTCTCAGTCAACACCCTAGTGCAGGAAAGCGGAAATCCTCAAACCACCCAGCCAACAGCTAAAGCAGTTGTCTGAAAGCTTAAGTCACCTAAAGGTGTCTACATCCCCACAATATTATTTTTTAACATCATTTTTGTAAAAAAACAGTTTATATACTGTTAAAATTTATCATTTGCGCTTTTTTGGTAGTAAAAATCCATTTAAAGCGTGCAGTTTTAGCAAAAACTGGCAGCATGTTAGTCACCACCACCTGACTTGAGCTTTTAGACAACTGCTTTCATGCTTTCACTTAAGAAGTTTCGCTTCGCGAAACTTCTTAAGTGAAATGTGAAAAGCTGTTGGCTGGGTGGCTGGGTGGTCTTTCTATTTTCGCTCTCCTGTACTAGGGGCAATCCCACGCGCAAGAGAGGATATATTAGATTGGATTCTCGTACAAGTTGAAGCATTATGCACAGAGGGTTTAGCTGACTCCGTGCCGAGTCAAGATGTGATTGGCAAACAAGCCGACGAATTAATTAATTGATGCCCTTTTAAATTGTAAGGTTGGCACATCTTATGAAACACGGATTTTTTCCTATCAAGACAATCGCTTTAAAACCGTTAAGTTTCGATTACTTGAAGAATTTGATGGCCCAGATGCTTCTTTTTACCTACGCCCTTCAGTTGAATGTGCTAACCTCTATTTTACGGCCTTGAGCCAACCGCTTGAAGATAAACAGGTTGCTATTCAAGCCGTATTAGATCATCAGTTGAAAGCCGGAAAAATTGAAGAAGCCAATAAAACCGCCGATGAACACCGCTCAGTCACCTATCAACTTATTTTACAGTGATTCTACCAGCACATCCAAACGCAACCCCTTATATGTATATGTAGGGTGGGTAAGCGGGCGGGCAAGATCACAGTTTTATCCCATACCCTATCCGCCCGCTTGCCCACCATTATTGCTCGAACACCGGGAAGAAGGCCTTCAAAATTAATGTAGGGTGGGTAAGCGGGCGGGCAAGATCACAGTTTTATCCCATACCCTATCCGCCCGCTTGCCCACTAAAATATCACTAAATTTATGACGTTGGTTTGCTGTTTTTTTCTTGGATCGGGCAAAGATTTAAAATGTTCTTCAATTGGTGTGATTAATATTTTGTGACATATTAATAACCTATTTGAATTGTTATTTCTCATTTTCTATACTCAAAATTAAAACAAACTTAACTTTTCTAATGAGGCAGGTGGGCAATAACAAAAGCCCACCCGATATAAAAGTTAAAATTGTGCCCGCGTGCAGTATAGTTGACTTGGTGTATCCAGTGTTAACGTGACGCATTCATCTATCGCTTGCACCTCTGAAAATAATAATCCTTCAAATTCATAAAGTTGAATGTAAGGTATAAATTTGTCATGGTTGATATTGTTTTCAAACGCTGTTTCTAAATAATTGACTCGTTGCAAAGGTTCTTGCTGTTTTTGAGCTTCTTTAAACTGAGGAAAATCATTGGGTAAGCGATATAAGTCAAAAAAAGTCGAAAGATATGCAGTGCTGTCTTCGGCTAACCAACGTAAGACATCATTTTTGATTTTAGCGTAAGTTGTGACACCACCACGATACTCTTTTTCACTTAAGAAGTTTTTGCGCGCAACTTCTTAAGTGAAATGTGAAAACCAGACTTACGCCCTGTTTTAACTCGACGCGCACAAACATAAATAGCCATCGGTGCGAGATATTCGCCTAGCCTATCGCGCACAAATTGTTCCGTGCCCTTCAACCACAATGTTGATTCTAATCATCGTGTGGGCCTCCCACCAATGACATTTTTTTCCCAGAGTTCCCCCAGACTACATTCTTCTAGCCAACTTTTCAATTTGTCTTCCTCAAGACGGCGAAAAACGGATTGCCCATTTTCCCTATCAACAACAATGATCTCTTCAAGCTTAAATTCATCAACCAAATTCAAGGATTGTGTTGAGATGATGAGTTGGCAGCGGTGAGAAGCCACTCGAAATAATCCCGCTAATACCGAAATGGCATAAGGGTGTAGTCCCAATTCTGGCTCATCAATTAAAATCACTTTGGGCATGTCAGGTTGTAATAGCAAAGTCGCTAAACACATAAACCGCAATGTACCATCCGATAAATCGTTGGCAATAAAAGGGTAATCATTTCCTTTTTCCGTCCATTCTAATTGGATTTTATGCGGATTGTCTGGAAAAGGCCTTAAATGAAAATCGCCAAAAAAAGGGGCTACTTGTCGAATCGTTTTGAGGATCAGTTCATAATGTTTAGGGGCCGTTTTTTTGAGCTTATATAAAAAAGGGGCTAAATTACTGGCATCTTGGCGCAATTTGACATTATCATTAATGGCTTGTAAGCGTTTGACATGGGCCGTGTCACTGGTGTCGTGAAAATGATAAACCATACAGTCTGCTAAAATGGACACCAAGTTGTCATCAGGCAAAGTGCTGGACAGTAAACTTTCTGTATGACTTGAGCCTAAATGGATTGGTGCCTCTCCTTGAAATTGCACAGATTCTTTCACAAAAACCAACTTATTATCAACAGTGGGTGCTAAGTCAAAATCATAACGATTTGAACCCAAATACAATACACCAGATAACATGGCCGTTTCTTTTCGCCCATAATGTAAGAATGCGTCAACACCGCCCAGTTTTGCAATATGCAATTGTAAGGCGCTTTGTCTCAGTGCCTGAAGCATCCTAAAAAAAGCCATCAAGTTACTTTTACCCGCACCATTGGCACCAATCAGTACATTAAATGGTAAAAGCGGCAATTCGATATCGCGAATGGATTTAAAACCTTTTAAAATTAAACGTGAAAGCATTTTAGTTATCCGTTAATGTTAGATTAAATAGTTATCCCTAACCGTTTTGTTGGTAACATTTAATGAAAGTACCATTCCTTGTAGGGTGGGTAGCGTCTTTTTGCTGCCCACCATCACCCAATTACTTACGCTTCATCACTCTTAT
>Ga0164315_10000367_pt1 | contig 30755 bp, 20 predicted proteins | sample GuaBasSedimGuay6_FD_113737 | JGI IMG/M metagenome (GOLD analysis project Ga0164315, IMG submission 113737) | Subseafloor sediment microbial communities from Guaymas Basin, Gulf of California, Mexico - Guay6, Core 4569-2, 0-3 cm | ecosystem: Environmental > Aquatic > Marine > Hydrothermal vents... | reverse complement strand
CTGCTTCCCGAATTTCTGTTCGTTAAAAAGGAACAAAGAACCCGGCTGAAAGTTTTCATATTTCTTGTGCCAAATATTATTTATGTTTTTCTCTGGTGAATAGGTATTGATGGCCTGATCTATGGCAAAAACATAAACCGGGTTTCCTGGATAAGTGCCGACAGTAGTTGCAATGGCTTTTTCCAATTTATTGCTGGAATTGAACTTCTCAAAAAGATAAACAAAAAGGGTAATCTGTACCGAGACCACAAAAATGATTAACATTCTTGAAAATACTCTTTTAAAGGCAACTTTTCCAATTAACCTTTCAAATGCAGGGAACAATAATATCATGGCAAACGGATATATCAGTATGTGGAACCTTAAGTTTTGAAATGGAACGCCCGCGATAAAAAAGCCGTTCAGCATTATCATTGCCAAAACCATCCTTGATATTGATTTGTTGAAATCAATTTTCCTGACAAATGAAACCAACACAACCCCAACAAAAAGAAAACCGGGATGTACCAAATAAAAAAAACCATAAACAATATTAGGGAAACGGTAACTTGCCAGTCCATCGGAAGTAGTAAAAGTATTTTTGAACCAATTAAGCGGCGACCAATCAGTAAACCATTGATGGTCGGTGAAATTTGAAAACTCGTTTCCCTTAAACCAAATAGTAGGGAAAACAACAACAATGGAAATCAAAATGGAATAAAGTACCAGCAAATAACCTCTCTTCTTTATAACCATGAAAGCTGCATAGGCCATCGGGATTATCAGGATTACGAAAGCATGATGCCGCGTAAAACCGGCAAGCAACGAAAAAGCAAGTGCCATTAAGAAATAGGGTTTCCATTCAAATTTTAAGTAATGGACAATTGAAAGAAAAGCAGAAAGGGAAAATGCCAAAGCCAGCATATCAGACATTATCACTACCCCAGCCCTTAGCAAATATGGTGAAAGTAGAAAGAAAAGGGTCAAATAAACAATAATTGTTTTTCTTGAAGTTTGATAAATTATTTCTATGATTTTATAAATCAAAAACCCGGAAAACACAAAACTAAGATAGGTGAGCAATTGCAAAGCAATAATTTCTGAAGGGAAAATCAAGGAAATTATTGCCCCAAAAAAAGGATAATTTACCGGCCAAAAAAAACTTCCGGGATCGGTCGCTGTTTCAAAATACATGGCCAAGGCTTTCGTAAACCTTAAATAGTCATAGCTGTCTTGTCCATAAAGCCCGTTGAAACCAGTAACATAACGGATTACAATGAAAAACAAAACCAAAATAGACCCGCTAACAATGATTGTGTTTTTTTGATTTCGCATTTTTCAAGTTGTTATAATGGGAAGCGGAAAACTAAAGGTTTTTCTTGATGTAAACTCCAGGCTATTTTACTCTTAGGCCTTGGTGCTGCCCGGTTAATTATTATCCTCTCTTTTTCAATCTTTTAGTCAATTCCGTATCAAATACAAAATCGTTCAGTTCAGGGTTATCAGATTCAAGGATTTGATGTTTATCGCCTTCCCACCATAGCTCACCCTTATGGATAAATGAAATGTTGTCCCCAATTTTTATCACTGAGTTCATGTCGTGGGTATTTACAATGGTCGTAATCTGGAATTCTTCTGTGATTTTACTTATCAGGTTGTCTATTACCCCGGATGTATGTGGATCGAGGCCTGAATTGGGCTCATCGCAAAACAGGTATTTGGGGTTTAGCGCAATGGCCCGTGCAATAGCCACACGTTTTACCATGCCACCGCTTAGCTCCGAAGGAAACAATTGGTTTTTGTTTTCTAAGTTTACCCATCGGAGGCAAAAGTTGACACGTTCAAGGTTTTCTTCCTTGGATTTGTCGGTAAAAATTGTAAGTGGGAACATTACATTTTCTTCCACTGAAAGTGAATCAAACAGTGCCCCGCCCTGAAATAGCATCCCAATCTCTTTTCGAATGGTTTTTCTTTTCTTGAACGACATGGCCGAGAAATCCCTGTTATCAAAAAGTATATGCCCGGCATCCACTTCATGCAAACCAACAAGGCATTTCATCAATACCGTTTTCCCGGAACCACTTTGTCCAATAATAAGATTGGTTTTCCCTTTCTCAAATTTCACCGAAATATTTTTCAAGACTTTGTTGTCACCAAATGATTTTGATATTTTTTGTGCTTCGATCATTAAATTTATTTACGATATAAATTGTTAAGATAAAAGTAGTTGTGTTAATATAAGATTAAAAAGGATAATCATGATACTGCTCCATACCACAGCTTTAGTGCTGGCAGCCCCCACTTCAATTGCCCCCCCTTTTACATTGAAGCCCATAAACCCTGATATAGAAGTGATAAGCCATGCAAAAACAACCGTTTTAATAAGGGCATAAACAATAGAATAGGGTTCAAACCACGACCTGATACCAGTTATGTAATCTGCTGATGTATATAAATCGGTAAGTATGGCTACAAGCCAGCCACCAAAAATCCCAAGCCCCATGCTTATAATAATAATAACAGGGTTAATGATAATAGCAGCAGTTATTTTAGGGAGGATAAGAAAACCACCTGGGTTAATCCCCATTATTTCCAATGCATCAATTTGCTCGGTAACCCGCATAGTCCCAATTTCTGAAGCAATCCTTGACCCCACTTTCCCTGCAAGGATCAGGCTCATAATAGTGGGCGAAAATTCAAGGATAACCGATTGCCTTACGGTAAACCCAATTATGGACAATGCAATTAACGGGTTATCAAGATTATAAGAGGTTTGTATGGCGACCACTGCACCCATAAAAATTGAAATAATTCCCACAATCCCCATTGATTGGATACCAAGTTGATCTATTTCAACCAATAACTGGCTTCTGAAAACTTTGCCTTTTTCAGGTCTTTTAATAACCTTCAGCATAAGAAAAATGTACTGCCCAAATTGTCTGATCATCCTTTATACATTTATTGGTGCTAAATTACAGTTTATTATGAAACACTTAATGGTTCTATTATTATTTTATTGTTTAATCCAATATTGTCGTTTTTTACTGATCCCGTACGGGAGTGTAGGTTTCTACATAAGTGAAAGTTACAAAATAAGTTCAGTAAAGTAGGCATTGTTGTTTTTGTTTTTTGCGAGGCGGAAAAACTGCGAATAGCCACAGCTTATTTAATATTTTTCCAACAAAGTAAAAAGCAAAAAGAACTTGTCTAAATGGGGAAGTTATTTAGTATCTTTCACTAAGTAACATGATTGGCAATAATTATATATTTGAACGTTTAATGTTGAAGTAAAATAATATTATAAAATAAAACTGTTTTAAAATGTACCTTAATAAACCAAAAAAGATACTATTTGTTATTTCCTTTGTTATTTTTGCAATAGTTTTTGTTTCGTGTTCAGCATCCCACAAGACCAAGAAAAAGTGTAGGGAGTGCCCTGAATTCAGCATGGTGCATTCTCAGGAAATCAAGATATGACATACAACTATTTAATGGGCGTGTTGTCTTTTGATTAACCCTTTCGCCGCTTTGCCATGGTATATAAAGTGAATGAGAAATATGGAAAAATACAAGGATACCCTTTCTGAATATATACCTGACTCTTCGGTCGATACCGTGTTTTCAAGTCTTAACAAGCATCATGTCCGTTTGGTGATAAGTAAAAGCCGGGCCACAAAACTTGGTGATTACCGCCCACCAATAAAGAATAATTATCATCGGATTTCAATTAATTACAACCTGAACAAATACCAATTCCTAATCACACTTATACATGAATTGGCGCATTTGGAAATTTGGGTAAAGTATAAAAACAGGGTCAAACCCCATGGAAATGAGTGGAAATTGCAGTTTGGAAAATTGATGGCCGAGCATATGAACCTCGAAACTTTTCCCCTTGACGTTCTGAATGCATTAAAGATATATTTTACCAAAAGTTCTTCGAGCGACACAAATTTGTCACGGATTTTGAAAAAATATAATATTAATAATGAAGAAGAAACCACTTTGGAAGAATTACCTGAAAATGCTGTTTTTGCAATTTACAATGGCATTGTATTCCAGAAACTTAAACGCCTTAGGAAAAGATACAGGTGCAAAAGGCTGGACAATGGGAAAATGTATATCGTTAGCCCGCTAATGGTTGTCCATGTTCTAGATGATTATAAAATGTGACAAAACACCAATATTCTTATTTCCGCCTGAATTCGTATCTTTGTACCTTATAATAATAAATCGAAATATTATGAACAAAAATAATTATTGTGTGATAATGGCCGGTGGGATAGGAGCCCGTTTCTGGCCCATGAGCCGAACATCGCACCCAAAACAGTTTATAGATATCCTTGGAACAGGAAGGACGTTGTTGCAACAAACCTTCGACCGTTTCATGAATGTATGCCCAAAGGAAAATGTATATATCGTAACCAATGAAATATACAAGGAGATGATTTTGGAACAACTCCCGGAAATTACCGCAAACCAGGTTTTATGTGAGCCAATGCGTAGGAATACAGCCCCTGCCATTGCTTATGCAGCATATAAAATCCGCGAAGAAAACCCAGATGCTAATCTTGTTGTGGCCCCTTCTGACCATATTATCTTGAAAGAAGAAGTTTTTACAGATGTTATACTTTCCGCCATTAATGCGGCTACAAAAAACGACTGGCTCCTTACCCTTGGGATTACACCTTCGAGGCCTGATACAGGTTATGGATATATCCAATTTGAGGAATCAAAACCTTTTGAAGAAGACGAAAGGATCAAAAAAGTGAAAACTTTTACTGAAAAACCTAACCTGGAACTAGCTGAAACTTTTCTTGCAAGTGGTGATTTCCTTTGGAACTCAGGGATTTTTATCTGGTCATTAAATAGTATCTTGAAAGCTTTTGAGGAGCATTTGCCCGAAGTAGATTCATTGTTTACCAAAGGAAAAGGGATATATAACACTTCAGGAGAGGAAACGTTCATAAATGAAATTTTCCCCGTTTGTAAAAATATCTCCATTGACTTTGGGGTAATGGAAAAAGCCAAAAACGTACATGTGTTGGCTTCTGATTTTGGATGGTCGGATTTAGGGACCTGGGGATCGTTATACGATATTAGGTCGAAAGACGAAAGCAATAATGCAGTTGTAGGTGAAAATGTGATGACCTTTAATACAAAAAACTGCATTGTAAATATGCCTAAAGAAAAGCTTGTTGTACTGCAAGGCCTTGATGACTATATCGTTGTTGACAATGATGATATTTTATTGGTTTGCCGTAAAACCGATGAGCAAAACATCCGTGACATCGTGAATGCCGTGAAACTTGAAAAAGGGGATAAGTTTGTATAGGTCTTATTGAAAAAATGCATCATTGACCTGCACATACCAAACTTGGACAAGCCAGAAATTCCAAAATGGAAAACTCCAAAATCTAAAAAGTATCTAAATAATAAAATTCAATTTGCATTTGCAGTTATGAGTTAGGCGTTTGGTTTGCGCAACAAGTGTTTCTTAACGCATAACTTTTAACTTGTAACTTTTCCGACAAAAGTTTCATTTTCAAAACTACCCCCGCATATGCGAAGTATGAGTTTCAAATTAAGGGGCTAAACGAAACGTTCGGGCGGGGTTGATGTTCCATTGTTGAACATAATTTCAGGACTTTTATTATCCCCTTACTACCTCAACAAAGTAACCGACCCCCTTACCCTTCTTTCAGTTAACCCACGTAAAGAAGCTTCTGAAACAAGTGCCTCAAAAAAATAAGTCCCTGGGCTACAAGCTTTGTTGTTGCTTTGATCGGTTCCGTCCCACCTAAAGAAAGGGTCATCTGTTTCATATACCAGTGTTCCCCAACGGTTAAAAATTGTCAAATGTAATTTAATGATAGAGTTTACCGAGTCGGCAAAATAGAAATCGTTGAAACCGTCACCATTTGGGGTAATGACAATAGGGAACCAAATCTGGCCACATTCATCAATATCAACACAAATATAATTACTGAACAAGCTTTCGTTCCACAATGAATCCAATGCGGTAATTGCAAAGCAACCTACAATGGAAGGGGGATTGGTCTGAAATGTATAAAAATTATGTATTGTCGAATCAATAACCTGATAATCGGAAGCCTCGTTAGGGGCATAATATATATAATAAACCAAATCTTCTACTGTACAAGTATCGGGATAAACCCAAGTTAAATCATTTGTGAACATTTCGCAATTGGTTTCGAGCGAAAGGACCGGTGGACATGGTGGGACATTGTCTATTGGCTTTTCACAATTTTCCTGCGAAAAATTAATTATTGGATCAACAAAACCACCAGAAGAATAACCACCTATACATTTAATCAGATAACAATATTCCTGGCCATTTATCAAATTTGAATCGGCAAAAGAGTTTACCGGTGACCAGCCTATAGAATCAAAATCAAGGCTTATTGGATTTTGCCTGTAAACCACAAAGGTATCATTTACCCATGGGACATTATCGTTCCAATACAGCGAAAGGGCTTTATCTGTTGCTTCAATATCCAGGAAAACGGAAGGGACACTGATGGTGGTACCAATAAGGAAATAGTTATCTGGGTCAGAATTATAAAAATCGATCTTGTACTGGTAATGTAGGTTTTTGGTATCCAGCCCTAAATCATTATAAATAGTATCATCAAGAAAATCATAATTCACGATATTGACAAATTCCGAACCAGAGGAATAATCTTTTCTAAAAACCTGATATTCAAAAGGGCCTGGGGTTTGTTCCAAATCCAGTTCTGTTGGCTTCGACCAGGCAAAATATATGCTCCCGTTTGATTCACCAGTTTCGGTAACGCTAACATTTGTTATGATAGGCATGTCTTTTTTTAAGATGGCACAAGCCTCTTCCGATGCATAACTTTCGGCCCCATCGGCAAAAAATGCGGTAACCATGTAACAATATTCTATTCCGTGCACCAGGCCATTTCCATTATTGTCATCCGAAAAAGTAGATATATTGATATTACTTATCTCATTTATCAAAGAATAGCCTGTATAGGCTGGGACACCGGTTTCACACGGGCCAGGGTCAAAACCAAAATATTTGGGTTTACGGTAAATCTTATAACCCACGGCATTGGTGCAAACACTCTCGTCCCAATCAAGGTCAATAGAAATGCCAAGGGGCTCTGCAATAAGGTTTTCGGGTGCCGGCCCAACAACTGTAATGTTCACAGATTTGTATGCGGTAAGATTGGGGTTGCCATTGTCAACTGCTTTTAAAAAAGCTGTATGTGGGTTTTTGCGGACATGGGAACACTTTGTATTCCATTCAAAATCAATGTTCAATGGTGTCGGTTGTGGGGCAGGGCCTTGTACTGGAATTAAAGTTGCCGGTGATTCGGGCACGTAAAATGGGCTTCCGGTGGCTGTAAAATAAACTTGGTCGCCATTCGGATCATCCACTTCAATACCAAAACCCAAAACCTGACCGGCTTCAATACAAGTATCTGAAATAGTATTGATAACAGGTGGGTCGTTGTTACAAGCATCAATCTGGATTTGCATATCCCGTGTCACATAACCGATCCTTACACCATTTCGCCACTCTTCAATAATAAAAGCAACATTGTATTCCCCTTGCAAGATAGGGTTTTCCCAAATAAGGTCACCTGTTATTTCATCAATGCCGAAACTTACGCTTGACTGTGGAAGTGTATAACCTGGGATAGGTTGCCCCCCTGCTCCCCTACAAACCGTTAATTTATATGAAATACTGTCGCCATCAGGGTCGTAAGCCCCCGGGTTATGTACAAATAATTTATCGACGCAACCTATATCTATGGGGGCGTTTTGTAAAACAACGGAACTATTTGGGCCTAAAAACGGGTTAATAAAAAGTTCTGTCTGTATGTAAAACGGTATGTTCACAGAATTGGGGATATTTATCACCCCATAATTTCTGTTGGGGTCTTCCATCGAAATAATAAATGTGGAGCTGCCACTATAAGTATGCTGCCCAATGTAAATATTCTTTTGGATGATGGGGGTTATTGCAGTGGGTGGCAAAGAACGGGATATAATAGAAGAAGTACCATCGCCCCAATTTATTTCAAGTTCAGGACGATCGGCCGGGCTTGGAGTGTATGTGTAGGTAGTTATGGTAATTTCATAAGTCAGGCCTTCAATATGCCTGTAAGTAATTTCTCCAGCCCTCTCGTGCGTTGCAAAAGCACTTGTAATGCCAATAAGGATAATTAAGAAAACGGTAAATATTTTGAACATAAAAACACTTCTAAAGCATGAAAAATAAATCCATCCAAAAGTACAAATAATAATTTGTACTGACAGAAATCTGGTTTGCTTAATTTTATTGGACTGATTTCGCCAACATAAGTGTTCCAAAAGAACGAATAATTGTATTGATTATTTAATAAAAACAAATGCTTTGAAAACTATTTTCTTGCATAACAAATTGGGTTTTTATACCTTTGTATAAAAATCAGGCAATATGAAACTGCTATCCATTTTCATTATTTCGATTATCATATCCGTACAGGCATTTTCCCAAACCAAGGAAGTCCCTTTTACGTTGGACGACAGGGACAGGATTATGCGTACAGAAGTTGAAGTTGGTTCATTAAGAAAAGAAATGAACTCCAGGTTTGAAGGAATTGACAGTAAATTTGATGCAATAAACAGTAGATTTGATGCAATAGACAGTAAATTTGAAGCAATAGACAGTAAATTTGAAGCAATAGACAGTAAATTTGAAGCATTGAACAGTAAACTTGATGGGTTGTACTGGGGCTTTGGCATTGTCATTACTTTAGTCTTATTTCTTTTCGGCTATATAATTTTCGACCGTCGGGCCACCATAAAGCCCTTGGAGCAGGATGTCTCCATTATAAAATACCGCCAGGACAATTTAAGTAAAGTAATAAACGAATTTGCAAAAAAAGATAAGGGTTTTGCCGAGGCAATGAAAAGAGTAGCGTTATAGTGTATTGATTGAGTACATCTTGTTCATATTCTTCATCTTTTCACATATATCATAGTATAGATGCATGTTCAGGTTGCAAGTAATCCACAAAACCCACTTTCCCCCCAAGCCTTTAAATCAATCGTCATAGATAAGGTATAAATTTTTCCCATAGCTGTTCAGGATTTAATGTAATTTTGCAAAATATGTATGTAGCCGATTATGAACAGGAAAAAAAAGATATCCTAAACAAATACCGAAAATTGTTAAGGATATGGCGTCCTTCCAAACCGGAAGACAAAGAATTGGTGAGGAAAGCCTTTAATTTTGCTGTGGATGCGCACAAGGATATGCGCCGTAGGAGCGGTGAACCATACATTTACCACCCAATTGAAGTGGCCAATATTGTTGCTGGAGATATCGGTCTTGGGAAAACTTCCATAATTTGTGCATTGCTTCATGATGTGGTGGAAGATACAGAATATACCCTTGCCGATATTGAAACCCTGTTTGGCAAAAAAGTGGCCAAAATTATAGATGGCCTCACTAAAATAAAAGATATATTTGGTTCCGACACCGCTTCCATCCAAGCCGAAAACTTCAAAAAAATCATATTGACCTTATCGGACGACATAAGGGTAATTATTATAAAACTTGCTGACCGTTTGCATAATATGCGAACATTGGATGCCATGAAAAAGCATAAACAGTTAAAGATTTCTTCTGAAACATTTTATCTGTATGCCCCTTTGGCACACCGCCTTGGATTATATGCCATCAAATCGGAACTTGAAGACTTATCCCTCAAATACCGTGAACCGGAAATATTCAATACCATTTCGGAAAAGCTAATTGAATCGCTGCCAGACAGAAAACGGTTTACCCGGAAATTTATTTATCCGATTAAAAAAAGCCTGGGCCTCCAAGAGTTTGATTATGAAATTATCTCAAGGGATAAATCGGTGTTCTCCATCTGGACAAAAATGAACAATAAGGATATCCCACTTGAAGAAATATTTGATTTATTCGCCATCCGTATTATCATCGACACGCCCAGAGAGAAAGAAAAAGTGGATTGCTGGCGGGTATATTCGCTTATTACCGACAATTACCGCCCTAACATTGCCCGTCTCCGCGATTGGATCTCTATCCCAAAAGCCAACGGATACGAAGCCCTGCACACTACTGTTATGAGTAATGAAGGCAAATGGGTTGAAGTACAGATCCGTACAAAAAGGATGGATGCGATTGCCGAAAAGGGTTTTGCAGCACATTGGAAATATAAAGGTGCCACAGCCTCCCTTTCTGAAACCAGTGTGGATAATTGGTTGGAACGAATAAGGGACATGCTCCAAAATAGTGATTCAGATGCACTGGATTTTGTGGATGATTTCCAGGGTTTCCTTATTGCCAAAGAGATATATGTATTTACACCTGCTGGCGAATTGAGGAACTTGCCGGTTAAGTCATCGGTACTTGATTTTGCTTATGCAATCCATTCGGATTTAGGGAACACATGTATTGGCGCCAAAGTAAACACAAAATTAGTACCTCTTAATTATAGGTTGAACAGTGGTGACCAGGTGGAAATCCTTGTTTCTAAAAAGCAGTTACCAAAAGACGAATGGTCGGCCTATGTAGTAACTGCCCGTGCACTTACAAGGATTAAACAAGCCATTAAAGAACAAAAAAAGACGTTCATAGGCGAAGGGAAAAAGAAACTGGAAGAATACTTTAACTTGTTGAATGTTGATTTTGATGTTTCAAATATCGATAATTTACAGAAAAAGTATAACTACCCAAGTTTGGTGGAAATGTATTTTGATATTGCCAATGACGTGATTGGGCTAAAAGAAATTAAGGACTGTTGCGACCAGGAAATAAAAGAGGGATGGTTCAGCAAAATAAAAAAACCATTTACAAGGTCGAAAGTCAATGAACGGAAAACATTGTCGGAAGTTGTTACCGAAGAATTGATAAAACGTTCAAAAACGCTCGTCCTCGAAAATGAAATCCATAAAATCAGTTATGATATTTCAAACTGCTGTAATCCAATCCCCGGTGATGACATTGTTGGATTTATCGACCCTGACGAAGCAATAAAAATCCATAGGGTAAACTGTCCGGATGCCACTAACCTGCTGGCAAAATATGGAACCAAAATCATTAAAACACATTGGAACGATAAGGAATCCATAAGTTTCCTTACCGGTATAAAAATCCATGGCATGGATCAAAAAGGGATTATGCAGGATATGGTTGGGATAATTACAGAAAAAATGGGTTTGAACATTCGTTCATTTAAAATGGAATCCAATGGTGGCCTTATTGAATCAGAAATAATGCTTTATGTGTATAGTGTTAAAAACCTGGAATTGCTGATTAAAGACTTAAAGCAACTTCCCCTTGTTAAAAAAGTGGAAAGGATCCATTCCCCGCGGAGTATTTTCAAAGGTTAATTTGATCATCTGAAATCGATTATTGGACATAATATTGCAATACCATAATTATTTATCAATTGTGGAAAAATTATTTATATCTAATCTAAATAGTAGTCAATATAATTTATATTTTTATCCCCTGATTCATTTTGCACATAAATACAAGCCAAAAAATGAACAATTCACAAATGCTTTTGGTTTGTTTTTTAACTAAATATCAATTTGCAAAAAGTAATGGGCATTTTTTTGAAGTAAAATTGTATTGAAACTGTAGCATTTAAAAAGTAAATCATATCAGGAATGAAAAATTCAAATAAAGACACCTTTGAAAGGGTAAAAAAAATCTTCACTGAATATCTTGAAGGAAAAGGCCATAGAAAAACCCCAGAAAGATTTACCATCCTACAGGAAATTTATTCTACTGAAGGGCATTTCGATATAGAAACCCTTTATGTGAGGATGAAGAACAATAACTATAGGGTTAGTAGGGCAACCCTTTACAATACAATTGAACTTTTATTGGACTGCAATTTGGTTACTAAACACCAATTTGGGAACAATTGTGCCCAGTTTGAAAAATCATTCCGTTTCAAGCAGCACGACCACTTTATTAATCTTGACAACGGTCAGGTACTGGAATTTTGTGATGCAAGGATCCAACAGATAAAAGAGACCGTTGAAAAAGAATTTGGTGTTAAGGTTTCCCATCATTCCCTCACCTTTTATGGCAATTAACCCCAACGTGGGCAAGCCATAATGGTTTCGACAGGATTAACCCTGCACACTTTGTTACAAGGGCAGACAGGATCTACATGATGTGTTTTACTTCTTAAAACAAAATATCCTGCCAATGACTGAAAGGAATCCGTATGGACGACCGAAGGAAATCCATATAGAAAAATATACTCCCGTACGTACGGGATCAAAAATTAAGATACTAAAATATTTTAAACCCAGGTTTTTATGAAAGTAGATGTTTTATTGGGTCTTCAGTGGGGAGACGAAGGCAAAGGAAAAATAGTGGATGTTTTAACACCTCGTTACGATATTATCGCACGTTTTCAGGGAGGCCCCAATGCCGGCCATACCATTATTTTCGACAATAAAAAATTTGTATTGCATACCATACCTTCAGGCATATTCAATGAAGGGACAACAAATATAATTGGCAATGGTGTTATTATCGACCCCTTTATTTTACTTCGTGAAATAAACAAGTTAAAGGAGAGCGGTATAAATGCGGAAAACAATATGCTAATTTCCAAAAAAGCCCATCTTATACTTCCTACCCATCGTTTATTGGATGCAGTTTATGAGGATGCCAAAGGAAAAGCTAAAATTGGCTCGACACTTAAAGGTATAGGGCCAACATATACCGATAAAACAGCTCGTATTGGATTGCGGATGGGAAACACCCTTCGACCCGATTTCCTGAAAACATATCGTGAACTAAAAGAGAAACACCTGCAAATTGTAAAATCGTATGGATTTGATATGGATGGGTTTACTTTAGATGGGCTGGATTTCAAATCGTATGAAGAAAAATGGTTTTCGGCCATTGAATCAATTAGCCCTATTGAGAAAATCGATAGCGAATATTTTATCAACAGTAGCTTGAAAAACAACAAATCAATTTTGGCAGAAGGAGCACAGGGAACCATGCTCGACATTGATTTTGGGACATATCCTTATGTAACATCCTCCAATACCGTTGCTGCCGGGGTTTGTACAGGCCTTGGGATTTCACCAACCAATGTTGGTGAGGTATTTGGGATTTTTAAAGCTTACTGCACACGGGTAGGTAGCGGGCCATTCCCATCGGAACTGGAAGATGCCGATGGTGATAAATTGAGGAAAGAAGGAAATGAGTTTGGCTCCACTACCGGACGACCAAGGCGTTGTGGATGGCTCGACCTTGCTGCCCTAAAATATTCGATTATGCTTAACGGGGTAACAAGGATGTTTATGATGAAGGCAGATGTTATGAACAATTTTCCTGTTATCAAGGCAGGGACAGCATATAATTTCCAAGGCAAAAAGATTGATTACATCCCATTTGAAGCTTCTTATGAGGATTTGGAACCTTTATATCAGGAGGTGAAAGGCTGGCAAACATGCATAAATGATTTTACACAGGCAAACGAAATGCCACCAGAGCTTTCTGCTTATGTGAAATTTATCGAAAAAGAAACCGGTGTCCCTATCGACATGGTTTCTGTTGGCCCCGACCGCAAAGCAATTATAGAGTTGTAGCCCTTTTCAAAATTTTCATTTTCCCAAGACTTTCAGTAACAGGCCCAGAATCTAAAATTTAATTATTTTCTTTATCGTATAACGGTCTTCCGAATAAACTTTGAAATAATAAATACCATTTGGATAAGATGTCAAATTAAAACCCTGAACCCAATCAGGGGAATCCAAACTAATTGAATTTTGTATAATTGATTCACCCAATACGTTTTCAATTGAGTATGTTAACTCAGAAACAGGTGAATTCAATTTCAATGTAAAAACGCCTTGGGTAGGATTGGGATAAACAGAAATTGAAACAGCTTCGTAAAATTTATCCATCTTCCCCGTTAGGTTATCAATTGTTACATTTATTGAATCAGAATTTTGACACAGATTCGTATCGGTTACTACAACCCAGAATAAAAATGATCCCAATTCGTAATCTGGGGCATTTAACAAATATGTTTGTGATGTAGAATTGTCCTGCCATAAATACTCTACGAATTGCTGGCCAGCATCAAGCAACAATGTTGAATCGTCATCGATAATTGTATCATTGCCCAAAAACACATTAGGCCAATCATAAACAGTAAGAAAGGCAAGTTCGCTATTTATGGAATCACATGTGTTCCACACAGAACAATGGTAGTACCCTTCATCATCAGCAGAAATAGTTTCCAATAATAATGTATTTTGATTTGCAGCTGGGATTGGCTCGCCATTTTTTGACCAAAGGTATTCAATATAAGTTCCCGTAGCATCAACACTGAACAAAGCATCTGACCCAAAACACCCTGAAGCACTTTCAGGTTGTTCGTTAATTAGGGGCAAATCAACTACAGACAAATTAACATCAAGGCTTTCGACCACGCCACAGAAATTTGAAACCTGACAAAAATATAAACCTTCATTATTCCCGGAAACACTATTAATAAATAACGTATCATTTGTTGCATCGGGAATAGGCTCGCTATTAAAAAACCATTGAAACACTAAAGGCCCGGAACCAGAAGCCAAAATTACCATATAGGTGTTTTCGCCGGCACATAAGCTTGTGTCATTGCTTTGGCTTATCAGGTCAATCGGTTCCAGTACATTTAACTGAATTATTTCAGATGTGTCAGAACTACATTCATTCGTAACAATACATTTAAAATTGCCCTCATCGGCTATTTCAACATTCTCAATGAACAACATATTCGAATTATTCCCAGGAACCAGTATATCATCTTTAAACCATTGATATCCCAATATTCCGGATCCATTTGCCAAAACCTCCAATGTAATATTATCAGCAAGGCAAACCAAAGTATCATTTGTTTGCCCAATGATTTCAGGACCGGTCTTAACTATTAAATCAATACCTTCAGACACCAAAGTCCCACAAAAATTAGAAACATCACAGGTGTAGGTTGCTTCATCTTCGAAAGTAATTGATGGGATATAAAATACGCTGTCATTTGCCCCGGCAATATTTGCCCCGTTCTTTTTCCATTGATATAAAATAGGATTTGATCCCTCGGCATTTATAAAAAACCCAACCGATACACCTTCACATATTTCAGCGTTGGGGGACTGTTCAATTATAATTAAAGGCAATTTGACTTCAATAATCATGGATGAACTTGTATCCGAGCCACAATAGTTATATGCCACGCATTTATATATCCCCGTATCAGAAAGGCTTACATTTCCAAGAGCCAAGACATTCGAGTTAGCACCGGGAACAAGGATGTTATTTTTCCACCATTTATAATTGCAATTTGCCGAATTGGTAAAAACATGTAAATTATGAAATTCACCTTCACAAAAAGTACTACTCGCAGATTGATCTGTAATATGCGGAACCACTTCAACCTCCAAATCAAAAAACCCAGACGTATCAATCCCATTAAAATTTTCGGCAATGCAAAAATACCTGCCTTCTTCATTTGCCATTATCGAATCAAATACCAATAATCTTTCTGTTGCCCCCTGAATGGTTTGGTCTTCAAAATACCATTGATAAACAAACGGGGCCGCACCAACAGCAGTAACACTTATTTGGACCGAATCGCCCTCGCAAGAATAAATATTGGAATTGGATTTTTCCTTTAATTTTATCTGTGCCCCGTATTTAGCGAGGAAATACTTGCTCCCTTCTGATGTATGGAGCGTGATCGTATCTAAATCAACAAATTCGTTATACGATCCACAAATATAGTGATTGCCCCACAGATCCATTGTCATTTGGTTTGCCCTGTCGCTTAGCGGCCCACTTAATCCACGAACCCATTCAAAATCCCCATTACAATCATACTTTATAAAAAACCCATCCAAACCACTGTCACAAAACAAAGTATCCTGACCATTGCCAAATTTCTTATCATAATTAAAACAACCACTAATAAATGTATTATTTAAAGAATCGACAGTTATACTTTCTGGCTGGATAGAACCTTGGTTGTTCCAGTTAGTATAATATCCATCAAACCGGGAAATTATCCTATTACCGATGGAATCTAACTTAACAAAGAAATAAGCCTTACTGGTAGTTACTATTGTATCAAAAAAATCAAACTCATTTCCCATTATAGTACCAATAACAACCGGATTCCCTTGTGCATCAATTGCTATGTCGTTAGTATGCAGATGAGACATATTTCCACCAGCCGCAGTTGCCAAAACTGTTTTTACCCATTTAACTGTGCCTGAAGTATCAAAATCAGCAATGTAGATATTATCGTTCAAAGGATGCCCATAAACAGAAACCCCATCCCCAAAATCAATATTGCCTTCATAGGTTCCGGTAATATAAATATCATTGCTATTATCATAGACAATCCCTGAAATATCAGCATCACCAATAATTTCATTGTACCAAATCAAATTTCCTTCTGCCGAATATCTCCCCCATTGTACATTCTCGTCAAATAAGCCTGTGATATACAAAGACGATGTGTCATTGGTTGAAAGCTTCTCGAGGAAATTATCATCATTATTGCCATAAGCCTTTAACCAAACGACGTCGCCATTTTCAGATAATTTTAGGACGAAAGCATCAAGCCCTCCATAATAATAACTGGTACCATAAACAACCTGGCCACCAAAAACAAGGCTATCGGCAAAAGTCCCAGTCAAATAAATATTATTTGTGGCATCACATGAAATAGCTTTTGGCCGGTTGCCACCAATCGCATTTGACGATATTGTCCATATTTTTTCACCAATGGTATTATATTTTGTTACATAAATTGTGGCAAGAATCCCAAAGCCTTCTGGGTTTATGTAATTTCTTGCTATATAAACATTCCCATTATAATCCGTAACAATTTGTTCCCCGGGCAACGTATCTTCCAATGCCCACTGCGCCATATTTGTTAAATCTTGACGAACAATAATATTATCGGAAAAACCATTGCCGGAAACCGAAACAGTTGTGCTCCTACTTGAAAGGGTTTTGTTCTTTATTGTTGTAACCAGGGTAATTGTATCGGATCCAGAACCACTATATGGAATTGCACTTAACCAGTCCGCATTGGTTTCGATGTCCCAATATATAGAAGAGCCAAAATTAAACTGTGCAGAATCGCCTTTGTAACACTTCATCGACAAACTGTTTTGCTCAATTTGAATATAAGGGGGCGAACCAGATTGAACAACATAAATACTATCATAAATCTCTTGGTTGGCTTCGATAAACACATAAGTGCCCCTATTTGGATAGAAAGGGTTTAAATCGGCCACCAAATCAAAATTACCATTATAATATCCATACTTTGGTTCAGCAACCAACCAATCCACACTTATCCTCACCGACCATCCCGTTGAGCAGTAAACCGATGCCGTTCCACTACTTCCTTGCTCATGGTCCAGTAACATATTTGATGGGATCGCATTTAATACCGCATTTCTAATTTCAACAGGCTTTATAATATAATTATTGGTTTCTGATTTTTCAACCACCCCGTCATTGGGATCAATTTTGGCAATCAGGTAATAATACCCAATTTCAATTGTATCGGGCAATAGAGTTGTAACTGAAAGGGTGTCGCGTTGTAATCTCGACATTGAGGGGACAAACGCCATGTCATAAAAAATATCTTGTCCGTCAAGTGTATCGTTATCCGATATATAAAAATTGATTGTTGTAGCAGGCGCAACGGCAATACCGCTATTTCGCAATACAAAATTAAAGTCAACATGTGCATTTGCCGCTGTAATATTTGGTGCCATTTCGGATTCTAAAAATTCAAAGTCCACAAAATAATTTACATTTTGGCGTTCGTGTGCACCGAGGTCAATAGTATCGACAGCTATCCTTGCATTTTGCACAATATCGAGAGGATAAAGGTATAGCCCAGTAGTATCTGGGATACCGGAATTTTGACATGGCGACATTTCACTAAGGTTCCAATTGGCAATCAGTCCGTCAAAATTAACCCCCGCACTATCGGTTGGATTTATAAAACCGGGGACAATATCGTAATTATGCAAATACAAACCTGAAAAGGCATCTTCCCCGTTAGAAATAGATTCGATACCATTCTCAATATCACAATACTTTAGTTGATTGATTTGATTCCCGGAACTTAAATTTACCTGCACATCATTTTCAACAGACACATTGCCCCAAATTATATTGTTGACAAAATTGTTTTCCCCGCCACTTGAATTATTGACATAAATACCACTACCTAATTCAGCAGTATTGTTACAGATAGAATTATTATAGATCAAATTTGCCTGATCGGCTCTATTGTCCAAATAAAAAGCCCCGCCCAGATATGCTGAATTATTGGTTATCTGATTGTTTTGGATAATAATATCGGACACATAATTGTTTCCGGATTTTCCCTGGATATAAATTGCGCCCCCCCAACCGGCCTTATTGTTATGGATACGATTGTTTATTATCTTCACATTATTTGTTTGTTCAATAAAAATAGCACCTCCCCGCATTTTATTTTGCACTTGGTCAATCCTATCAACAGAATTACCTGCCAAGATATTATCACGAATTTCGAGATCCATTCCCCAAAACTTTATTGCACCTCCACCCACAACATAACTTGTTGACCCCACAACACATTTATTATTTGTAATAGTATTCCCGATTATGTAAGCCTGCGAATTCCAATCCCCATATATACCTGCTGTAGGAAAGAGATATGAAGTTGAGAAGTTGCTGTCAATTACATTATTCAGGATTTGGGCCTGCGATGAACTCATATAAACCCCTTTATTGTTCCGCTTTATCGTATTACCGGAAATCAACCCATCACTACTACTGCTTAAACCTACAGCGATTCCTTCATTATCCGCAATTAAATTGTTGATTATATTCAAATTGCAAAAATGATTTCCCGAAATAACCCCCGAATTATTATGGAGATTTGAATTTTTCAATATAACACTTGAGTAATTTTCGACATTAAAAGCGGTAATACAATTGGCAATCTCACAATCCTCAACACGTAATTCATTGTAATTATGCAGGAAAAAAGCACCATAACCTTGTTGGTACGGCTGCTTTGCATATTCAATCTTACAATACCTAAAAACAGAAGAATCATAAACAGTGTGGTACAACCTATCGTATTTTATCCCTTTCCATCCCGCAATTGTATCCAATGGCGTAAATACAATCGAATCGGCAGATGAGCCATTGGCAACGATATTTCCATCTACCTCTATTTTATAAAACCCCTGGAACTCAAACTTTACACCAGGGTTAATTGTAAGGGTAACATTTTCGGGTATGTAAATATCGCAATTGACCATGACCAAATCTGCCGAAATTTCCATGTCTGCCGAAATTGTCCCACAAAGCTCGATCATGTAAGCTATATCAATTTCAAATGAAGTTGAATTAACTGCCGACACCATACCACTCTTGTCCATTACTTCAATATAAATAATTGCAGTCCCGACCCAATCATTATTGGGAACAACTGTAACCGTAACCGGTGAAGAATGATCGGCTGGCAAAACGAATGACATATCAGGAACATCAGAATAAACATGGATATAATTTGTATCCCCTTCATCAAACTCATCATATTCAATTACAACATCCCTTGGTTCATTTACATTTGTGTATTGCTTTGGGACCTCATAAACAACCGGGAGCCTGTTTGCAGCCGTATCCTGATATTCATAAGCACCCATATCCACCCTCGTGTTAAAAACCCTTAAATTGCTGTCAAGGTCATATAAAGGCAGGAGCAAGCCACTGGTATCTGGTTTCCCGGAATTAATGCAATATGAGTTTCCCGTTAGCCGATAATCATTGTTTGCGGTATCGGCAAATCCAGGATAATAACTGATATTGTTTTCATAGTTACCATCAAAATTAGGGCAATCAATGCCCGGCAGCCCGTATTGCACATCGGAATAATAAATATCATGGGAACTGTATATTGAAAATATCTGGTTGGTATCATTATTGGCCACATTGCCCCAAAGTATAGAATTGACAAGGTTCAAAGATGTTGTCCATAAACCCCCACCACTCACTTTTGCTGTATTCCCAACAATTGTTGTATTATAAATATTAATTGAATTTCCATTATGATAGATCCCCCCTCCAAATTTTTCAGAATAATTTTCGCTTATCCTACAATTTATTATGTATTGGGAGCCTCCTCCATCATGACAAAACCCACCCCCATAAAAAGTTTGAGCTTCATTTGAATTAAACTCACAATTGATCAGCATTAAATTGCCACCTGATTTTAACCCTCCCCCGGAATAATTTGCATGGTTATCGGTAAATGTACAATTTTCAATAATCCCAAAATCGCCAGGTCCATAAGAACCACCGTACCATATCCCAGCCCCGCTTTGTTGGCTGTTATTATTAAAAAAAACTGAATTTTTCAATGTAAAAGTACTATTCGAAATCTTAAGCCCACCTCCATCATAATCATTATGATTATCAAAAAACAAGCAATCAGTAATCCAAACCGGGGAACAACTGATAATCTCCCCTCCTATATTTGAAAAACCAGAGACAGACCACCTTCTTAAAATTACATCACTGGCATAAAACGAAAAACCCTTGCCACTACCATTCATCAATACAATATCTTCCATAACCATATTGGCGCTCGAAAGTGCGACCCCTTTGTTGAAAGCATTTGTTATCATTGTATGAGACAGTTCAACTTTATCATAATTATAAAAATTAAATCCCGTAAAAACACTATTTAACCTACAGTATTTATAAAAAGATGTGTCGTTGGAATTGGAAGTATTCTGGTACTCAATGCCGTGCCACATATTCACATTTGGCAATGTTGTAAATATTATTGAATCATTTAAAGTACCCTGTGCCATAACAGTGCCATCCACTTCAAGGTAAAAATCCCCCTGGAACTCGATATAAGTGCCCGGGGGGATTGTAAGTGTAATTCCATTTTCGACAGTTACCGTTGCCGTTACTTTTACTGTGTCGGCCAGCCATGTAGTATTCGAACTGATATTACCAGAGACGTAAATAGTCTGGGCAAAACTATATTGAAATACTATTCCAATAATCAACAGGGACATTAAAACATTTTTCATCGATCTTTTAATTTTATTTCCAAGAAGGATTTGCAAATTACGATTTATTCTTCAATGTTTTGCCAATAAAGCCATATTTACAAATTGAACTTATGTGGAATCTATAAAAGCATTCGCAGAGATATTTCATCGTGCATTATCAACAATTTCATGTTCATTATTATTTTCAAAATAAAATGTTCAGGCATGAAAAATGGAATAAATTTGCAATTCACTAAATAAATTAAAAACATGTACGTTACTCCTTGAATTTGAGAGGGTAATTAACTAGTTGATATTTTCAGATAACAAATAACAACCCCCCTTCACTCCTGAGCTTGTCGAAGGATACGGAGGGTACAAAAAACAAAAAAATGAAAAGACCAATCACAAGATCACTTATCCCCAAGTTGATGATATTGATTCTCATCGGGGGAATGGCATTCACAACAGGTGGGTGTAAAAGCAAGAAAAAACTGGCACAGGAACAGGCTGCACAAGAATATGCCGACAAAGTCCAAAAAGCAATTTCTGACCTCCAGGCAATCCTGGACGATGATGGGACTATGCCACTTGCCGAAATGGAGCGTAGGTTGAACGATATTAAATCCCAAAACCTTAACGACAAAAAGGTAAATGAACTAATTATGAAGGTGGAAGACAAGATTTCAAAGCGAAAAGAAGCCCTGAAAAAATTGGAGGAGGAAGAGCAAAAACGACTTGCAGAAGAGGCAGAACGGAACAAATATAATTACATTGACGATTCGTTTATTGAAGTGGCCCATGCAGCAGATACAGAAGTTGCCAACATAAAAATTGCAAATGCCCTTAAACTTTATGCATCAGAAAGCGTCCTTGTCCTTATCATTATCCACCGGGAAGGCGATGTGGTAGATTATGACAAACCAACTACCATTAAGAACTACCTGAATTATGTAAAAGACCAGAAAAAATATGATAATAAAATTGCCAAGGTCAAGATGGATGACTATGGCCAGATAACAGAATTAGAACTAATTAAAAAATAGGAAATTATGAAATCGAAATATTTGTTGATCGCAATATTGTTTGTCTCCTTCTCATTTGGGGCAATCGCACAAGACGAAATCAGTCCGGACAGAAAGCAGGCCATCGACAGCCTGGCACTCGAAAAAGTGCGCGACCTAAGTAAATACATCAGCCTGATAGGTGATAAAGGAACTGACTTTTCAGAAGCAAACCGGGTTATTGACCGTGCAGTTGAACTGTTTATGGAAGGTGCCGAAATGGGCGTATCTTCTATCTATCAACCCGAGATAAATTATTATCCTGTAAAACAATATCTCCAAAGGTTAATGAGGCTCAACTATAACAAAGTGGATATTGAATGGTACAAAATCCAATATGTGAGCGACCTTGAAAGACAACCTGATGGAAAGTATGTAGGAGTTATCACTGTATTTCAAAAGTTCTCTGCTTACAATAAAGAAGGCGACCTGGTTTATCAGGATGTTACAAAGAAAGACATTACTGTTTACGTAGAAAGAAAAGAAACTCAGATCGGTGGTCGTTTAATCGGTTTTTGGGACGTGATGCTGGGAGATATCAGGGTTAAGGAAACTGCAAAACAGCCGTAAATACATGTTTAGTCAGGGCTTGACTTAAAGTCAAACCCTGACTATATAAAACCAAATAACATTGACCAAGAAAATAATCACCCCAATACTTTTCATTAGCTTTCTGCTAAACATCCCTGTTTTTTCACAAAATAGCTTAGGCGGCACTTTAGGCGATGAAAGCCATCTCTATTCACAAACGAAGCAAGTAAACCAGTTCTTCCGTAGGTTCAACAACGAAGAAGACCGGGAAGGGGACCGTTATTACCCCGGCGACAGTTTATACCGCGACAATGCTTTCCGGCATATTTACCTTGAAATGTTGTTCGACAAAAAAAGCACTGCCATTGGCCCCGATTTGAAAAAAGAGTTTATCCAGGATGTTTCAAAAGCCGACAATCCACAGTTTCTTCAATTCAGGGGAGGACCTTGGTTTGCAGAGTTATCTACAACTTTTCAGAATAAAGGGGAAACTGTTTATCCCATTTTATTTTTACATCTCGAGCAAGAGAACCTCGGATATAAATGGGTGTTGACCAATGTGTATTTCGACCGGTTTTTAAGGGAGTTTTTCAAAGGGGACAAAGCGGTTGCGGATAAGTCTTTTCTCCACCCTATGAGCCATGAATTGGATTTCATGAATATCCACAAGGCTTTCCGCGATACGAAATATGTTGAATATTATGCAAGGAATGACTTTAAACCCGACTACCTTACTTTGTTCTTTTATGAAATTAAAGCCGGTGACCTGGAATTTGTCCAGTCAGGAGATTTGAAATTCCATTTCTTCCAGATAGATGGCTGGTATTTTGAAGTCTCGTTCATAAACCGTTCAGGGTACAATACAGGCTGGCTGATCACCAAATTGTTTAAAATTTCCGAAAAGGAAAAAAGTGACCTCGTAGAATTCTATTTACCATGAAAAAACCTAAACTCCTTATCGCATTTATATTTTTGTTAAGCCTGAGCTGGTTTCAAGGCTTTCCTCAAGAAAAAAAGGCAAGTGAAGGTTCCTTTTCCCCTGAAGAAATCAAAGCTTACAAAAAGCAGGTAGGTTCGCTTGTTGAGTACTTTCAGGAAACAATGAATTTTTTGGGCGATCCTAAATCCTTGCCAATAGAAAAAAACACAGTGGTAAATGAGAGTTACCTCAAAATATTCCTGAACGACAAAGTCCAGGTTGAAGATGACCTTGATGAGGGCAGGGAAGTCCCTTTATATAAAGATGCACAAGCCTACCTGAAAGATGTGGGGTTTTTCTTTAAACATGTGGACTTCAAATTTATAATTTCAGACATCAACCTCTTTGTAAACGGTGACAACCAACATTTTTTCAAGGTTACTTTTAACCGCATCCTTTCAGGTGTTACAGTTGCCAACGATACTGTAAATTCAAAGAAAGTCCGTTTTATGGAGGTAAACTTGGATATTGGTCACAATGATTTAAAAATTGCCAGTATCTACACCACGAAACTCAACGAAAAGGAAGAAATAAAAACCTGGTGGGATGCCCTTTCACCTGAATGGAGAAATTTTTTCGGCAAAAATATCAATGTAAACGATTCTGTTTCGCTGGCGGATGTGGTTTTTATTGGCGATAGCCTTTTGGTAATCGCTGTTTCTTATATTGATGATGAACCGGATACTACTGCCGGCTATTATATAGAATTGCCCGGTGAAAGAATGAATACTGCCAATCTGGTGGATGAATATGATACCATCTATACAGACTCCAAGCCTGTTTATTCAAAAATAAACGGGATACTTAACCTAACGGAAATTGATATTTCAGGAAATGAAAAAATCCAAAACTTGGAACCTGCCAGCAAATTATCCTTACTGGAGAAAATCAACTGTTCCAAAACACTTATTAATGACCTAACACCTCTTCGAAACCTAAATCGACTTAGAATATTGGATTGTTCCGAAACACCTGTTAAAGACCTTTCGCCTTTGCGTTATTCATCGAGCATTACCAGCCTGAATTGCAGCTATCAGCTCATAACTGATATTTCACCAGTTGCAGGCCTTTCCAGTTTGGAGGAACTGGACTGTTCCGGCAATAAACTAACTGACCTTTCACATCTTCAAGGGTTAACATTGTTGAAAAAGGTGAAATGCAGCGGGACCCGTATCCAAGATTTAAGTTTTGTGATACCCCTAACTCAATTGGAAAACCTTGATATTTCCGAAACCCTTGTGGACAATATGGATGCGGTATCCTCTGCCGACAGTTTAAAGTATCTTAACTGTGATGATACTTTTATAAATTCCATAGATGCCATTTCAGGATTGTCAAATTTAAAGATATTGCATATTAGCAAAACCGGTGTTTCTAGCCTGAATGCTGTGAATGGCCATAAAAACCTCACAAGGGTTTATTGCGATGATACACAAATAAGCAAAGAAAACACGATTGGGTTCATGAAAGAAAACCCGGGTTGCCTTGTGATTTTTGAATCAGAGCAACTTTTTAGCAGTTGGCAAAATATGGAGGAGGCCTGGAAAGATGTAATCACTGGTTACGCTGACTTTACAGAAGAACCAACACGCGAAGACCTTCATGCTTTGCTAAAGCTTGAGAATGTTACCATCTCAGGAAATAAGGAGATAACTACTTTAAAGCCAATCAGCCGTTTATTTAACCTGAAAATACTTGATATTTCTTCCACAAATGTTACCGACTTTGAGTTGATTTCAGAATCAATTGGGCTTGAAGACCTGAATGTTTCCAACACACCCCTCGAGAATTTAGAATTTATGGGAAATATGGAGAATCTTGAAAAACTCAATATTTCGCAAACCAAAGTTGCTGACCTTAGCCCTTTGGACAAACTTTCATCATTGGAGATAATTTTTGCGGACAGTACCGGCATCAACGACAAAAAAGCATTTTCTTTCAAGAAAAATAACCCATCATGTATTATCATTTACAAAACTTATGAGCTATTAAAATGGTGGGATGCACTATCTGAAACCTGGCAAGGGGTGTTTTCGGGCAAATTTAAAATCGACTCCCCTCCAACCCCTATCCAATTGCACACATTGCTTTTTCTTGATTCCCTTGATTTATCATCTTCAGAACAAATTAATAACATTGAGCCCCTTTTAATGATAAGTGGATTGAAAAAACTGAATTTGAAAAGCAACAAAGTAATGGATCTCCAGGTCATATCTCAACTAACAAATTTGGAAGAACTAGTGCTCCGCCAAAACCCTGTAAGCGACCTAAGCCCGGTTTCATCACTTGAAAAATTACGGTTATTGGATATTTCCAACACACCTGTGGAAGATTTAAAAGCAATCACACCACTTACAAACCTGAGAGTTTTAAAATGTTCGGGAACCAAGATTAAATCCCTAAAGACATTGGAAAGCCTTACCGATCTTGAAGAAATTGAGATAAACAATACTTTGGTAAAAAGCCTGAAACCACTTCAATCCCTCCCTGGATTGAAGTCGGTAAAATGCTTTAATTCAAGGGTTTCCCCAAAAAACATTGAAAAGTTTAAAGCTGCAAAACCTGATTGTGAGGTGATTTATTATTAATTGGATGACCGATGATGGGTGACCGAGGTCAGATGTTGGAGGATATTTTATTAGATCATTTAGTTTTGGTTTGTGATTTGGCAAGTTGGCACAGAAATTTTATTTATCTCCGTTCCCAAAGTTCTATAAATCTATCAAGGCTCATTTCTAAATCTTCGCGAATAATTTTTCTTATCAATCCCTTAGGTAAATCTTTACTTTTATGAATTGGGACGGTTGTAACCCTCCCGTCTGGATGTTTTAATCATTTATGTGACCCCTTTGTCCTAATATCGACAAAGCCAATCGCCAATAAAAACTTTACAAAATCTTTTCCAGAGAAAACAGGTAGTTTGGGCATAACAATATTTATTGTGCAGTGACAATGTTTTGCTGAATTTGCATTTCCCTAAAACCGATAAAACGGTTTGTCTTTTTGTAAGCATCTTTTTCTTCTTCAAGACATAGTTCAATAGCTTCCTTGATATTATCCATTGCTTCATCAATAGTTTCGCCATAAGAATTGCAGCCCTTAAAACTTGGACAGCTTACGATGTAGTAATTATCTTCGTCCTGTTCTATTAACACAGGAAAATGCTTTATATTTCTGTTTTCCATTTTCATAATCGTACAAAATTAGCGAAAAAAAGTTAATTTTGCCAAATGTTGTTTAGCTCATAATTATATTATAAAAAATAAAATCACATGACATCAAATCGTTTAATGGATCCAATTGGCCGCCTGATGGGCCTTCGCTATAAATCACATCCATGGCATGGTGTGAACATTGGCAATGAAAGCCCTGAAGTTATTACTTCTTATATTGAAATGGTCCCAACCGATACTGTAAAATATGAAGTTGACAAGGAATCGGGTTACCTGAAAATTGACAGGCCCCAGAAATATTCCAATGTTGTACCGGCACTTTATGGTTTTATCCCGCAAACATATAGCGGAAAAAGTGTTGCTGAATTTTGCATGGAAAAATCAGGCAAGAAAGATATTAAAGGTGATGGTGACCCAATTGATATTTGTGTACTTACCGAAAAAGAAATCACCCATGGCGATATCCTTGTAAGGGCAAAACCCATTGGTGGTTTCCGGATGATAGATGGAAATGAATCCGATGACAAAATTGTGGCCGTATTGAACAATGATGCGGTTTATATGGGATACAACGATATTTCAGAACTTCCTGAAATGGTGGTTGCCAGACTGAAACACTACTTCCTTACATACAAAGATCTTCCTGGAAACGAAAAGGATGTGGAGATTACCGATGTGTTTGGCAAAGAAGAAGCGCATGAAATTATCATACGCTCCTTAGATGATTACCAGAAAAGGTTTGAAAGCCTCGACACTATTTTGTCAAGCGTGTAGGTTTATTTTCCTGGGATAGCGCCAAGTTGCCCCATCAACCCAATTGCATTTGTGGTTTGCCACTCGGCTGTTACCTTGCCATCTTTGACTTCACGGATAAACTGCCCCGAAGCGAACACACGCTTGTTGGTGGCCGGAATGCCATAAAAATCACCGCTATTGGTCATGGCATTGGTATAATCAACAGCTACCATATTACCTTCGGCAATTACCCTTGGGAAAGCCATGTCCATTTCGGTCATGGCACTGCACAAAACATTTTTCATAAAACCAATGTACTCCTGTTTGTTTATAGGCTCTGCCCCATCACCGATATAAGTAAAGTCATCGGCAAGCAGTTCATCTACTTCATCCCAATTGCCATTCATGATTGCCTTTGAAACACCAAGGCAAACCTCTTTGTTTTTTTCTAATTGTTCGCTTTTCATTTGATACTCCTTTTTTAAATTAATTAATAGTTTATCCGAATTATCCTTGGTATTTTCATGTCCACACTCCCCACATGAAGTTGCAATAAATACTAAACCTGCGATAAAAGCCAGGATAAACAGGCCTGTGACTTTTGATTTACAGCCCCTAAAACATTTTTGTTTTGAGCTGTTTGCTTTGCAATTTTTTTCTTTTTCCATATTTTTTTTTATTAAGTTGATTTGATGCAAAACTACTGTCATAAATTAAAGGGGACTTGTGATTTTTGGACATAAAGAAGTGATTTTCGGACAGCCTAAATTATAATGGACAGCAAACACAATTGAAAGAGGTAAGGTAAATTGCAAATTTATGTTCTGTCAGAAAAACTTACTGTTTTGCTCTTAAAAACAATAGAAAAAGACAGACTTGGGAATGAATATTTATTAAAAAAGCTTCAATTGCGAACCTGTAATTTTATTTTGCAAAGGGGTGTAATTATCGAAAACCTGATGTTTTTCCCTTAAAGAAAATAATCTTTTATGCAAACCGGAAACATACTATTTATCAGGTGTTGCCGAGCTCCTGTACATCTCAATAAACCTATCGGCATTCTGTGGAAAATACTTTTTGGTCAGGACGAAGAAACCGTCCTTCACTTTTTGGTTGCGCAGATGTAATGGATACGACACTAAATTATCAACTTTTAACTTTTTTGCCAGGGCGAACAATTCATCCAGCTCTTCATAGCTATCCGAAATATATGGTATGACCGGCATATTCAGTACCGAAACAGAACGGCATATCCCGCTGAATTTTGCCAAGGCTTCCATTCGTTTTATCGGAGAAGGGGCTCCCGGTTCAAGAATCTTGGCAGTTTTTTCATTAATGCTACTTATGCTCACAGCAATATCCACAGGAGCTATAGCGGCTAGTTGCTTTATCGATTCAAAATCACGTAATATGAGGTCCGATTTAGTTGAAAGGAATATTGGGACTTTGTATTTCTGAAAAACCTTTAGGATCTTGGGCATCAGCAAGTACTTTTTTTCAAGATGCTGATAGGCATCCGTGACCCCACCAATTTTAACTTGCCCCCTACGTTTTTTCTTTTTATGCAATTCCAGGTCCAGACATTGGGCGACATTTGTTTTTACGATGATGTCTTTAAAAAAATCCTCCAAACCGATGTAGTAATGCGAATACTGGGCAAAACAATATTTGCAACCAATGGTGCAACCACGATATGGGTTCAGGTCGAGCATTACCGGAAATGCCCTATCGTGTTTATGGATAACAGTTTTTGCCTTTACTTCTTTTATCATCGAAATGCAAAAGTACGAAAGAAGGAATTTAACACTTCATGATTTTACGACAAAAACCTCATATTTTCCGACATCCTTTTTTTATATGTGGCCGGTGATGTTTTATTCAATTTTTTAAAGAAATAATTGAAGTAATCTGGCGAACTGAAATTAAGGTCATAAGCAATTTCTTTTATGCTGAGCCCCGAATGGATGATAAGCCGGATTGCTTCAGCATTGATCCGGTATTGGATTATTTGTTTGGGCGTAATATTCAATCTGGCCTTAGTTAACCTGCCAAGGGTTTTGCTGCTAATGCCTATTTCCCCTGTATAAAAATCGATGCCATGGTTGTTTTTATATTCCCTGCCAACCAAATCAGCAAAACCTTTTAGGGTTTTATCATAAATTTGACTGGTGGAATTATTATCCTGGATATTCCGGCTAATATATTTAATGACCAACGATGCCTGCAAATAAATAATTTCGGAAGAAGTAACGCCCTTCGTCAACTTTTCACTTTGTATTTCCTTAAGATAGAACATCAGTTTATTAAAAATCAGTTCTTTCATGTTTACATTCACAATTCCGGTAAAGGGGCAAAATAATTTAAAAGAGTGAATCAATAGAACGTCCCTCGCTTCCTTATCAAAGGTAACACACCAACCGGTGGACTGCTCAGAAACATTATTATATTTGATGGTTGAAAGAATAGGCAGATTAGATATTGAGAATTTTCCCACAAGGATTTCCCTGTGGTTAACCTGTAAGTTCCCCGAAGCATTTTCAAAAAAGACCAAGTAAGAAATAAATTGTTTTGTCTCTTTCGTTAGTTCTTCCAACTCCTTCTTGCTTGCAAATTTTTCAATTTTAATATTGTCTATCATATCCCTTTTGTTTTTTTACGAATTTCCAGACCTTTTCACAATCATGGCAAATATATGCCTTTCTGAAAATAGGGGAGAACACACCAAGGACAGAATAAATGAGGGCAGCCAAAGGATCTGCGTTTTTCTTCTTTCCAATTTCCTGTGATTTGCAAAAAGGACAGAACCTTTTATCTGTTGACCTATCCTCTGTAACATATTCTATATTTGTTTCATTGGCATCGACATTTATATATCCCCCATTTTTGAGGATTTCAACACCTTTTTCAAAATCACTTTCCCTAACCAACATCTTCACGCCTCCAATGGCACCTGAATAAAAACTATTTACCTGTGCCGTTAGTTCATCCTGGATCATGGTATCAATACCTTCAGATTCAATATAACTTTTAGCAATATGTGCCTCGTGTGGGTGGGTGAAGGTTAAAATGATTTTCCAGTTTTCCATTGCTGCATAGTTTTACAAGCCTTTTGATTTCAGTGACAAATATCATCGACGAAATTAAACAAAAATATTTTGCCCTTCAAAT
>Ga0164315_10000366_pt1 | contig 30808 bp, 24 predicted proteins | sample GuaBasSedimGuay6_FD_113737 | JGI IMG/M metagenome (GOLD analysis project Ga0164315, IMG submission 113737) | Subseafloor sediment microbial communities from Guaymas Basin, Gulf of California, Mexico - Guay6, Core 4569-2, 0-3 cm | ecosystem: Environmental > Aquatic > Marine > Hydrothermal vents... | reverse complement strand
TCACGCGCGTGGCGAAGCATCTGCTTGTAATAACTAACCCTTACCTGGTAGAATTCCTCCATGTTGTTGGAGTAGATTGCCAGGAATTTAATGCGTTCGTAAAGGGGGAGGGTCTTGTCCATGGCTTCCTGAAGGACCCTTAAATTAAATGAGAGCCAGCTAATATCCCGGTTGGTGTATTCGTATTTGCCCATATGGAGGAGATGAATATACAAATGTAGCGATAGTTTGCAAAATGATCAGCATGCGAAAGGCTTTACCTGTCCCAAAATAGGTGGAATTCCTGTAGGGGATATCCAGGATTTTCGTATTTTAGTAGAAAACACCCTGACATGGATATATTATCTGACCCTGCAGTAATCTGGTTCCTTGTTGGTCTGGGTCTGCTGCTTCTCGAATTGGTCCTTCCCGGACTGGTGATTCTGTTTTTTGGTGCAGGTGCCTGGGTAACGGCCCTGGTATGCGCCATCACCGATATCAACCTGAACTGGCAAATCCTGATTTTCCTTGTTGCTTCCCTGCTGGGCCTGGTATTGCTCCGAAAATACCTGAAGAAACGCTTCTTCGGTCGAACGGATAAAGAGATCGTTGATCAGCTTGAAGAGTTTATCGGCCGAAAAGCCTTAGCAATTAATGATTTTAAGGATGGAGCCGGAAAGGTTGAGTTCAAAGGAACTCGGTGGACGGCGCGCAGTGATGATCCGGTAGCCAAAGGCGACTGGGTGATAATCCGAAGCAAGGACAGCCTTACCTTTAACGTTGAAAAACCCTCTTAAACTTCAAAAATTTAAACATTCTAACACTTTCTTATGGAAATGAATGCACTTACACTGGTATATGCCGGATTGATCCTCCTGGCACTGATCATTCTCTTGTCCTCTATCAAAGTAGTACCCCAGCGCAAAGCCTTTATCGTGGAGAGATTGGGGAAATACCGCGTTACGCTGATGGCGGGATTTAATATCATCATGCCTTTTATTGACAGGGTAAGGTACAGGCATACACTGAAGGAACAGGCCATTGATGTGGCGTCCCAGATCTGTATCACCAGGGATAATATCTCTGTGGAGGTAGACGGGATTCTTTATTTGCAGGTAATCGATCCCATGAAAGCCTCCTACGGCATTGATCACTATCAGTTTGCGTCGATTCAAATTGCCCAGACCACCATGCGGAGTATTATTGGAAAACTGGAACTTGACCGCACTTTTGAGGAGCGGGAGACCATTAACAACAGCATTGTAAGTGCAGTGGATAAGGCCAGCGATTCATGGGGCGTAAAGGTCACGCGCTACGAGGTAAAAAATATCATTCCACCCCAGAGCATCAAAGATGCCATGGAGAAGCAGATGCGTGCTGAGCGTGAAAAACGCGCTGTGATTGCTGAATCGGAGGGCGAGAAGCAGGCAAAGATCAATGTGGCAGCAGGCTCCAGACAGGAGGCAATCGCCGAATCGGAAGGGGAAATGCAGAAGCGGATCAATGAAGCCCAAGGCAAGGCCTCTGAGATTGAGCAGGTAGCAGTGGCCACAGCAAACGGGATCAGGGCCATCGCACTCGCAATCAATGAAAAAGGCGGGAAGGACGCCGTGAATCTGAGGATTGCAGAGCAGTACCTTATGCAATTCGGGAAGCTGGCCAAGGAGTCAAATACCCTGATTATGCCTTCCAACCTGACAGATATCTCAAGCATTATTGCCACAGCCACCAAGGTTTTTGATGCTACCAAGAAAACCTGATTATTGATTTTTTTTTAAAACCGGCGCTACAATTATATATATAGTTATACTTTTGCACCGTTGAATAGACAGTGGAGCTAAAGATAGGTGCTGTATGCGTGGTCGGTTAATTAAAATAGCGGTATTGATTTTCATGGTAGGCTCGCTTTCTGCAGCCACCTTTTTTATTTCCAGGGGAACAAGATCCATTGAAACTATAGCGGCACAGGTTCCTGTGTCCTATGTTGAGGAGAATGATCCTTCGAGCTTATCTCCACCCTTCAGGGAGTTTGTACAGTTTATGGAGCAGGAGCTGGACAGCACACAAAACGTTGGGGCAGCCTTTACCATTGTCCATGGTGGGGAAGTTGTTTTTACGGGCACTTATGGGGTGCGGGAGAAAGGGAGTCTGAAGGAAGTGGATGAGCATACCCTTTTCAGGATGGCTTCAGTGTCCAAAGGATTTGCAGGGGTGCTGGCCAGCATGCTGGAACAGGATGGTGCGTTTTCACTAAACGACAAAGTAGTGGAACACTATCCAGGGTTTTTACTTAAAGATTCTGTTAGTACAGCCAAGCTCTCCATCCGTAACCTTTTAAGTCATACCTCGGGGTTGGTACCCTATGCCTTCGACAACCTGGTAGAAGCAGATCAGGATTTGACTACCATTATTGAACGCCTGGACGAGGTAGATATTTCTGCTCCCCCCGGTGAACTCTACGGGTACCAGAATGTGATGTTCAGTATGCTTGATCCCATCGTCAGGAATGCTACTGGCATCCCTTACAAGGCACTCTTACAGGACAAGATATTCAATCCGCTGGGCATGACCGATGCATCGGCGGGACCGGTCTATATGGATCGGAATCCCAACCTGGCCTATCCACATGTAAGGACCAAGAACGGTTACGTAGCCCTTCAGCCGCATGAAGGATATTACAATGTGCTACCTGCAGCAGGAGTAAATGCCAGTATCTCCGATATGAGTAAGTGGCTTATTGCTTTGCTGGGCTACAATCCGGAATGGATGTCCGACACCATATTGAGCAATATTTCCACACCTGTCATATACACACCCCTGAAGTGGCAATATACCCGTTACTGGAAACCTTTCAGGGAGCGTTATTATAGCCTGGGATGGAGGATTTATACCTACCAGGGACGTCAAATTGTATATCATGGAGGCTATATTCGGGGATACAGGGCCGAAATCGCTTTCTGTCCATCCGAGGATGTGGGTATCGCCTTCATGCAGAACTCGCCCAACAATCTGGCTTCACGCTGTGTTCCCACTTTTATGGATCTTTTCCTGAAGTAATCGGACGCGTTGGAAGCACCGGTCAGTCCACAGGGCCACACCTTCATTATGAGGTCCGCTTAGATGGGAATCATCTGAATCCTGCAGATTTTTACTGATTCAGGTAAACCCTAATTCGTTTTGGTTGTTATAATCTCGTAAATTCGTGAGATAATATTAAACCCAACCAGAATGAACTTTGATCTTTTAGTAATTGGCAGCGGACCCGGAGGTTACGTTGCAGCCATCCGTGCCTCCCAACTGGGATTGAAAACTGCAGTGGTAGAGCGTGAATCCCTAGGCGGGATTTGCCTGAACTGGGGTTGTATACCCACAAAATCATTATTGAAAAGTGCACAGGTATACGAGTACTTCCTTCATGCTGCTGATTATGGAATTGCAGTGGATGGCTCTGTAAAACCCGACTTTGAAAAAGTGGTAGGTCGCAGCCGTACGGTGGCCGAGGGGATGAGCAATGGAATCAAGTTTCTGTTTAAAAAGAACAAGATCGAAGTCATCAATGGCACCGGGAAACTAAAGTCTCCCGGTGTTGTTGAAGTGACCGATGCAGGGGGAAAGGTATCTGAAGTGAAAGCCAGTCATATTATCCTTGCTACCGGGGCACGCTCCAAAGAACTTCCCAATCTGAAGCAGGATGGGAAAAAGATCATTGGCTACCGTGAAGCCATGACACTGCCGGCTCTTCCAGCATCTATGGTGGTTGTGGGTTCTGGTGCCATAGGAAGCGAGTTTGCCAATTTCTATAATACCATGGGAACCCAGGTCACACTGGTGGAGTTTCTGCCTAATGTTGTACCACTGGAAGATGAAGAGGTCTCCAAGCAGCTGGAACGCTCGTTTAAGAAGGCGAAGATGAAGGTAATGACTTCTTCTTCGGTGGAGTCTGTCGATACCTCAGGAAACTTATGCAAGGTGAAGATCAAGACTCCCAAGGGAGAGCAGGAGGTCGAAGCGGAAATTGTCCTATCAGCTGTAGGGGTTAGCCCCAATATTGAAGGGATCGGACTCGAAGAGCTGGGAATTGAAATGGAAACGGGTAAGGTGAAGGTGGATGATTTTTACCGGACCAATGTAAATGGAGTTTATGCCATTGGGGATATTGTCGGAGGGCCTGCACTGGCCCATGTGGCTTCAGCAGAGGGAATCACCTGCGTAGAGAAGATAGCCGGGCACAACCCACATGCCATTGATTACAATAATATTCCCGGATGTACTTATACCAGTCCGGAAGTAGCTTCCGTGGGCATGAGCGAAAAGGCAGCAAAGGAGGCAGGTTATGAACTAAAGGTGGGCAAGTTTCCCTTTACAGCCTCTGGAAAAGCTTCAGCTGCCGGGGCAAAGGAGGGATTCGTCAAGCTTGTGTTTGATGCGAAATACGGCGAGCTACTGGGAGCACATCTGATCGGGGCTAACGTAACTGAGTTGATTGCCGAACTGGTTGTGGCCCGAAAACTAGAGACCACCGGGGAAGAGATTATTAAAGCTGTTCATCCCCATCCGACTATGTCGGAGGCGGTAATGGAAGCTGCAGCGGCTGCCTATGGTGAGGTTATACACATTTAGGCACGCATGCTTAAATATGGGTTAATAGTTATTGCTTAATGCTTAATAGGCTGGTTCGGCTACCTTCCCCATAAAGAGGATTGATTTGCTGCTCTTTTCTGTTATGGCAAAAAGAAAGGGGCGGTCCAGCCTGATCTCGTTTATGGGTCCGATGGAAGTAAGCTCCATGACTACTGCAGTTACTGCAGCTGCTTCGGTTCCCTCTTCATTCACTTTGATATAAGTCTTGTGGATCACGTCCGAAATCAGGAGATCAACGGGACTGATCCCGGAGAAATCGGCATGCTCCGTAAAAGCAATATTCAGTCCCATGGCCTTCAGATCATCTGCCAGTGAGCGTTCAAATTCAAATTCGAATCTAGGCATATAAACGCTGAAATCTTCCTGTTCTTTAAAGCTCTTCATCCGTGCTTCCCATTCAGCTCCATCCAGCTCCTGTACCAGGAGATCCACAGAGCTCTCTTCAGAGGGGAGGAAAAGAAACATAGAAAATTTTCCATTTTTATAGGGAAGCTCCACGGCGCTGAAAGACTGGTTGGTTGACACCTTAAATGTACTTTCCAGCTGCATCATATCCACCTTTCCAAACAGGCTCCCATTTTCATTATAAAAATTGGCCTGATGGGTGTCATCCGGATCAAACTCCACATCCCATATGCAGTTAAAGTAGATTGCATTTATAAGGAACATCATCGTGGCAGGATCGATACTGTCAATGATCTCCTCAATCTTGCCATGGGTTTTACCATTCACCCAGTCGTTAATTGTTTTTACTGCATCTGCACTTCCGAAATCCAATTCCTTCACCTCTGCATCGTAATAGTGGCTGTTCAGAGTGATAAATTCGGGTTCAACGGGGAATTCTTCATCGTACCAAAGGGAGTTGGCAATCTCCAGCAGGTTGCCATTTACATTGGTAACCAGTACCTGGATCAACTCTTTTGTGATCTCATTAACCTCCTCCCGGGTGAGGCCCTCGTAGTTCAACACCTCTTCAAAAGCAAAGCGGGTAGTGGTCTCGGCTCCATTATATGCCATGCCCAGGGCAATACTGACCGATGCAGGTGAGATCATCACATTGGCTTCCTCTTCGGCTTCAAATACTTTTTTTAAGAGTTCAAGGCCAAAAAGGTTATTGGTTTCGATCACCTTGGCCGACTTCAGGTTGTAATCGAATTCCGGGCTAACAATATCCTGGCTGCAGCTGCATCCGAGAATGGATGTTGACAATGCAATTATAAGTAAGAATCTATAGGTTTTCATTTTTCAGAAATAGTTAAAGTATTTATAATACGCTAATGCAGGGTTCATATTGTGTCCCGGTTCTGTGTTTCACGAAAAAGACGGGTGGCTGCCCTTCAGGGTTGCGTACGCAACCTTAAAACTATCTTTTGCATCCTTGTACTGTGACCCGGGATGAGATATCTTGCCAATTTGCATAAATTTGTAATGGAGGAAAACTGGATTGGCAGAAAAACTGGATATATTATTAAAGGAGTGCAAACGAGGTAAGTCACGAAGCCAGGAGGAACTTTACCGAAGATTTGCATCAGCCATGTATGGTTTGTGCTTGCAGTATGCCAGTAATGAAGAGGATGCCCAGGATATAATGCAGGAAGGGTTCATTAAAGTATTTGCAAAACTGGACCAGGTGAAGAACCCGGCAGCGTTGCCCGGTTGGATTAGAAGGGTGATGATTAACACAGCACTGGAGAAGTACCGCAGCCAGGTTATACTTCAACGAGTTGATGAAGTAAGGGAGGAGCACCAGGAGGATGCCGGGAATGAGGCCCTGGACAGGCTTAGTTGTGATGAGCTTGTGGGATTAATTCAGACCCTGACTCCCAGGTACCGGGTGGTGTTTAACCTTTATGCCATCGAAGGATTTACACACCAGGAGATCAGTGAAGAGCTGGGTATCTCTATTGGCACCTCCAAATCAAACCTATCCAGAGCCAGGGGTGTTTTGCAGGAAAAGATTAAAACCATGTATGGATCAGCAATAGTAAGATGAGTGATCAGACAGATATGGAAAAGGGATTTTTGAAGGAAAAGCTGGGGAATTACCGGGCGGATCCTCCTGAGAAGGTGTGGGACTCAATCTCCGCTCAAATAGATAATGGTAGTAAGAGGAGAGGAATGTATATCCTGCTCCTGGCTACTGCAGCTTCCATTGCCCTGGCAATCACCCTTGGCGTACATTTCTTTGGTCCCGATCTGCCCCAGGAACAATCCCGTATGGAGGAATCCCGGGTAGAGGAAGGGGCACCTGAAATGGCTATACAAGAGGAAAGCAAACAACTGGAGATGGAAGAGCCCGTGGAAGCCAAGCTTGCCGTGACAATTCAGCAGGCGGAAAAGGAGGAAGCGGACACTCCTGTATTACCCGAAAAGGAACAGAACCCGGATCCAATTGGCAGTATTGAAACACTGATTGAAACTGAACTGGCAAATGAAGCTGATGCCGTAGTCGATCCAGAACCCACAAGCGACCCGATGGTTTTATTACTACCTGATACGGCCGATGAGCTTAGTACAGATCCATTCCCCATCATCGAGCAGGATAAAAAAAGAGATCCAAGGTGGATGGTGGGTGCCGCCGTTTCACCCCTCTATAGTTATCGTGATGCTGAAGCTGTGGACAAGCCATCCAACCAGGCTGAATCGGGGATGCTGTCCTACTCTACCGGGGTGCAGGTAAGTTACAGGAGAAACTCAAGGCTCTCCTTCGAGACGGGCATCTATTATAATAAAACCGGGATTGCCATTGGGGCTCCGGGAATCAAGGTGTTCAGTCAGCGTCGCGACGCTTTGGTCTTTGGAGCTGGATCGGAACAAGCAGATATCAATAATGTGAGCAACTCAGTTGGGAATATTGTAGCCTATTCCGGCGATATCTATATGAATGAATACAAGATCTTTGCTGAAAACAATTCAGATGCCACGGCATATGATGTCCTGGATGAACTTAAGGCTTCTGAATCCGGAATTCAGCAACACCTGGATTTTCTGGAGTTGCCCTTTAATCTGCGGTATTCGGTTATTGACAGAACCATAGAATTGCAGCTGGTAGGCGGAATGAGCACCAACTTCCTGGTTGGCAATTCAGTGACTGTAGAGGGCCCTTCGGGTAGGGAAGAGATTGGTTACCTTTCCAATGTTAACACGGTAAATTACTCCGGGAATGCAGGACTGGGAATGATTTATCACGTGGGCAAAAATCTGAATCTGATTCTGGAGCCCAGATTCCGGTATTTTCTTAATTCAGTAAATGATGCTTCACTTCCCTCCACCCGACCCTATTCACTGGCGTTTTACACCGGACTGAGTTACACCTTTTAGAGGCATTCACTTCTTTCCTTAGCAGAATGGAAACATTTCAGTAATTTTGTGCGTTACTGTGGTAATGGGCATTCATTTATTGAGATAGATTATGAGCAGGGAAGAAAACGGCAGGAGGGCAAAGCATTACCTTTTTATTACATCCTTTGTAGTTACAGTGATTCTGGCAGTTTCAGTGGCTTTTACCGGATATACGGGAAGCGTTGATGGATCGGAGGAACCAGTTGACAGGGAATCCTATTCCGTTTATGGAGTTGAGATTCCTGGCAAAGTAAGCTTTGCTGGAGAACCATTACCCCTGGACCTCTTTGATGTGAAGGAGTCCCTGGACAGAGAACTTCTTTCCAATACCTATTTTCACTCACAGACCATCCGTTTGATCAAAATGGCAAATCGTTATTTTCCCCAGATCGAACCGGTGCTGAAAAAGAATCTGATTCCCGACGACTTCAAATATCTGGTCCTGGCAGAGAGCGGTTTAACACAGGCCGTTTCTCCTGCAAAAGCAGTTGGATTCTGGCAATTGATGAAGGGAACCGCGCAGGAATACGGTCTCGAGGTAGGGAGTGAGGTGGATGAACGTTATAATGTGGCTCTTTCCACTGAAGTGGCATGTCAATACCTGATTGATTCATACCAAAAATATGGAAACTGGACTATGACAGCTGCCTCCTACAACGCTGGACGCAGAGGTATGGACCGGCAGGTTGAGCGTCAAAAAAAGGAAAATTATTATGACTTGCTCCTGAATGAAGAAACTGCCAGGTACCTCTTCAGGGTAGTGGCTTTTAAACTAATCTTTGAAGATCCTTCAGCCTATGGATTCACCATTTCCAAGAAAGATCTCTATCCTGAGATACCAGTTTATAAGGTTGAGGTGGATAGTACCATTGCCGATTTTGCCGATTTTGCAGCTGAACATGGAACTAATTATAAAATCTTGAAATATCTGAATCCCTGGCTAAGGGATAGTAAGATGTCCAATCCCTCGCATAAGAAGTACGAGATTCTTGTTCCGGAAAGCGGATTTCGCCGGCCGGATGCCTGGGAGCCGAATTAAAAAGGGCATGCCAAAGCGTGAGAAAGGAAGAGCAGAAAATAGAGGTGTTGGGTGCGCGGGTGCATAACCTGAAAAACATTGATGTAAGCATCCCCCGGAACAGATTGACGGTCATTACCGGCTTGAGCGGAAGTGGTAAGTCGTCCCTGGCTTTTGATACCATCTATGCAGAGGGCCAGCGAAGATATATAGAGACACTCAGTTCCTATGCCAGGCAATTTTTGGGTACTATGGAACGTCCCGATGTGGATAAGATTACCGGCTTGAGCCCTGTTATTTCCATTGAACAGAAAACCACAAATAAAAATCCCAGGTCTACTGTAGGAACGGTGACTGAGATTTATGATTTCCTGAGGCTTCTATATGCAAGGGCATCCGATGCATACTCCTATGTGACAGGAGAGAAGATGGTGAAATATACGGAGGATCAAATCCTGAGCATTATCATGGAAGCCTTCTCGGAAAAGAAAATCTATGTGCTGGCCCCGGTGGTGCGGGGGCGTAAGGGTCACTACAGGGAATTGTTTGAACAGATCAGGCGGAACGGTTATATCTATGCACGCATCGATGGGGAGATTGAGGAGCTTATGCCCGGCATGCGTATTGATCGTTACAAGAATCATGACATCGAAGTGGTTGTGGACCGGCTATCGGTCAGGGAGAAAGACCGGGACAGATTGAAAAAGTCTCTCTCTGCCTCATTGAAACAGGGTAAAGGAGTATGCATGATCCTTGAAAAGGATGGAGCCGATCCCCGTTACTTCTCCAGTCAGTTGATGTGTCCCACTTCCGGAATTTCATACAATGAACCGGCCCCACACAGTTTCTCTTTTAATTCCCCACAGGGTGCATGTCCCCATTGCAATGGATTGGGAACAATCAATGATGTGGATGCCAGGAAGATTATCCCTGATGATAGTAAAAGCATCCGTAACGGGGCAATAGTTCCCCTGGGAAAGCAGAGAAATGCGCTTATATTCTGGCAATTAGAGGCGATTGCTACCAAGTACGGTTTTACCCTGGATACCCCTGTGAAGGAGATCCCTGAACAGGCTTTGCGTTGTATCCTTTTTGGCTCGGAGGAGCCGCTGAAACTGCAGAATACTCCCCTTGGAGCAAACTCTAACTATTTTCTCAGTTTTGATGGTATTATCAATCACATCCAGAACAATGCCGGGGAAGGCAATGGCAGCAACGGAAAACAACAGGCGAGACAGTTTATCAGGAAAGTGACCTGCCCACACTGTAAGGGGCATCGTCTGAAAGCAGAGATGCTCTATTTCAAGATCAGTGGAGAGAGTATTTCCGCCTTGTCAGCCATGGATATTGGTGAGCTTGCAGAGTGGTTCAAACACATAGAGGAACATTTGAGTGAGCGTCAGAATATCATTGCCAGGGATATCCTGAAGGAGATTCGCAGCAGGTTGGGATTTCTGCTGGATGTGGGACTCAACTATCTCTCTCTTCAACGAAGCGCACGTTCGCTATCAGGAGGGGAGAGTCAGCGGATTCGCCTGGCGACCCAAATAGGTTCCAGACTGGTCAATGTACTTTATATTCTGGATGAACCCAGTATTGGCTTGCATCAGCGGGACAACCGGAAACTTATCGCTTCACTGCAAAACCTTCGTGATCAGGGAAATTCTGTGATTGTGGTGGAGCATGATAAGGACATGATTCTCTCCGCCGATCATATTGTTGACCTGGGTCCGGGAGCCGGCCGGCTGGGAGGAGAACTGGTTGCCAGTGGTTCGCCTGAGCAGATCCTCAAGGGAAAAACTCTTACCGCCGAATACCTGAACCTAAGCAAAAAGATTGCCATTCCTGAACAGCGAAGGCCCGGCAACGGTAAGCATCTAAGGCTTTGCGGAGCATCAGGAAATAACCTGAAAAATGTGAGTGTAAACTTCCCCCTGGGGAAGTTCATCTGTGTTACCGGAGTCAGCGGCAGCGGCAAGTCGACCCTGATCAATGAGACCCTGCAGCCCATCATCAGTCAAAAACTATATAGATCCAACAGGGATCCTTTGCCATATGAAGCCCTGGAGGGGCTCGATCTGGTCGATAAGGTGATCGAGGTGAACCAGAGTCCCCTGGGCCGGACTCCGCGTTCAAATCCTGTGACCTATACCGGAGTGTTCAGCGACATCCGGAAACTATATGAATCAACACCAGATGCGAAGATTCGCGGATACAAGGCCAGCAGGTTCTCATTCAATGTAAAGGGTGGCCGTTGCGAAACATGTGGTGGGGCAGGGGTGCAAACCATTGAAATGAATTTTCTTCCGGATGTATATGTGCGGTGTAAAGCTTGCAACGGGAAACGCTATAACCGGGAGACTCTGGAGGTCAGATACAAGGACAAGAACATCAATGATGTGTTGAAAATGACCATCAACCAGGCCGTTGAGTTTTTTTCCAGTATCCCATCCATACTGCGAAAATTGAAGACCCTGCAGGAGGTGGGTCTGGGCTATATCAGGCTTGGGCAACCATCCACCACACTTTCAGGTGGTGAATCCCAAAGGGTAAAACTCTCTGCTGAACTGGCAAAAAAAGATACAGGGAAGACCCTTTATATTTTGGATGAACCAACCACCGGACTTCATTTTGAGGATGTACGGGTATTGCTGGAAGTAATTGCCAGGTTGGTGAACAAGGGCAACACAGTGATTATGATAGAGCACAACATGGATGTTATTAAGGTGGCCGACCATATCATTGACCTGGGCAGGGAGGGCGGAAGCCTGGGTGGCAATATCCTGGCTGAAGGAACTCCGGAAGAGGTGGCCATGATGAAAGATAGCTATACGGGTAATTTTCTCAATGAGGAACTGCCTTTAGGATAAATTGGCTAAATTGTTTACTTGAAAAAACATGAGATAATGGGCATAAGCGAAGATAAAATCAAGAAGGCCTTTAAGCAAAAAACATGGAATGAAATAAAGAGCTCCGATTCATGGCAGATCTTTAAGATCATGGCCGAGTTTGTGGAAGGTTTCGAAAAGATGGCTTCTATTGGGCCCTGTGTATCCCTGTTTGGTTCGGCCAGAACAGAACCTGAGAACAAGTATTATACCCTTGCCGAAGAGATTGCATATAAGCTAACCCAGAGTGGCTACGGTGTGATCACCGGTGGTGGGCCAGGCATCATGGAAGCAGCCAACAAAGGGGCCATGCGTGGAGATGGAATAAGTGTCGGACTAAACATCCACCTTCCCTTTGAGCAGGGAGCCAATCCATATATCGATTCGGATAAACTGATCACTTTTAAGCATTTCTTTGTGAGGAAAGTGATGTTTCAGAAGTATGCCCAGGGATTTATTGTTTTGCCCGGGGGATTCGGCACTTTCGATGAATTCTTTGAATCGGTCACCCTGATCCAAACCGGCAAAATAGGCAAATTTCCCATTGTGCTTGTGGGCTCTGAGTTCTGGCAGGGCCTGGTCACCTGGATCGAAAAGGTGGTGCATGAGGAAGAGAAGAATATCAGCCCGGAAGATATAGATCTGTTTACTGTGGTGGACAGTGCAGATGAGGCGGTGGATGTTATTAACGGATTCTATTCAAAATACCTCCTGAGTCCAAATTTCTAAGCTCAGATCATCTTGGAGTGTTAGTAATTACGGAGATTGTTTGATAAATTATTTTGTACATTGTATCGGAAATTTAACCCTTTACATGATGAAGTACATTACTCATTGTCTAGCCGTTTTCATACTTTCCATGGCATTTTCGCTAAGGGGACAAGATGTAGAGATATCCATTGACCATCCCGACATGGTGAAAGCAGGAGAGAATTTCGAAGTTACTGTGACCATCAAAAAGGGCTCTCTGACAGACTATTCCCGGTTCTCGCAGGACCTTCATCTTGGTCTCGCTGCCACTAATGTGAGTTCCCCCAATGCAGATTTTAGTTTTGATGAGCAACGGGTACGGATCATATGGCTTAAGTTGCCGAAAGCCAGTGAAATCGTGGTCTCCTATCAGGTATCTGTAGATGCCAGACTTAAAGGGACATTCTCCCTGGGAGGAGTGTTTGCCTACGTGGTAGGTGATGAACGTAAGTTCCTGAATTTTGATCAGCAAAAGCAGATCACCATTGTTCCCTCAAACACCATTGATCCTGCACTGATTGTTAATATTCAAGACTTCAGGGGAGGAAAGGCTCCTGTAGTTCAAGCCCCAGTCTCAGCAGGAGGTGGGCCTTTTGCCATGGCCGTCCGACAGAAGCCTGAGTTATTGAGTAGCGGTGGATATCGTATTCATCTTTTGATAGATAATCCCCCTGGAAGTAAGTATGCCAAGGTGGAGGAATCCATTCCGTCGGGTTATCTATTTGAGAAGGTGAATTCAAATGATGGAATTGTTTCACATGCTGCTTCCACGGTGAAGTTTATTTGGATGAAAATGCCTGAACAATCTGAATTTGAGGTTGTTTACAGACTTGTCCCAAAACAAAATGAGCCCCAGGGTAATATGCTTATTGAAGGCCTGTTAACCTATACGGATGGAAATGAGAACAGGGAAGCTGTGATTGTTGAGATGGATGTTTCCCTTGACGATCTGGGGGCTACCCAAAAAAGAGACCTTTTGGCCACCGGGAAAGTCCCACAAACGACCAGGACCACACAAGCGGTGAAAACAGAGACCAGGCCTCCTGCAAGCAATCCTGATATGGGCAGTGCTTCGGGCAGGACCATCGTCAATACAAAGGTGCTCGACCGGGGTACAGGAGTCTACTTCCGGGTACAACTGACAGCCAACATGAATGCTTTTGACGCTACAACTTTTTACCGGGATGCCGGAGTAAACAGAGAGGTGTTTGTTGAACAGCACAATGGATACTATAAGTACACTATTGGTTCATTCCAAACTTATAGCCAGGCACTCTCGTACAAAGAACAAGTTGAGAGATTGCAGGAGGTTGACGGACCATTTGTGGTAGGGTACAATAATGGAAATCGTGTTTCCGCCGGATCACTCAGGTAAGAGAAAGATAAGCGATAAACTCACTTGCATTGTTCACAATTATATAGATTTTTCCTTCTATTCCTGGCCATGCTTCCCTTTGTGGTTCAGGGACAGGAGATCGATTATGATTCCCTGCTTCAACGGATCGATACCATAGAAAACCCTGTGTATAAGCCCGTAGTCTCTTTTTCCTACGGAGTGCTGAATTTCCGCGGAGATGTGCAAAATAGTCTTAATACTCCGGTCATTGGTAACAATGCTCTGGCTGTAAACCTCTCCACCTTTGTGGATCGACAACATAATTACATCGCAAATTTTCAATTCCTGATCGGAAACCTGAGCGGCAATTCATACGACCACAGCGATCTTTCCAGAAATCTGAATTTCAAATCTTCGCTTACTTCCATTGGGGCAAATGTTGAATACAGGTTTGGCCATATTATTGATAAAGATGCCCTGATACGTCCCTATCTGTCCCTGGGAGCAGGGATATTGAGCTTCAATGCAAAAGGAGACCTGGTAGATGGCAATGGCCAGACCTATTATTACTGGTCAGACGGTTCAATAATGGATATACCTGAATTGTCTTCAGGAGAGGCCCTCCCGCTATACCGCGATTACCAATATGAAATTGATCTTCGTCTTCGTGAGCAGGAGGAGTTCGGATTGGGGGATTATAGTCAGGTCGCTCTTGCATTCCCCATAAGTCTGGGTGCCCATTTTCGGATCAGCGACCGCGCTTTTTTCAGTCTTGGAGTCTCCTATTTCTATGCTGTGTCTGATATGCTGGATAATGTGGCATATGAAGGCACCAGTATTCAGGGGAGTAAGGGGAATGACAGCTTTGTCTATTCACATCTGTCCCTTCACTTTGACCTATTCTCCGATCCAACTACAAGAACAGTGGAACTATTATATGCCGATGTGGAATTTGATCCCTTGCTGTTTGACGATGAAGATGGCGATTTTGTACTGGATGTCACGGATCGTTGTCCAGGGACACCCTATGGTGTGGAGGTGGACACACTTGGTTGTCCATTGGATGGTGATATGGATGGTGTACCCGACTACCTTGATCTGGAGCTTTTTACAGAGCGGGGTGTATGGGTTGATGATCAGGGTGTCACCCTTTTTGAAGAGGAATTTCTTCAAAGCATGGAGCTCCGGAACAATGCCATGCCCCGGGAAGGAGTGGACGATTACATGACCATTATAAGCGGAGATTACGAGCTGACTTCAAAGGAGGCAATCCCGGCTAAGTTCCAGGCACTTGATACAAATGGTGATGGTGAACTCTCTTTCGAAGAGCTACTTCATGTGATCGATAGCTACTTTGATCTTCAGCTTGACCTGGATCTTGAGGATATCAGGCAACTCAATGACTTCTTCTTCTCTCAGTAGTATAATAGCTACTTAATTTTCTTGAGGCGATCCAGCTGGCGCTGGGCGTCTTTTCGTTTAATCGTTTCCCGCTTATCGAACTCCCGTTTTCCCCTGGCCAGCCCAATTTCCAATTTGGCATAACCGGAGTCTGAAAGAAATAACTTTAAGCATGCAATGGTCAGACCGCTTTCCCGGGTTTTACGCTTCAGCTTCTTCAGCTCGTGTCGGGTCATCAATAGTTTCCGGTCGCGACCCGGTATATGTTTGTTGAAACTCCCCCAGGCATAATCGGAGATTTGCATGCCCCTTACGTAAAGTTCTTTGTTTTCGAAGAGGCAATAGGATTCCCCCAGACTCACCTTTCCCATGCGGATCGATTTGATCTCCGTTCCCTGCAGTTGAATTCCGGCCACGTACTTTTCAAGGATTTCATAGTTGTGGTAGGCCTTCTTATTCCTGATGTTGATCTTGTCTGCCATAGCTGTTGCGCCCCCAAAGGTATAAAAAAGGTATATTTGATTTTACATGTAAAGGAAATGATTGATCTAGTTACGGTCCTTGGTCATACAGCCGCTGGAAAAACTGCTTTCGCAGCACATCTTGCCCATCGTCTGAAAGGGGAGATTATCAGTGCCGATTCACGGCAGGTATATCGCGGAATGGATATTGGAACGGGCAAAGATTACAAGGATTACCTGGTACAGGATCACCGGATACTGACGCACCTGATCGATATAGTGGATGCCGGCTACGAATACAATGTGTACCTCTTCAAGCGAGACTTCTTAAGGGTTTTTACAGATATTTCCGAACGGGGACTTATGCCAGTTCTTTGCGGTGGTACAGGTCTGTATATCGAGTCGGTTCTTCGAAATTATAAGCTCTTGAATGTGCCTTTGAACAACAGTTTGAGAGAAGAACTTGAAAGAATGAGCTATGAAGAGCTGGTAGAGACTCTCAAGTTGCATGGTCCACTTCATAACATCACCGATACGGGCAATCGCAAACGTTTAATCCGGGGCATTGAAATCGCCAGGCACCAATCGGCTCAGCCTGAAGTTACGGACGAGGGGCGGGAACTAAGACCGCTAGTATTTGGAATCAGATTTGATAGAGATATTCGAAGAGAACGGATTACAAAGCGTTTAAGGGATCGAATGGAGGAGGGAATGGTGGAAGAGGTAGAGGGGCTTTTAAGTCGAGGTGTAGGGGCCGATAAACTTGATTACTATGGACTTGAATATCGTTTTGTCTGTAAATACATCCAGGAAGAGCTTAGTTATGAGGAGATGTTCCATAAATTGAATACAGCTATTCATCAATTTGCCAAACGTCAGATGACCTATTTCAGGGGGATGGAGCGAAGGGGCATTCCCATATACTGGTTGGATGGGGAACTTCCCATGGAAGAAAAAATTAAGCAGGCTGTTGCCCGGTTCAAACTTACCTGAATTCCCAGGGAAGATCCATAATAAACCAGATCATACCCAGGGCTATTATAATATTCAATCCCGCTACTATGTAATTGTAGGTGACACGCCAGGAGATAATTCTGCGGCGAATCATGATTCCGATATTGGGTATGAAAAAGGCAAAAATGCTGAAAACGGTAAGTATATTCAGAATCTTTTCCTCATCCACCTCCTCTGTTGGTCCCGAACTGGCGGAAAAGAAGAGGATCAGGTATGCCATTAAGAGAAAACAGGCCAGGTATATCAGGTAAGAGGCTTTGATGAGGATGGTCGAAACGGGACGCTTACGATGTATTCGGAAGGGTTTAAGAATGATAATAGCAATAATATAGATTAGCAGAAATGCTGCAATAAATATAAAATGTAACAGGAAATTCATGCCTGATAAACAGATTAAGATTTATTTGATCTACTCTTCAGTACCCTTGATGGCTGCTTTGATTTTCCCTTCTATCTCTTCCGATAATTCGGGGTTATCTCTTAGAAGGTTCCTTACAGCATCCCGGCCCTGACCAAGCCTTGTCTCACCATAACTGAACCATGAGCCACTCTTTTTCAAGATGTTAAGATCCACGCCCATATCGATCAGTTCGCCTGTTTTGGAAATACCCTGACCATAGAGGATATCAAATTCCGCTTTACGGAATGGAGGAGCCAGTTTGTTTTTTACCACTTTCACCCTGGTCCGGTTGCCCTGTATTTCTTCACCCTCTTTTAATTGACCAATGCGCCTGATATCGATGCGTACCGATGCATAAAACTTCAAGGCATTGCCACCGGTGGTGGTTTCAGGATTTCCGAACATCACGCCAATCTTTTCGCGGAGCTGGTTGATGAAAACGCAGGTGGTATTGGTACGGTTGATATTGGCAGTAAGTTTTCTGAGTGCCTGGGACATGAGCCGGGCCTGCAGACCCATCTTTGACTCGCCCATTTCCCCTTCAATCTCAGCCTTGGGAGTCAGTGCTGCAACAGAATCGATCACAACGATATCGATGGCACCGGAACGGATCAGGTGATCTACAATTTCCAATGCCTGTTCGCCATTATCTGGCTGTGAGATATAGAGATTTTCGGTATCCACCCCTAACTTCTTAGCATAGAAGCGGTCGAATGCATGCTCTGCATCAATAAAAGCTGCAATGCCCCCGGCCTTCTGTGCTTCAGCCATAGCGTGTAAGGCCAGGGTCGTTTTTCCTGAAGATTCAGGCCCGTAGATCTCAACCACACGTCCTCGGGGATAACCACCCACACCCAACGCCAGGTCCACTCCCAGGGATCCGGAAGGGATCACCTGAACATCTTCAATTGCGTTGTCACCCAGTTTCATAATGGTACCCTTACCATAGCCCTTTTCAATCTTATCCAGTGTTAGCTGAAGTGCTTTGAGTTTCTCCTTGTTATTGTCACTGCCGTTTCCGTTGCTCATGCTATTTTACTGCTTAATGTGATAATTCAGCAAATATCTGTTTGCTGTGTTCCTTTGTTTTTACTTTCTCAATAATCTTTTCAACATAGCCCTCTTCATTGATGATGTAAGTCTTCCGGAGGATTCCCATGTACTTTTTTCCATACAGACTCTTTTCGCCCCATGCTCCATAATCCTGAAGAACCTTTTTATCTGGATCTGAGATCAGCCTGAAGGGAAGTTTATATTTGCTTATAAATTTCTGATGCGATTTTTCACTATCCGCACTCACGCCAATGATCTCAAAACCCTGCTCAATAAACTGTGAATAGTTGTCCCTCAGATCACATGACTCTACAGTACACCCGGGTGTGTTGTCTCTGGGATAAAAATAAAGGACGACTTTCTTTCCTCTATATTCTTCCAGGGTGATTGGTTCTCCGTTTTCGTCTGAGGCCTTAATGGCTGGCGCCAGGTCTCCTTCTTTCAAATCCAACATAGCAAAATAAAGTATAAATGTACGAAGATTGACATAAACAGCTTGCCTTTGAGCTAGAGTCTTTATTAACAATCAGGACTTCTCCCATGCCATGGATTATTACTATTTTTGAGCCTCAAATACCAAGCAATATTATGTTTAAACAAGTTACCAAACCTTTTGTTCCGCTTGCAGTCCTATTATTATTTATGGCTGGAATCGGGCTTCATGGCCAGCAGCATTCCGTAAATATTCAAGAGGTGAGAGAGACCTCACTGGCCAGTTTTGAGCAGGGCAACTATCGCTCAGCTTTAACCGGATTCCGGACCTTGATGGAGCTTGACGGTGCTGATCCGCTTTACAGCTATTATGTTGGCAGGTGCCTTGTTGAGCTAAATGAAGAACTGGATGAGGCCATTGAACTGCTTTATGGCGCTTCAAAAAAAAATGTGCCGGTGGATGCAGTTTTCTATCTGGGCCGAGCCTATCATCTTTCATACAACTTCCAGGATGCAAGTAGCTATTACGAGAGCTACGAAAGGACAGCCAGCAAGCAGGACCGGAAAACACATAATGTGAAACACCTGATTTCAACCTGCCGGAGCGCCAGCGAGATCACTTCCACTTATAATCCTTTCGAGGTCATGAATGTGACTTTCATGGATATGTCAGATTCTTTGCAGTACACCCAGGTGAAGATGAAAGGGGGAGACCTGGTTCAGAAATCAAAGGCCTATTTTCGTGGTGATGAAGACCGCGAGGCGCTCACTGCCCTGATGTTCATGCCAAAAGATCCAGTCAGGGGGGACTATCTATATTTTTCTGGCTACGGGAAAAGTTCAAAGGAAGGATCTCAGATTTTCAGGGCCCGGAAAGGTTCCGGAAAATCATGGGGCGATCCGCAAGAGGTCTCATCCCTGAACAGCACGGGTAACGAAATACTACCCTACTATGATCCCATCGAAAATGATCTCTATTTTGCTTCCGATGGAAGACAAGGTATTGGAGGATTTGATCTTTACAGGTCACACTATGATGTGGAACGTGATCAGTGGACCGAAGTTGTCAATCTGGGTTTCCCTGTAAATTCTGTGGCGGATGAATACCTCCTGCTGCCGGGATCGGACCTGGGAATGGTGCTTTTTTTCTCCACCAGACAGGGAACAGACTCAACAGTCACCATTTACAGGGTACACCTGGTTGAACCCAAGAAAAAAACAGCGCTTAACAATGAGAAGCAGCTTCGTGAAATTTCTTTGCTCGGAGGAGTCGCCGAAGAGATGCAGGCTGAGCTTGCAGCCGCCTTACCTCCGGTAGAGATGGGCAACAGAGACAGTGAAGGAGAGCAGAATGAAACTCTTGCTCCGCTTTCGGATATCCCTGAAGAGGGAAGGCTTCCGGTATACCAGGAGACGCTTGCTGAGGCCCTGAAACATCAGGCTGTTTCAGACTCATTGAAGGATCTGGCCACTAAAGCCAGGACCAATGTAAGAGAATCCGACGATCCCAATGACAGATGGGTCTGGCAAAAACAGATCATGGTATGGGAGAAGAGGGCCAGCGATGAGGAGCTGATGGCCGATCAGCTCTATGCCCAAATGGAGCTGGAACGCTCGATACAATCGGAAAGAGCGGCTGTGAATCCGCCTGAAACCATTGAAGTGGACAGGAAACTTGGCGATCTGACAGTTTACAGGTATACGAATGCTGAACCGGAAACTAAGGGAGAGCGGATCAACAGGTTTGACATTCTGGGTCAGGCCCCATACACCGCAGCCAATCCTATTCCCATGGATGTGGCTTTGCCCCCCGGAACATTTTACCGGATTCAGCTTGGTGCCTTTGGAACTGCCCTTGATCCGGATGCCTTTGGAGGGATTAGTCCAATTACAGGTGAATATCTGAAGGATCGTGGATTGATAAAATATTATGCCGGTAAATTTTCCAGGTATGAGGATGCTTCTACGGCACTACCCAGAATTCATTCCCAGGGCTATGAAGATGCGTTTATTGTAGCATGGTATAATGGGACCCAGGTATCGACGCAGAAGGCAAAACAGTTGGAGTGAGTCTTATTTGAGCAAGATTTTTTTTATATTTGATGAGTGTGATAGTATTAGAACATGGACAGTAATTTTACCAGCAGACCTCAAAAGCTAAGTTCAGATAGTGTGGATCATCAGAACCAGGCAACACTTGTGCTCCATAACGATGATATTAATACCTTTGATTTCGTGATGGAAATACTGGTGGAGATTTGTGACCACTCTATGACACAGGCTGAGCAGTGTGCCACCATTACCCACTTTAAAGGCAAATGCGAAGTCAGATCGGGGGCTCCTACTGCTATGAAGGAGCTCCGTTACCAGCTTATTTCACGAGGTCTGAAGGCCACCGTGGATAATTGATCCAGTTATGACCGTAATTATCATTTTAGTTGTATTGGGAATTCTGCTTTTTGTAATTGAGTTCCTTCTTGTACCGGGAGTAACCATTGCGGGAATAGGCGGATTGGTACTGACCGTACTGGGGGTATACAAGGCTTTCAATGATTTTGGAGCTAGCACGGGTGTGTGGGTGTTGATCGGGACCCTGATGGTGAGCGTTTTTGTGATTGCCATGTCACTCAGGGCCAGAACCTGGAATCGTTTGATGCTAAAAACAAATGTAAAGGGGACGGTGGATAGCGATATTACTGAAGATCAGATTAAAGTAGGCGACGGTGGTATAGCCATGACCCGGCTGGCACCCATGGGAAAGATTGAAGTCAATGGGATTGTACGTGAAGCAAAATCCCTGGAAGGGTATATTGATGAGCATTCCGCCATCGAAGTGGTCGTTGTTGAAGGGACCAGAATCAGTGTGAAAAACTTAAAAAAACAATAGATATGGAAGCATTTGATTTCTCTTGGATTATCATAGTGGTGGCCAGTATTATTGGCCTGTGGATCATTTTATATTTTATACCTATCGGATTGTGGTTTACTGCACTCCTTTCCGGGGTGCGAATCTCCTTGCTACAGTTAATTTTGATGCGCTGGAGAAAGGTTCCCCCCACAGTTATAGTCAGGTCGATGATCGAAGCATATAAAGCGGGACTCGCATCTATCCAACGGGATGACCTGGAGGCACACTATCTGGCAGGTGGACATGTGGAACAGGTGATCCATGCACTGGTCTCGGCCAGCAAGGCCAATATTGACCTCACTTTCAAAATGGCAACGGCCATTGACCTTGCAGGAAGGGATGTGCTGGAGGCGGTTCAGATGTCGGTAAACCCCAAGGTGATCAATACGCCACCGGTAACAGCAGTAGCTAAAGACGGAATCCAGTTGATAGCCCTGGCTCGTGTAACTGTAAGGGCCAGTATCAAACAGCTTGTGGGTGGTGCTGGAGAAGAGACTGTACTGGCCAGGGTTGGCGAAGGTATTGTTTCATCCATTGGTTCCTCCAAATCCCACAAAGAGGTGCTTGAGAATCCCGATAATATTTCGAAGATGGTATTGGAAAAGGGACTGGATGCCGGAACAGCTTTTGAGATTCTCTCCATTGATGTGGCTGATATCGATATCGGGAAAAACATTGGTGCTGTGCTCCAGATGGATCAGGCCAATGCAGATAAGAATATTGCCCAGGCCAAAGCTGAGGAGCGAAGGGCCATGGCAGTGGCTACCGAACAGGAGATGAAAGCCAAGTCTCAGGAGGCAAGGGCCAAGGTAATTGAGGCGGAAGTGCAGATTCCGCTGGCCATGGCTGAGGCATTCAGGAGCGGTAACCTGGGTATCATGGACTACTACAAGTTTAAGAATATCGAAGCGGATACCTCCATGAGGGATTCCATCTCAAAAGGCACCCAAAAACCTAGAAACAAGGATCGGGATAAGTAATCCCACAGCTTCATTATTTCATCAAATAGCTGTAGATATTAACAATTTGTTAATATCCTATGTGGATGAAATGTGAATAGAGAAAAGCTTCTGCTTCTTGACTTTTTTGGATCGATGGCCTATTTTTGATTTTACCGAGTAAGAGATAACAGGCCGCTCGAGGAATTGTCCGGTGTAGTGAGCCAAACCTACGGGTTTTGGTTAGCCAACCGGCCGGATCAGGGATTTACCCCAATCCGGAGATTCATCCAGAGCCAGGCATATATCATGAAACAATGTTTCCTGGTATATTTAACCTCAGGGTCTCCTCTTGGTTGATCTTTCAAAGGTTGATCCGAAAGGTTGAAGAGCCAAAAAGAATCCTCCGGGGTTCCACTAAGCTTTTTCACTCTGGCCTCAGGCAGATCGTAAGAGCTGGCTGAGGCAGGGGCCTTAAGGAGCCAGTCCTGGAAATCTGGTGTATCACCGGGTGAAAGGACGGTAGCAGGTCAATGTTCTATGGAACATGGGCTGAGGATCCGGGCCTGCCGATTAAAAAACCCTTCGGGGATGATCGGTTGGGCCGGCCATAATAACTGTAGCTCGGCACTGATTGGTGGCTATGGGTACTTATCAGTGAAATGGGAGCAAACCCAAAAGTTTGCTCCCATTTTGTTTTTTGTGGCCTGGCAGATCTATTATTTCAGACCATTAGTCGAACGACCACTTAGCTTCCTGATCCACTCAACAATCATTCCCACCAGGATTCCAAAAATACATGCCGCAAAAGCATACATTACCAGTTGTTCAGAGATCCCGATGAGGATGGCCGGTACAATGACACCTATCAGGCAGAAGAGGATAGAGAGCCAAACGCTGAGCCGGTTAATTTTAGGGTAGATCCATAGGACCAGAACCAGCAATCCCAGCGACATGGTGAGGGATACAAAGAAGAAGGTAGCATCCACAATATCTCGTAGTATCAGAGCCATGCCTACCCCCAGCATCATCAGGACCACCATGCTGTAGCGCATGGTCTTTCTCATGTTATCTGACTTTGTTAACCCCGTTTTCTCCAGGAAATCCTGTGAAACTGAAGCAGAAGCAGTAAACATATAGGTGTCGGCCGAAGAAGAGACCGAGGAATAGATAATGACCACAGACAAACCTGCCAGTCCAACCGGCAACAGTCTGCTGAATCCAATAATCAGCGAAGTGTCGGGCTCGATGCCGGGAATATCTGCACGAATGACCAGTCCGATAAGAAGCAGGATAAACCCGACAATGATATAGAATACAGAGGATAGAATAATACTTCGCCTGAAATTCTTCTTGTCCTTGATGGCATAGACCCGTTGCCAGAGCTCCGGTGAGGCCATGGGAATGAAGAATCCTGCCAGGAAGAAACTGATTATCTGCATGACCGGAATGCTAAAGAGGTCCATAAATGCCAGTCCGGGTTTTGTAGTAGTTGTGGTCAACAGGTACATCATCAGAACAAACAACAGGAAGATGCCAAAGGTTTGCACGATATCGGTCTTGACCACGGCATCAAATCCACCAGCAATGAGGTAAATCAGAATGATGCCTCCCACAATTATAACCGATATATCATAACTAATGGGCGTATACTCCGAAACAAGTTTAGCACCTGCTGTGAAATTGAGCACCACCCATCCAAACATAATAATTATGGTGGTAATGGTGGCCAGGTAACCTGCGGTTTTCCCTTTCAGAAAGAAAAAGAAATCGGGCATGGTATAAAACTTCTCTTTATCTGCCAGCTTTTTCACTTTCAGTCCGAAGAAGTAGAAAACGAAGAGACCAAATACAGAACCTATAAAATACCACAAAGCTCCCATGCCATACATATAGACCAGGGCCGTATAGGTGAGCAGAATGGCTGCCCCGATACGACTTGAGAAGATGGTGGTGGTAGCCTGAAGAGTTGTGAGTTTCCTTCCGGAGATCAAAAACTCCTCCTTATCCTGTTTCCTCCCGGTAAGGGCCCCGACAACAAGAATCACAAGAAAATAAGCAGAGATAATGAGATAGTCGGTAAGGGTTAGCATAGAGCTTAGTTTTGGTATTTAGTTATGTAAATATATTAAAATCTGCATAACACTTTTTTTATTTGATTTTATGTATTCAAAATGATTGCTTGATCTTGACCCCCTCTAAGATGTCATATACCCTCCTGTTTGGGCAGAATTGTTCCCAATGCTCCTGTATTATCAGTAAACAGCATCAATCGCACCCACAAATGGATGGTTAAACCCCGCAAACGGATAAAATCAGACTTGAAGTACAGAATGTCTGCACAAATCTGCCATTGCTTGATATAATTAGATAAACAGTGAGCTTTCTGCCATATTCAGCTCAAAATAAATCTACAAACAGTGTTTGCATTGTGTTTGGTATTCTTCTGCAGGGACACGATCGGTAGAGAAACTTATTAATCGTAAAACTAAATCTGAGTCTATGAAAAACAAAAAAGTCTTAAGCTTTTTGCTATTTATGGCACTGGGCACGCTGACCTTATTTGGTCAGTCCCGGGAAATCACCGGCACGGTGACGGGAGCCGATGACGGAGCGCCATTGCCGGGTGTTTCCGTTTCTGTAAAAGGGACCTCCATTGGGACCATTACAGATATGAACGGTTTTTATTCAATAGATGTTCCTCAGAATTCCGAAGCTCTGATGTTCAGCTTTGTGGGTATGGCTACCCAGGAGCTGACATTGAATAATCAATCTGAAATTATTGTGATTCTGGAGTCAACATCCATGGAACTGGATGAGGTTATTGTAACCGCGCTTGGGGTCTCCCGGGAAAAGAAATCTCTTGGATATGCAGTCCAGGAGGTTGATGGAGAAGCTGTCAACAAGGTAAAGACAGACAACCTGGTTAATGCGCTTTCAGGTAAGATCGCTGGTGTTCAGGTCAAGATGGCCAACAATATTGGTGGATCTTCAAATATCCTGATCAGAGGCTCATCCTCTCTTTTTCAGTCCAACCAGGCCATGTTTGTGGTTGATGGAGTTCCCATCAGCAATTCCATGACCAACAAGGACTACGGTGCTCAGGCCCAGGGTCGTCAGGCCTATGATTATGGAAATGCGGTTTCTGACCTTGATCTGAATGATATTGAGTCCATTTCAGTTCTGAAAGGAGCCGCAGCTACTGCCCTTTATGGGTCCAGGGCAGCCAATGGAGTGATCATTATTACCAGCAAGAAAGGTAAGCCGAGCTCTAAACTTGGAGTAACTATCAACTCTAACGTTACCGTTGGAGTTATCGATCCATCCACCTTCCCCAAATTTCAAACCAAGTATGGAGCAGGATATGATCCGGGCTGGCACAATTCTGACCTTCCGGGACTTGATTGGGACGATATTAATGGGGATGGTCTTGAAGATACGGATAAATATCTGGTACCTTATTACGATGATGCATCGCGGGGTGGACCCCTGGATGGTACACTCGTGTATCAATACGACGCATGGTTACCAGAATCAGAGAATTTTGGGATACCAACGCCCTATTCTGCTCCTGAGAATGGACCTCTAAGCTATTTTAATAATTCGGTAAGTCTCTCCAACAGCATCGATGTCAGTGGAGGAACCGAAAAAACAACTTACCGGATGGCTTATTCCAATAGATCTGCAACTGGTATCTATCCGAACAGCTCTCTGATGAGGAATAACTTCACTTTCAGTGGATCACACAATGTTGTTAAGAGTCTGAAGGTTTCATCTTCAGTTCAATACATCAATTCCAAGGGAAAAGGGCGGAACAGTACAGGATACAGTGGAAACATTATGTCCATGTTCCGACAGTGGTACCAGGTTAACGTAGACATGGTGCAACAAAAAGAGCTGTACGATCAAACCGGAGAGAACCTTACCTGGAATCCCAATGCATGGAACGATCCTACACCGATATTCTGGGATAATCCTTACTGGACAGCCTATCAGAACTATCCGGAAGACCGGAGGTCCAGGCTGATTGGCTATGTGCAGGCTGACTGGGAAATTACCGATTATCTAAGTATGATGGGTCGCGTTTCTGCTGATTACTACAACGAGCTTCAGGAGGAGCGAAGGGCTGTGGGTTCCACTGCAGCAGAATTTGGAACCGGATTTCCACGTCAGGAAGTCACCTCGGGTTATTCAAGGTTTGACCGTGAATTTATTGAAACCAATTTGGATCTCATGATGAACTTCCATAAAGATCTGGGAGATAAGATTAACATGACCGCCATGCTGGGGACAAATATTCGCAGAAGCAATATGGAATCTGTATTCGCAGCAACCAATGGAGGACTTGCAGTCCCCGAACTTTATGCCCTGAGCAATAGCGCCTCACCTATGTTACCACCCGATGAACGGCTACATCAGATCGGTGTGAATGGTATCTTCGGAAGTATTTCGCTGGGTTATACCAACCTTCTATATTTGGATGCAACCTTGCGAAATGATGTATCCTCAACATTGCCAGCTGAGAACAACTCCTATATGTATCCTTCAATATCGACAAGTTTCCTGTTCAACAATTTGTTTGAAGCAGATTGGCTTCAGCTGGGTAAACTGAGGCTCAACTATGCAGAAGTAGGAAGCGATGCTCCACCCTTGAGTATTCTTGATACTTACGATGGTGCGTCACCATTCGCTGGTAATACCCTGGCGTCTGTGAATCCTACGAAAAACAATGCAGACCTACTGCCTGAGAATACGAAAAGTATTGAGGCAGGTCTGGAGATGAGGATGTTCCAGAGCAGAGTCGGATTTGATGCTGCAATTTATCAAACCAATACCATCAACCAGTTGATGCCTGTAGATGTTTCTTTCGCCACGGGATATCGCAGAACCTGGGTGAATGCCGGTGAAATAGAGAATAAAGGGATCGAATTGGCTGCGTGGTTTACCCCGGTTAAATCGGTCGATTTCAGCTGGGATATCAGCCTGAACTGGTCTAAGAATAAAAATAAGGTACTCTCCCTCTTTACGGATGACGCCGGTAATGAGGTTCAGAGTATTGTGATTGGTGACCTTCAGGGAGTTACGATTCAAGCCAAAGTGGGCGAACCATATGGAACCATTCATGGAAGAGATTATGTCTATCATGAAAATGGAGAACCCATTGTGCTCTCAAGTGGTCTTTACGACAAGACGGCTACCTCAGACCAGGTGATTGGAAATGTAAATCCAGACTGGATCGGTGGTATCAATAACCGTTTCACTTATAAGAATCTATCCTTGAGCTTCCTCATTGACTGGCAGCAGGGGGGTCATATTTTCTCTCTTGACAACTGGTATGGAGTAGGTACCGGTCTTTATGAAGAGACTGCAGATAACAACGATCTGGGGAATCCCCAGAGAGATCCTGTCAACGGAGAGGAAGGCGGAGGAATTATTCTCCCCGGTGTTCTCGAAGACGGGGCGCCCAATAATATCAGGATTGAATCTGACATCTTTGCCGAAGGTTGGGTCAGGAGCCCTCATGCCAGGTTTATATATGAGGCGACCTATATTAAGCTGAGGGAGTTGGTATTAACCTACGACTTGCCGCGGGAACTAATCAACAGGACTCCTCTGGCGGGTATCTCTGTCAGCTTTGTGGGATCGAATCTCTGGATCATTAAAAAGGATCTTCCGCACGCTGATCCTGAGGCCAGCCAGGGAGCAGGCAATATTCAGGGATGGCAGAGTGGCGTAATGCCAACCACACGCAATTTTGGATTTAGTCTTAATCTTCAATTTTAAACCAGAAAACTATGAAAATTAAATATCTATTATATCTGGTATTGATCATTTCGATATCCTCATGTACGGATAAATTTGAAGATTTCAATACAGATAAGAAAAACCCTGCATCGGTCGCTGGTGAGGCATTGTTCAGCAATGCGCAGAAAAACCTGGTCGATCAGATGAGCACTCCCAACGTAAACCGCAATATCACAGAGATATGGGCACAGTACTGGAACGAAACAACCTATACCGATGAAGCCAACTACGATATTGTTGAACGTGGCCAGTCGGAACAAATATTCAGGTATCTCTACAGAGATGTCCTTATGGATCTGGCTGAAGCTAGCAAGGTGATCAGTGATGTGGAACCTTTTGATAGTGATGCCGCTATCGAAAAAGCAAATAAACTTCATATCATTGATATTTTGAATGTTTTTGTTTATCAGAGACTTGTGGATATTTTCGGAGCTGTTCCCTATTCAGAAGCACTGGATATTGGCAACGTCTATCCAGAATATGAAATGGGGGATGTCATTTACAGCGACCTGATCACCCGACTGGATGCAGCTATGGCCGGATTGGATCCTTCTCATGGCAGCTATGGTAGTACCGACCTTATTTATAATGGTGATGTAGATTCCTGGATCAGGTTTGCAAATTCAGAAAAACTTAAGATAGGGATCCACCTGGCTGATGTAAACAGCACCCTGGCTCAGTCAACCATTGAGGAGGCAGTTGCCGATGGAGTCCTTACTTCTGCTTCGGATGAGGCATTATTTATGTATCAATCCGGTGCTCCCAATTACAACCAGATCCATGCGGAACTGATTGTTACCGGAAGGAAGGACTTTGTTTCAACCAATACCATCATTGATATCATGGCCGGAGTAAACGATCCACGACTGGATAATTATTTCGATCCTACTTCCATTCAGCCTTTTCCGTTTCCACGTGACGACAACGGAAGCAAGATGGATGTGGTCTATGAAGACGGTGAGAATACCATCCTGTTTTATCCCCTGGGGGGTGGAGAGTATGATGAGGTCTTTATGGAAGGTCCCTTTACAGTTCCCGTTTCTGATTCTGCAGCTGGGATCATGACATGGCTGGGAGGCACCTATGGGGATGCCAGTCAGTTTTCACGGCATACCCAGGTATCCCCTAACATTACGGAAGCAACCTTCCCGGGTCTGGTCATGACCTATTCCGAGGTGCTTTTTTACCTTGCAGAAGCAGCTGCAAGGGAATATAATGTTGGTATGACAGCTGAAGAGGCATATAATGCGGGGGTCACTGAATCCATCTTATGGTGGGGAGGAACTCAGCAAGACGCTGATGATTACCTGGCTTACCCGGATGTGGCCTATGCAACAGCTAAGGGTGACTGGAAACAGAAGATAGCCTACCAGTCATGGATTGCTTCTTATATCAATGGGCTGTTGGGTTACACGACCTGGAGAAGATTGGATTATCCTGTTTTGAACATCACTCCCACCAATGAGGAGATCGTGGAGGTCACGGATATACCGGTGAGGTTCACTTTCCCGGTGAATGAGCAATCATTGAATGAAGCCAATTATGCTGCAGCATCTGAGGCCATAGGTGGTGACGATTTACTTACCAAAATCTTTTGGGATCTCTATGATGCCAATGCTAATTAGCCTATAATTTTTATCCAACAATGAGGCCGTCTCAAAGGTGAAACTGAGACGGCCTCTTTGATCCCGGATTTCTAATTTCATGCAGGATGTCTCGACATATTCTTTTCGTATATCTCATAGTGACTGCTTTTGTACTATTCTCAGGATGTATCGAAGAATACTATCCTGATGATGAAGTGTTGAAAACCGGCACCCTGGTAGTCCAGGCGCATCTTAACAATAAAGCGGGTGAGCAAACTTTAGTCATCTCCCGGTCATCCACACTCATCTACCCCGAATTTGATCCCCTCTCCGGATGTATTGTGGAAGTGGTTAATATGGAGGGGGATTCAAGGGAGTTCATTGAATCAGCACCGGGTAATTATGTTTTCAATCATGATGATCAATTTTTTCGAATCAATGAGGAATATTGTCTGATTTTTGTTACTCCGGGAGGCAGGCAATATGAATCCGAGTTTGAAAAAATTCATCCGGTAGCTGAGATAGAATCAATCTATTATCAGCTGGAGAGTCACCCCACCTACGAACAGGATGTGAATGAGGAGGGTGTACAATTCTACATGGATTTCGAGATTGAAAAGGAATCGGGAAGGTACCTCAGATGGCAGGTGACTGAAACCTATGAGATCCATAATCATGAATCGGAAGCATGGATTTTTGATGTGGACCGCCGCTTAAAATTGTTGCCGGATTCCAGCTCATGGCGTAACTGCTGGATCACCCTTGGTATCCCGGAGATCTTCACGCTTGATCTTGGGCATGTGGAAGGAGAGATCTACAAGAAGATGCCATTAAATTATGTTAATACAGAAACACG
>Ga0164315_10000365_pt1 | contig 30818 bp, 38 predicted proteins | sample GuaBasSedimGuay6_FD_113737 | JGI IMG/M metagenome (GOLD analysis project Ga0164315, IMG submission 113737) | Subseafloor sediment microbial communities from Guaymas Basin, Gulf of California, Mexico - Guay6, Core 4569-2, 0-3 cm | ecosystem: Environmental > Aquatic > Marine > Hydrothermal vents... | reverse complement strand
GCTGAATGGTATAAAGAGGCAAAAGGAAACAGTGCTAATCTTTATAATGAGTCTTTAAACTATGTGGCCAAGTATGGAGGTGCAGACGCCGTACTAACGTGGCATCTGCTTAGATGTCAGATACAAGATGCAGCTAATCAAAATTACTCCAAACAGTTTATCCGACTTCTTTTATCCTTTTATTCGCATCAAATAAAATTGTTTTCTGATCTCGAAACACACGGAATGCCTATAAACCTAGACTACTTGGGTGTTTTGTTATCACCGAAAAACTCTCCAATACTTCGCTACCAAAATAACTTGAATAAGGTTATGCAAGAATCTACGGCATTTATAAAAGCCAACTCTATTTTAACACAAAATACTGCCTCTTTGTTTGGGTCAGTATGGCTTTTTGATATTGGTAAACCTAAACACCGAGAGTTGTTATATATTGACGTACTAAAATTAAAACCTTTATCTCACGGAAAATCAGGAGCACCTAGTATAGATAAAGAGTTTCGGATGGCTTATGACTATGTCCCAGAAGTACAGGTACTAACTAAATATACTAGGGCCACCAAGTTATACGGGACTTATGTAAAACAATTCGCTACCATACTAAAAACAGAACCTGATTCTAAAGACGGTAAAATTCGATCTAGTTTTGCCGGTACGTTCACCAGAACAGGTAGGGGGTCTTCTCGTAACCCTAATTTACAGCAAACAGTAAAAGAGAAGGATGCCTTATCCAAAATAATATTGGGTTTGTTTCAAACAGAAAAAGGGAGGGTATTTGTAAAACTGGATTTACGGGCAGTAGAGGTTATGATATGGGGAGACGTATCGCAAGATAAAGGTTTGATAGAGGCCTTTAGAACAGGTTGGAGACTAAGAAAAAACTACTTCAAAGAGGGGCCTAGTAAAGAACTGTTAGACGAGATAAAGCTAAAAGGAGATTTTCATAGACTAAAAGCGTCTAGGTTCTACAAAGTAGCTTTGGATAAAGTGACAGAAATAATGAGAGGTAGTTCAAAATCTCTTACTTTTGGAACTATATACGGCTTGACCTTACATAGCTTGTCTAAGATATTAAAATTGTCTTTGGTAGAAACAAAAAAGATTGTTAAACTCTTTTTTGATGATGCTGTGGAAGGGACTAAATGGTTAGCTAAAATATGTAGGTTCGCAAAGAAAAATCTATACGTTGAGAATCCTATAGGACGTAGACGGCGATTGTGGTACTACTTAGTAGGCTACCCTATGAAATCTACTAGCACATTAAAAAATATAAAGTGGGATAAGTCGGCACGTTTTACTAAATCGACACACGTCCGAGGAGATAGACGTGCAAAAAATACTCCCATTCAAGGCTTCGCTTCTGACCTTGCATTTATAGGGGCGTTTCTTTTACGCTATTATATAAAGAAACGTAAATTAGATTGGAAACAAATAAACGTTATCCATGATGCCTTAGAATCCGATATACCCGTTACAGACATAAAGAAATACATTCTGGCTTCCAAATTGATATACGAGATTATGGTTGCTAAGTACGTAAAGAAAACTTTTGGTTATAAAGTAACAGTTCCTTTAGAGGTAGAATTTGAAGTTGGATTTACTATGAACGACATGCACAAATGGGACGGAGCCTATAAAACACTAGATACCCTGCAGGATACTATGATAAAGGAAGACGCAGCCAGGGAAGGAGCATAACATGCCTAAGAAACCTATAATAGGTGCAACCATATCAGTAACAGAAGATTTGGATAAGTGTTTTGACTACGTAGACAGAATACAAGTAAATATCACATCTTCGCATACTTTCAACTTACCCACGGTCAACTCTCCTTTTATTAAGAAGTTTCTCCCTTATAAAGATAGGGCTCCTTTAATAGTACATAGCCCTTATACTATTTCTTTTGTTCACACACCCAATGATACTAAGTCAGTTGTAGGTAAAAACTATGCGGCTAGTTTAGCTCGTATTAGTAATGATCTAGGATTGAGGATTATTTATGTGACGCACCTGGGAACAATCCCCCAAGGGATGTCTTCAAAAACTGCCTTGAGTAATATAAAGGCAAATCTTCGTTTACTGTCACCGAGAGTACGAGATTCGCCGTTGTTTAAAATGTGTTTTGAAAATGATTCAGGTGTAGTAGGTAGATCAAAAGCTAATACAGCCTCAGGGTTGTTATGGATGCACCTCAACAGGATTGGAGCTTATCCCTGGAAAAGTATTTGCCTGGACACCCAGCATGCTTATGCTTCAGGATTATCTAGTGACAGATGGTCGAGCCTAGCTAATGTTGCCAAAGTGATACACCTTAATTCTATCCCTCAGCATATAATAAAAGGCTCTTGTAAAGACGAGCATTCTAAATTTATGCTAAAGGATTCCAAGGAAAAAAAATCTATTATCGAGGTGATAAAGATTGCTACAGAAAAAGGAATTCCTATGATACTAGAAAGATATGGTTGGGACATTATAATGGAGGACGTAGCCTTCATAAAATCTGTTAAATAGTTTTACAACAGCTTTTGACCAAAGGCAATCAAGATTTCTTCTGTTTTAATCTGAAAACGCCTCTCGTCACTGGGATTCTGAAAATCACTCCCAAAACTAGGGTTTTTTGTACGTTTTGGGTGCGTAGGAGTCAACGTTTTGGTGTTATTTTCGTGATCCCGTAGTAATACACGAGAAAAACAGAGGGGTAGGGAAACCTCTGTAATAACAAGGGGTTACAAAGGTGCTGAAAAACGTGTTCCCAAGAGAGCTTTTTCCCAGAAATTTGAATAAGAAAGGGTGAATCATGTCGGGTTTTTATATTGCACATGGAGGTAGAGGTATATATCCTATAACAATAGGTGTAAAATACACCTTGAGAAAAAAGCCTTTATGTTCCTTAGAGTTCAAGAAAAAAGTAAAATATCACTCTCTCTACAAAATCCGTTTACCTGATAGAATCCTGTATATTGCTAATGGGGTTTTAAGGGAATCTATACTAAACATGGCGGACAAGTTAGATGAAGTTATACAACTAAATCCCTGGGCGGATGAGTATCAAAGAAAACAATTTAGACTAGACTATTACATGGGAAACTTTATAGGAGATCCTAGACCTGCTCACCCTGCTAGTAAGCTAAAACTGTTGTGGGATAGTGGTGGATTGCAACTTGCCCGAGGTAATACTGATTTTTTAGATCCAAGAGAGATAGGGAAGGCTTACAAAGAAGCAAAAATATATGGGGGTGTAACTTTAGATTTAATTCCCCCAAAAAGGGTAAGCGATTACACCAAAGCGACTAAGTTATCTGCCTCCATACAGAAACTTAACACTCAGTATATAGGGAAAGAAGCTCCCGACACAAAAATTCTTAATGTAATACACGGATACTCTACAGCTAATCGAAAACTTTGGTTAGATACTTGCTATGACCCTAAATATTCAGATTCTTGGTGTTTAGCAGATATATCCCGAGTTGAGTTATTGTCTGCTAGGGTGGGTTTGTTATTGCGGGATATAGATAACTTGAGTAAAAAGAGTGACGTTAAAAAGATGTGGTTACACTTATTAGGTATAGCTACACATAAAATAATGACGGTGCTTGTACCTATATCTCAGGCAGTAGGTACATTGACTGCTGACGCCACAACGGCATTAATATCTAGTATGTACGGAAACATGATTCTACCCTCAATAACAGGATCTCAGGGATTTAGAGAACTAGGTAAACCCTCTTCTTCAGATGCCACATTTCTTCCTTGCAGTTGCCCTATTTGTAGGATAGTAGGTTATTCATGGGTATACGCAAGGTTTAACATACCTCTGGCTTTTCACAACGTAACCGTAATAAATTCTTGGTGTAGTACGTTAAACAACCTTATAGTAGAGGAGGGTATAGATGCTTATATAACGTATCTCAGAGATAGAAAGTTTCCTACAGAACTGTTAATACTGATAGAGAAGCTATGGGAGAGCTTGGATTGTTTGTCAAAGTTTAACTATGTACCTGAAGTTTTAGATACAGCCAGTTTTAGGTTTGATGTACCAAAAAACGAGAAGAGGTACTGGAAGGTAGTAAAAAGGTATTTAGACTTTTACAGAAAGGAGATCACGTTATGAGTTTTATGATTTGTGTACGTAACCAAAAGATACTAGTTCATCATTACCCAGAGGCCAAACATTGTGTAAGATTTTTGAGGACGCCACATAGGCATGTATTCTATGTTAAAACCTGTATAGGGGTTGTAAATAGTAGGGAGGTTGAGTTTTTTATATTTCAAGAATTTATAGATCAAGTGCTAGAAAAATTCAAAGAAGAACAAGACGGGGGTTCTTTTTCCTGCGAAGACCTTGCCTTGTATATAAAGGAAAAAGTGAAACTAGATTACTTTACAAGTCGAGTAAAGATAGAAGTATCTGAGGATGGGGAAAACTCTGCTATACTTGATTCAGCCTACCACATATAAGAGGGTCTGATGGCTAAGAAGAAAAAAGTTCAAGAGGAATGGAGTCACAAAGACATATATAAAGGGGTGCTATCAAAGATTGAAGAGAAGTATGGTGAGCAAGCTAGAAATCCATACGAAGATATCCACTCTACCCGCTTATCTACAGGTAGTTTGGTTTTGGATCTTACAGTAGGGGGAGGTATCCCTTCAGGTAAATGGATTACTGTATACGGACCTGAGTCATCAGGTAAGTCCACTGTTTTATATCACTTGATAAAATCTGCTTTAGACGCGGATATACCCAATATTTTAATGTTTGACTACGAGAACAGTTTGGAGACAAGATTTTTTGAGAATATAGTCAAACAACCTACGTCAGAGTTATTCGGTGAACTAGACGAGGATGGCGGTATGAACAAGAATGCCCGAATAAGGTATTTAACACCCCAAACAGGAGAGATATTCTTCCGTATTCTTTCTGCATTGTTAGACAAATTACCTGATGTTGTTACTAAAGGTGATGACAGATACCTTAGATTCACTAAGGAGCAAGCGGAAGCGGCTGATATTCCTGAAAAGTTTATTGCCTTTAAAAGCCCTAAGCACCGATACGTTAAAGACGTAGGTCATCCTATTAAGATATTGGCCTTAATAGATTCGTATCCTGAAATGACACCCGCAGCTTTTTTAGCAGATCCTAGTAAGAGCCCGATGGCTCTACAGGCCAGAATGTTTTCTAACGGTATACCTTTATTACGACCAAGGATGTTAGCAAAGGGACTTATAGTTGTTGGTTTGAATCATATTAGATTGAATCCCAATACTATGTTTGGAAGCCCTGAGTATGACCCTTGCGGTGTCCATCTTAAAATGGCTTCTGATATTCGTGTACGCATAGGTTCTGTAGCTATACCTCATGGAAAAGGACGAATAGAGGAAGAGAAGTCTTTGTTTGGGAACAGTGAGCGTTTCGGTTACTCTAAAATAAAAACCTATAAAAATAAAACGTTCCCAAAAGATAAAGAAGGTATTATTAGAATATGTTTTGAATCTGATGGTTTATCGGGATACGGGATAGATCCTGTTTGGGATACGTTTGAGTATCTGAAACTAACACAACAAATCACTAAACGAGGAGACAAAGTTAAACTAACGCTACCCGGACCCTGGGAAAACATTGCTCTAACTTGGGATGATTTAAGGTGGTTGGTATATAATCCTGTACGCAAAGAGGTACTAACAAAGTTGATGTCTAGTGAAGCCGTTAAAAAAATTATTGCAACAAAAGTTAAACCTAAGACTAAGGTAAAGCGGTTAAATAATCTCTTAGACCTAAGAAAGGCTTGTTTTAATCAGATACTCACCAAAGCTGCGTTCAAACTAACGGTTAAGTGATGAAAATCCTACACACTGCTGACTGGCATTTAATATGCCTTCATAAGAAACTAGGTAGAGAAAAGGCGGTACTAAGATATATTAGGTTTGTTAGAGAATTTCTACAGATAGTAGATCAGCATGCCCCTGACATTGTGGTTATTGGAGGGGATATCTATAACAACCCTAACCCTAATAGTTGGGAATTGATTTTATTATCTGTTATACTAAATGAACTGGATAAACGAGATATATCGGTTGTGTTAATAACAGGTAATCACGATATAGAAGGTCCTGCTAGTTCTAACTCTTTAGCCTATCTGTTACCTTTTCAAAACTCTTCTAATTTTACCCTGACTACCCTATCTCCTAGAATACAAAGAGTAAGAGGTATTACTTTTATTCTATGGCCTCCTGGAACATTCCCTAACAAAAAACAGATAGCCCAAGCTAAAGCTTATCCTGAACCTAGAATAGGGGTTATGCATATTCCCTTATACCGATCTCGTATAACAGGGGACGGGAGAAAGCTAAAAACAGGTTTTCCTTTAAGCCTAACCGAAAAAACAGTAGAGGCGTTTGGCTTAACTCATTTATTATTAGGAGATATACATGAGTATCAAACGTTTTGTAAAAAAACTATAATCTATTCTGGAGCTCCTTTACAAACAAAATCAGATGAATCCCCCGATAAAGGGGTAGTTGTTATTGACTTAGACAAACCGAAGTCTAAAGGGGTAAAGTTTGTTCCTATAACAACCCCACCGAAGTTACTAACAGTATCGTCTATAGATGAAATGAATACCACAGACTATTATAGGCTTATCATTGAAGACAAAGAGGAGGCTATAAGGATAGCAGATGATCTACCTGATAACGTAATTGATTTTAAATATCTTTTTAAACAAGAAATACAAGAACAGGTAACTTCAACTAACGGTACAGGATGGAGAGTAGACCTATCGCCCATAATTATTAATATATTACATGAACAAGGGATAAAGAATACAAAAAAACCCATGAAATATCTCGCAAAACTACTAGGTTCTAAAGATAGCCTTATTATACCTTAGGAGGATATACAATGACTGTTACTGTTACCGATTCCTTGGCTGTTAGATACAGACCTAATACATTAAAAGATATAATAGGACAAGAATATGCAAAGACTATTATAGTCGGGGATTTAAAAAGAAACAAGATTCCCAAAGCTATTTTACTCATAGGCGATACCGGTACAGGTAAAACTACCTTTGCTCGTATTATTGCTACATATCTTAACTGCCAAAAAAGAGACGGAGATAAAATATGCCTGTCTCGTAAAAATAAAAAAGACATTTGCCCTAGCTGTAAGTATAGTCTAACAGGAGTTAACCCGGATGTTCTTGAAATTAATGTAGGAGATTCTCGTGGTATAGATGATGCAAGAAAACTCAAAGACCTAGCAGGACATCTCCCCTCATTTAATCACAGAATAATAATCCTAGATGAGTGTTTTGCTCCTGCTACGCCAGTTAGAACTCCAAAGGGTTCAGCCCCTATTAAGAGTATTAAGATAGGCGATACGGTATATAACAAAGAAGGTCTAGGAGAGGTTATTAATGTTTTTCACACAAAAGTACCTTTACACAGGATAGTGCGTTTAAGGTTCTCAGATGGCTCTAGCACCGTCTGTTCCCAAGACCATGAGTATTTTGTACCTAGTGTAGGTAAAGTAGAAGCTAAAAATATGTTAGGTTACTATGCAGAAAAATTTGAGGTCAACCATGGCAAAAACAGGAATATGTCTTGTTTGCGAGAAGGCGTTTGTGAAAATTCCGTGGAACAAGAAAATATGCAAGAGATGTCAGAAACCCCACAAAAAGATATGCGAATGGTGCAAGGACCCATTCATAGGAAAAATGAAAAAGAGATTTTGCACCCCGTCATGTGCGGGGAAATGGAACACGTCAAGGAAAGAATGGAAGGCGAAACGAAAGAAAGATTCCAAAAAGATTGCGAAGAAAATAAGCAAGAGCCGTTATCGTCTCAAGGAAGAGCAACCTCAGAGATGGGCGGCTCTGAACAAAGCTATGTCAGATCGGATGAAAATAAACAATCCTATGGACGACCCCGAATGTGTGAAGAAGGCGATGAGGATAAAGAGACAAAGGGGTATTTCGATAGCCCCAAACAGTCGAGGAGGGAACGGTCAACCGATACCCGAGCCTCAGAGGTTGATTGCTCTGCTATTAAAGTGGCCCACGGAGGTTGTTGTTCCTCTAGGGAGGAGGATGGAAATAAAGAAAGGTTGGCCAACCCACTACAAGATAGATGTAGCACACACGTATCTGAAACTGGGAATAGAGATAGACGGGTGGTCTCACAGTCTAAGGAAGGCTTCAGTAAGAGACAAGAAAAAAGAATTGATTCTGGCTTTGTACGGGTGGAAGATATTACGTTTTACGAACAAGGATGTAATGACCAGCACTTCCAAGGTATTATTGGAAATCGTGAAAGAAGCCAAGGCTATTGCACATTCTATGACCTAGAGATATCAGGTCATCATTCTTATTATGCCAACGACCATCTAGTATCTAATTGTCAACAGCTTACGCCCCAGGCCGCACAAACGCTACTAAAACCTATAGAAGAACCTCCGGCACGAACAGTATGGATACTGGCTAGTATGACGCCCGAAAAATTACCCGAGGCTATACGAAACAGATGTAAAATAATTCCTATTGAATCTCTAACGAAAGAACAAGTTATCAAACTAATGGCACGAACAGCAGAGGCAGAGGAATATACTATAGGGGATAAGCTGCTTGTGTGGCTTGCTTCCATATCTAATTCTAATCCTCGGGATGCTCTTAACGCACTTGACATCTTGTTTAGTATAATGGCTGAGCGGGAAGAAACCGAAATAGATGAAATTCCTCAAGATATAGAGAATCTTATTATACGTTCCGGGATAGTAGGAAATGAACCTAAAGCTTTAATAATACTTACCTTGCTGTATGCAAGAAGCCCCCTTGTATTCGCCTTTCTTCAAAAAGATGTGACAGATACATTGTTACTCGATCTATACAAAATTCAAGATTCTTTTGTAGCTCATTTAGCTTACGGAAATAAATCATGGCGATGGAAAGCTGTATTGAAGCTAGTAAGTAAAGCCATAAAGAACGAAATAAAATTCAATGCTTTTGCTTTACCTATAAAATATCATATAGCTTTGTCGGCTTTATTAGGTAAAGCAGTCCCTATGTCGAGACAATACGGAGATCCTGGCATAGCTCTGAGACAAGTTATATCAGAATGGTTTATGTTGGAGATAGAAAAACCTGAATGAGGGATAGATGTACACTTTTAAAAGTCTTAATTTAAAAAACTATTTCTTATACTCAAACCAAAAGATTCCTCTAAACAATCAAGGGTTAGTTATTGTCTCAGGTAAGTGGGATAGACAGGGGCGATCTAATGCTTCAGGGAAATCTCTGATGTTTTCTGGTATACCTTTTTTAGGTTACTCCGAATTTCCTACAGGTAAGTCTAAGGTTCAAACACAAAAAGATTTAAACTTATCCTTAAGTGTGTCTGACAATAAAGATAACCTAAATATTATGTTTAGGGATTCTCGTTATACAATTAAAAAGAACAAACAGGATATAACATCTTCTCGAAAAGAAGGATCCAAGAAATTAGTTCATTCAATGTTTCCTGATATCTCCTTGCTGTATTCTACCTGTTTCGTTACACAATCAGGTTCCTTGTTCTCCTCGTTATTAGAAGGGACTCCTGCTATTCGATCAAAGGTCTTGTCCTCATTTCTCGACTTCTCTAAGATTCTAGAAATGCGTTCTGTGGTTAATGATGCAAAAACAGAGTTAGACAAAAAAATTGTAGAAAGGGATCTCCTTCAAGAGGATTTACAGCTTTTAACCGACGATATTAAATCGAGTAAAAAAGTAAATTTGGTTTACATCCAAGAATTAGAGAAAAAAGAAACCCACTTACACAATATAATGGAAGTTATAATGGGTAAAATCTCTAAAGAAGAGGCAAAACTACATACCTACATGCGATTTACGTCGTTGAAACATAGGTTAAAGACAAGTAAGTCCAAGGAGACACTTAAAGAGGAAATAAAAACTCTTCGCCATGAACTAGCCGATGCTAAAAAATACAACAAGGTGTCTGAGTTTATAAAAATCTATACTGCTGCGGGTAATCCCTTACTATACAGCAAGGATTGGAATGTTCCTCAATGTTCTTCTTTGTTTAGTTCTTATGTACCTGAGGAGCAAGTAGGTGTTCTTATTAAAAAGGTGAATAGCTATCAAAGATCCCTTTCTTCTTTACGCATTACTTTAAAGGGGCTAAAGACACTTACTGTTAAGGATACAGATAATTGCCCTCTATGTACCACACAGTTATCCCAAAAACATTTAAAAGGCCTAGTGAAAGAACAAGTAAAAAAGATAGATGTATTAGAGGATCGACTGGATGAATGCACTCCTAAGATTCAATCTATAAAGGCTTGGGTTGAGCTTTCTGCGTCTTTTAAGTTATTAGGAATTGTTCCCTCAAGAATACAAGATATATCCCTTATAAATAAAGAGGTTAAGAAAAATAAGACAAAATTAACCTTTTATGAGGAGCAATTAGAAATTGTAACCTCGTTATCTCTGGTACAAGTAAAAGGTAAAATGAATGTTAGAAGTGTTAAAAGTAGTATAGAAAGACTTAAACTTCTTTCAAACAAAAAAAGAGCCGAACTTAAAAAAGTCTCAGCGGAGTTAGTTACTTTAAAAGTAGATTGTCGGTTAAGGCAAGACAGATTAATCCTGTGGAAAAAGAAAAAAGAAAAGTGGAAAGAATTAGCAACGGCGGTAAAGAAAGACTTTTATTTACCTTTGCTACATAAAGCAGTTGCCTCTAGAAAACTGCAAGCGGATATAATGTTTGGATTCTGTGAATTTTTAGTAGAGGGTTGGAATGCGTATGCCCCTAGTCTATTTGACCCGTCTATCAGGTTTAAAGTAGGAAAAGATAGAGGCTTTCCCTCTTTTAACTACGCTTATGGGAAAAAAGCACCTATGTCAGATATTCGTTTCTTGTGTGGGGGAGAAAGAAAGAGATTCATTTTACTTACCATCCCTTCTATTATCTCAGTATCTCCCTTTAAATCTAATCTCCTTATTTTAGATGAATTGGATGCTAATGTAGATGAAGAAGGTACACAACAATTATTGGATTTTATTCCAGAATTTCAACGTTTAGGGAAAAATAGCATTTTCTTTATAACCGCTAAAAGTGATCTTCATCACGATAAATATGATGAGTGGCAGGTAGTAAGAAAAGGGAATGTATCTCATATAAACTTTAAGTCCTAACCTACAATCAAGGAGATAATGATGAGAGTAAAGATAAACGATTTGTCCCATCTACTTACTAATGTCATAAAGCCTGTAGTTGGCTTTATAAAAGCGTCGGTTGATGTTGATCCTATATTGAAACTATCAGCAGGTAAAAAATTAACTGTTGAATGTTCCGCAGGAGATAGGGGGATTGTGGCTACAGTACCTGCAGAGATAGAAGAGAAAGGCACCGTCTATTTGCTATCAACTACCATAACTACGTTGAAAACCTCGTATAAGAAATCTATATTGACCACAGAAAAAGATAGTCTAAAAATAATGTCCGCTGACAGAGGGCGTAGGTTATCAATAGACCTCAGTACCACAGGATCAGGAAACTATACTCCGTTTGTAGCTGTTAGTAAAGCAAACGATACAGAAATATCCACAAGCATAGATGTGGATAAACTGCAAAAATATATAGGAAAGATTGGAATAAACCCACAAACTTTACCAGGATCTGATTCGGTATCACTAATATCTATATCTTCAGCAAAAGGAGTTCTAAAGATTCTAATACAGGACAGCTTTAGAACAGCTTTCTTGGTTCAGAAAACAAAAGATGTAGCTTTTGAGTCGGAGTTAATTTCTGATTACAAAGAATTTACTAAAATATTAAATCTTCTTTCCTCTATGGCAACCACGGCTACGCTAGGATTTACTAAAAAGGTTTTATCTACCGTGGGATATGATGATAAAGGAAAAGCTATAGTACATATACGATTAAACCATAATGTACCTAAGATAAACATTATGGGCAGGGCTAAGGAAATCGTTAAGGCAGATATAGATAAAAAGGCATTAATTGAGTTCTCCCCCAAGAGTACATTTAAAGAAGGCTTAGAAAGTGCCTTCTCTATGGGAAGTGCAACGGGTTGTATTGACCTTAAAATAAAAAAGGGTAAGTATGACTTAACAGGAGCAATAGCTTTTTCTAAGTACACTGAATCTATAAGCCTATCTCCTGATAGTATTGTAGGACAAGGGTCAGTCAGGGTGGGTTCTTCTATGCTTCAAGATGTTACACGTCTTATGTCAGAAGATACAACCATAAAGGTAACAGATAGATCCTTTATAATAAAAAGTAAAAAAGACGGTGGGTTGGCTTACTTCTTTCTGCCTTTTCTTGACCTAACGTTAGAGGATTAGAATGGTAGGTATAAAAGTATCAGATAATCCTGAAGTAGTTGTGGAATCCTTCTTACGTGATTGGGGTATCTTACCTAAAGAGACATTTATTCCTGTATATGAAACTCGAACCACTTTCATTTGTATATTAAAAATAAGAGATGCAGGATACGTAGCCCTGTTCGATCCTGTTAAATTTATTCCAGGAATAACTTTTACAGATGTTCTAGGTACCCGAGATTATTTCTTAGGAGAAATAATAACCGTGGATAAAAAGCTGTGGCGAGTAGTCAAAGCGATGAAAGCTATTGTACTGTACCCAAAACTAAGTTCGTCTCAGAAAACAACCCAAATAACTACTTTAAGAGATGATGGCTTCGTAAAAACCTATCAGTCCTCGGAAGGTTCGTTTATAATAACCTCAGTATGAAAGGGGATTTATGCCAAAAAAAGATAAAATATCGCGCCTAATAGACATAATATTAAACAGAGAGTTGGCTAAAGAAGTAGAAGAGGAGCTTTGGACTTATGCTAAGTTCTTTGCAAAAAGGGAATTAATCCAACCCGAGACCTCTCAGGCAAAAGAAGACATAGCGGGCCTTGCTTCTCTATTAATGGACCTTCAAGTCAGTAGAGAAAGGGTTACTGTTATCTTTCTCGAAACAAAAAAAGCTTATACGAGATTAAAAGACCTAGAAAAGGAGTATTTATCCTTACCTAAAATGAGGGAGGAATATTTTGCTTTAAAGAATAACGAACAACGGGAGTTATATGTATATAGTATATTCAAACCTCTACCTAAAGCGTTAAGTAGGGCAGGCTTGTTAATGGAAATGGCTGAGAAAATAATGGAATCCTTAGACAAACATACTTACGCAGTTAAAGAAAATATGTATTCCTTACGCCCATTACTTTATAGTAAAGGATCTTTTAAATGAAATTTCCCAAGTATATGGAAGCCGAAGGTGTAGGATTTGTATGTTATACGTGTCACGCTCCTTTAAACTTTATAGGGTGTTATATACATGAGCATTCTTATCCTAAGATAGCTAAGAGCGGTAGAGTGCAAGTTCCTTTATGCAAGGAGTGTTCTTTTATATGCACAGACTGTGAAACAACAGATACTCCTTATGCCTTAGGTATGAAGCATAAAAAGTATAAACTATCTAAGAAAAAACCCAAACTGGCTAAGAAAAAATCGGATATAACTGTAAAAACTAAAGAAGAACTAGCTACATTGATACCTAAATTGGATTTGAAGGATGCAAGAACTTTAAATCTTTTTAAGAAAACAACAAAAAACTCGTTAGACACGGTATTTGCTTTTGAGATAGGTAATCAGCTTGCCATTAAAGAAGTATCTGACAAGGTTAAAGATAGATTTAATATGAACTCACCTAATGTGTCTTTAACCACTGACCGTTTATCCACACTACTATATCTTGTCCTTCAGATAAGAACATCAGGATTAGGCAGATACGAACAGGTAATTATGGAAGCAGAGATAGAAAGGCTATTCGGTCCCGCTAAAGGAAAGTTAGCTCAAAAGGAAGATAACGAGGATACAAAGCAGTTAGCAAGAGAGATAAGTCGATTAAACGGTATACTTACAAAAAAATCCCAGAAGCGTAAAAATAAAAAACAAACAGAAAAAGATAACGAAGAGAGTAGGAGGGAATAATGGAAGAGACGGTAAAGATGTTGAGTGTAGGTTTAATAAACGGATTGATCCCTGTTATTATGGCCTTAATCAGTTGGGGATTAGTGGCGCTAACCAACTATATCAAGCAGAAAGGAGGAAACGTTGCGTTAGACCAAGCCCTGAAGGTATTACGGGATATTACTTTCAATGTGGTAGATGAGATGCAAAAAACTAGGGTAGAGGATCTAAAAAAGCAAGAGTCTTTTGACCTTTTAACGGCAGCCGCTGTAAAGGAACAGGCTATAACACAAGTACTGGCTCAGCTGGCCCCACCCATAACAAAGGTGCTAACAAGGTCTATGTCAGATTTATCTCTCTATGTTAGTGCCCTGATAGAGGCGAAACTGTTGAATAAACCTAGAGAGTTTTAACTTATTAGTTATCGAATTGTGTTACGCTTCTGGGATTTACTAATCTTTTAACTTTATGTGAATATTTTAGAGAGGAGGAGATAATATTTTGAATACAGTATGTTTTTATCACGGTGAAGATTTTGATGGAATAGGTTCAGCAGCGATAGTACACAATTTTCTAGAGGCTGAATTAATACCGCTATACAGAGCAGGTCCTATAACCATAATTCCTTGGAATAAATTATCTCCTGCGTCTACTGTATTTGTATGTGATTATACCCTATCTCCTTTTCATAATATGTTAAAGATTTATGACTATGTAGAAAACTTTATATGGCTAGATCACCATATAAGTGCCCTGCGTGAGGCAGACACGTATAACGTACACTTATTGGGTAAACGTGATATAGCCAAGGCTGCTTGTGAACTTACCTGGGAATGGTTCGCTGACGCTGAATTACCTTGGGCTATTAAGATGCTAGGACGATTTGACGTTTGGGATTTTCAGAAACATCCCCAAGCGGTGTCTTTTCAATACGGTTTGAAGTCATATAAAGAAGCTTATAATCCTAAAAACATCATGTGGGCCAAGTTACTTAAAAACGATAAAGACACACTACACCAGATTTTGAACCGAGGTAGCACTATCTTAAAATATATGGATGTACAGTGGGAGGAAAACTTACAGAATGCGTTTGCGGTCACCTTTGAAGGTCATACTGCTTTGGCTTTGAATCTTATCCATGGAGGTAGACTTGCATTCAACCACGTTAAAGATCCTGAAGAGTACGACATACTTATAACCTTTTACCGTAAAAATAGTGTGTGGGGTGTGACTCTCTTTTCAAACAAACCTAATGTAGATGTCTCAAAGATAGCAAAGAAGTACGGTGGTGGTGGACATAGTGCAGCAGCGGGTTTTGGTTGCGAATCTTTGCCGTTTATAGAAACGTAAAGGAGTACTTATGTATAACAGCGTATCCGAGTTAATGCGACTAGGCGCTTTTTGGCAGTACAAGTCTAGTAACAAAAAGTATCACGTGACTTTAACTAGTGGTCTGCACTCGGACATTTACTGCAATCTAAGTAAGGTTATCGAAAACAAACAAAGGTTGGAGATAATCCAAGCCTCACCTAATTACACAAAGCTGGTTGATCTAGTTGGCCTTCTATACAAAAGAGTTGAGATAGATAACTATTCTGTGTGTTTTTGCGGTCAAGCTATGGGGTCTATACCTTGGGCAGAAACACTGGGCGGGCTGTTTAGTATTCCTGTAATCCACGCCGAGAAAATCGGGGATGTTATGGAAGTTAGTAGATATAACCTAGAAAACATAGATAACATAATTGTAGTGGAAGATGTTATGTCAACAGGAGGGACAACCAAAAAAACTATAGAGGCAGTAGGAGACAAAATAGCCGCTGTTGTCACTATAGTTGATAGGAGAAGTAACATAGGAGAGTTAGATATAGGGAATAGTGTGACTGTTCCAGTGATAAGCTTGGGTTATGTGTTTGGTAGTTTTTATCCAGAAGACAACTGTCCTATGTGTAATGAAGGTTCGCAGGTATTGTATCCCCCTAAAGAAACACATAACTGGAAGAAACTAAGAAACAGTATTGTTGAGTCCTGTAGCAATGAGGGATTATAATGAGTGATAAACATACATACGCGGATGATAAAATAAAGAAAGGGGACGAAGAAAACACAAATTCACAGGAATCTCTGTTAGTTCGACGTTTACGCTTAGTCTTGGAAAACGATTTACAGGTGGGTAAGGTGTTAAATATAATTGATAGTATCTGTGAATGTTGTTGGGACTCCGACAGGCCTTGTACTTGTATGAAATGGTAAAATTAACTAAAGGAGTAATTTAAAATGGCTCTTAGAGAGATTAGGTCCACCGAAAATAATGGGGTAAAGGTACAGGCACAGAATAAAAAAGGAGATACGTCTGATAACCACGAATACTATTTAAGTCCTTATGTTAACCCTGACGAACATCCTGCAGGGGAGTTGGGACACATCTTTTTTCAAGAAGGTCCTATCGCAGAGGAGGGTGTTAATGGTTGCCAGTGTGAGGATATCTTAGATATTCTAATAGATAGACTTACTATATACTTCAAGAGGGTCCTCTTCTTTGTGAGGAAAATCAATTAGCACTGATTCATTTAAGAAGAGCCGAGGTTGTACTTAAAATCAGAACACATCACCGTAAGACCCGAGATGTCGAAGGTACTAACAAAAGCTAATATATAGGGAGGTTGACTATGGATTTTGACTGGAAGAATTTATTAAAGGAAGTGGGTCCTGCAGCTTTATCTTTTATTCCTGGGGTGGGTCCTGTTCTTGGCGGTATAGCAAGAATAGCTACTACTGTGGGAGGGGACTCAGGTTCAAAATTACAGGAAGGGTTGCAAACTATCACACAGGGACTGGCAGAAGCCGGAAAACAACCGTTAAGCCCCGAGCAACAAACAGAGCTTAACAAGGTTAAGCTCGAAACTGAGGTAGAACTAAAACAACTAGCCTTTGAAGAAAAGAAACTTGATTATACCGATGCTGAAGGAGGTAGGGATGTAATAAAAACAGCCCTATTAAGTGATGATCCTATAGTGAGGCAAGCCCGACCCAAGATGTTGATGCGATTAGGTAATTCGTGTATAGTATTTGTTTTCTTCACGCCCACGTTGATAGGCGTAGCTGGTTACTTAAATCTGCGTGCCGCTGTCTTAGAAGATATGGTATCTGTTATAACGTGGGTCGGTGGTTTTTTGTTTTCGTCCTTCATGACTTCATTTACAGGATACACAGTAGCGCGGACGGTGGACAAGAAAGTAGCTGCTGGGGAACCTGTATCGAAAATAACAGACATGCTAGCTTCTTGGGGAAAACGGGTGTCTTAAACTAGATAGAGGGATAAGACGAGGCTTGGTTTATTTTTAAAAAGGAGTTGCTATGACTAAGAAGCTTTGGACTAAAAGTGGGTGCATTAAATGTGAGGATTTAAAAAACGCTAACATTTATGATAATCTAGAAGGTTTGGTAGAGCATTCCATTGATACGCCCGAGGGACTGGCCTTAGCTGTGTTTTATGGAATGTGGACCCCCTCAGGATTGTCTACCCCTTGTTTATACATAGGTAAAGACTTAGAAGACGAAGAAGTAACCGATGTAAACAATATAAGACTATGGCAAGATGAAATCAAAGAGTATCTGGAGGAGTTATGAGATACAAAGTTAAAGATTTAAGTATAGGTGATCATTTTAAGTATGAAGATCACGTTTATGTAATCACTGCATTCCCTACTAGATACACTGTGGTAGGGGACAATATAAAACCTGAGTCCGGGTCCCCAAGTAGTTGCAAAGTTCCTGTCAGAGAAGCCACAAAGGTAACCCTAGACGATGATGCCGACACAGAATCCCATGTAGTAGTAACCCGAGAAGAAATATTAGGTAAAGAGGCCGCCAATAAAGACTTCATAGAACCCACTCCCTTTAGCTTTAAAGACAGGATCTTTATTGCTTTAGATACACCGGATATAGGTAAAGCCATTGAGTTAGTCGATAGTTTATCTCCCTATACGAACTGTTTTAAAATAGGGCTGGAGTTGTTCTACGCTTATGGCCCGTTAATCTTCTCCATAGTAAAGGACAAGGGCAAAACCTTATTTTTTGACAGTAAGCTAGCCGACATTCCTACTACGGTAGCTAAAGCTACTAAGACCTTAGAATTACCTGATTTCATTAACGCCCATTGTTTTACAGAAGGCAGCGTAAGAGAAGCCGCGTTAGCTGCTTCAACTTTACCCAATAACCCTAAAGTGTTCGGGGTAACTATTTTGACCTCGGCTACTAAAGCTTATTTAACTAAGTTGGGATTGACATCTTGCCCTGCTAGTGTTACTAACGATAAGTTGGGGCTTCGTACTTTAGTGATTAATATGGCGTTACAGGCGCAGTGCGACGGAGCTTATGGTGTAGTGTCAGCAGCTAGGGATGTTCCGTTGATAAAAGAATTTGCAGGTGTAGGTTTCAACACGATAGTACCCGGAGTTAGGCCCCCCTGGGCCGACAATAATGACCAGAAACGTACAGCTACACCCAAACAGGCTTTCGACTTAGGGGCAGACTACATTGTTATTGGAAGACCCGTAACAGACCCCCCAAAACGTATAGGTGAACCGCATAGGGCAATGGAGATAATCCTTAACGAAATAGGAGCTTGAAAATCGGCTAAATCGTAGCCCCTAAGAAAGGAGAAAGACATGGAAACCACTTTTAAAAAAGTATCCGATATTATTGAAAACGATGAGTATTGTCCGATTCCGCTTGAGGTTATCCCTAACAACATGGGAATCAACTTGTGTTCTGTCGAAGCCGTTTCGTGGCAAAAACAAGAAGATGGTCAGTTGATAAATGTATCTATTTACTTTAACCCGGCACAACCAGCTGCTTGACTTGACCGCAAAGGAACATCTGTCATTTAGCTAGTCGTTAGATTTTAAAGGGGTAGAACTATGAAAGTTAAAGTCGGAGATAAAGTTTATGATGGAGAAAAAGAACCTGTAATGGTGATCTTGTCACAAGGAGAGAGGGAACAAATAAGCAATATGGCTCCCGAAGCTACCAAGTATTGTGTGTACCCTTCTACAAAAGATTTAACACAGGATAATCACGCAAAAATCAAGGCCTGGATGGCAGATGTATAACTAAAAAGAAAGGGACTTAAAAATGCCTAACCCTTTAAGTTCGTCATCAGGTATGGGATTTGATGATTTTTTTTGTAAATGCGAGGATATAATGCACAAAAATGCCTATGGGTTATCAAAAGAGCAACGTGATTGTTTGATCCGCATGGCGAAGTCAGGAGAATACTATGAACGGTACTTGTCAGATAAGTTCGGTATATCTGTCGTAGCTGTTAGCGATATTTGTGCCAAAGAGGGCAACTATGTATGCAAATGGTTAGACGATAACCTATGTCATCACGATGGATACGAAATATAATCCTCTAGTGCAGGGCAATAATTTTTCTTGGGGGGGGAGAATGAAAGATTATGTTTTTTTCAGGGCCGGGGGTTTTTACTTGGTGCAATTAGAATCACCAACGCTGAGTAAAACGGATGACGAGTTTGCATACGATAACGCTATAAGTAATCCAGGTACCGTAAAAGTCGAAGACGTTTTTGGGAATAAGATTTTCCCGCAACCCTCATAATCAATAAGGAGAAAGGTATGCGTTGTTTTCAGTGCCACAATAAATTTTTTAGTGGGGGTATTCTTATCTCGGCTGACGGCGACTTTGTTTGTAGTGAAAAATGCAAAGCGACTTATGAAAAAGAAAAGAGCCTATTCTTTTCTGAAATTGTGCATAGCGAAGAGAAAACCGAGGCTTGGCTGATGGGTTATAATGGCTGATACAAAAGTAGTTCACTGCAAAAAAGAAAAATACGATGTGTATATAGGAAGACCTTCAAAATGGGGGAATCCTTTTACAATCGGAAGAGACGGAACACGATCAGAGGTAATTAGAAAATATGTGAAATGGGTTATACGTCAATCCGAGATTATCAGTTGTTTAGGCGAACTTGAAGAAAAAACTTTAGGCTGCTGGTGAAAACCCCAATCCTGTCATGGGGACATTCTAGTTAGGATGCTTAAACCTAAATTCAAGAGTAGACTTAAAAAATACAAAGTGGCTTAAGAAAAAAGAACCGGTAGCGTCTTGGAGGTAATATGCAAACTACACACAGATTACAGAACAGCTTTCTAACACGTTGGCTTTGGAGATATTGGCAACACGAGGAGACAGGGCGTATTTGTATACTTCCGTTTTGGAAAACACCCAGTCGGCGCTGGTGCGTTTGCAAATATCGTGAATAACAATCCAGTGTAACAAACTAAAAGCATAGGGAGATGTATAATGAAAGATATTAAAGGGATTTCTATTAGTGTGGGTTCGTATGAACGTGGTCTATGGTTTGACCATGATAAAAAGAACTACCCGGCAGCCGGCATAGGGGCTAAGTTTGACTTGGCTATAGGTAGATGGATTCGACCTATTCCTAAATTCTGGAAGAAGGCGTTCTGGAAAGGGGATATGAACCCCTGGAAGACAACGCATAATTGGTTTGTTTTGAGAACCCCTATGCTTCCTGCGTTCTTTATATCTATAGCAGTTATGCAATACGGATTCTACGTGGGCTGTAAGAGTTTCCATATAGGGGATGGGGATGAAACTTGGGCCGATAAAAACATGATGGATACGTACGCCTTATGCCCTACGATTACGTTTAGGAAAACCCGATGGAAATAAAGTATGCTATACGGCCTGGATATGTTCGTTCAATGTCTGATGGTGATATGCACTATATATCAGCAGGTATGCTAATAAACTTGTATCAAGTTAGTAGAGCAGAGTGCCTCATTGTAAAAAAGGACATGCGCATATCTGAAAGCGAGGAAAGAAGGTTAATAAATTTGTTTCCCAGGGCTGACGGTAATTATAGTATATAGCTAATCAGAGGGGAATAATGTATACAAGTGAAAGGAGACTTTGTGCCGCTGTTATGCTAAACGCTTTACACTCCCTACAATCAAGAAATAAGGCTATAGCCCAAGATGCCCATGATTGGATTTTTTCTGATGCCTGTATTGCTGCTGGAAACTCTTTCTTGGGACTGTGTGAGATACTAGACTTACATGCAGAGGATCTCAGGAAAAAAGTAATAGCAGGGGAAATATTCCCAGAAATGCTGAAGTTAAATGAGTGTATACTAAGAAAGCCCCCAAGATTACTAACGGCCTTTAACGAAACTAAAACTATCTCAGCTTGGATGGAGGATTATCGCTGTGCGGTGAGGTCTAGAAATACTATTACAAGTAGAATTGATGTTTTAAAATGGCCTGTAGAAAAAGCACTTACAACAAACAAGGCGGCTACAGTAGGTCGCCCCAAGGGATCAAAAAATAAACCTAAGTCAAAAACAAAAGGTGCAAGAACTCTTGACAACGTATGTGATGATCTCGAAAAAGATAGACGCATCTTAGTTCAGGACATACACAGGGAATTTTAACAGAAAATCTATTAAGGGAGGACAAAATGACACCTACTGAATTAGTAGAACACTTCAAACAGGATGCTAACCTAGAGATAGTAGAAATAGAATACGAAGGGGAGATAGGGCTAGGTTTTAGAGACGAATCCTTACCGTATTTTGAAAACAACCCTGACATGTGTGAATTTGTCAGTTGTAAAACGCTGGAAGCTTTAAGTCTTCAAGAGTTGAAAGACAAACTTTTTAACGGTCTTGATATACGGGGAATAGCTAGAGTGACAGGCTATTTCTCTACAGTACAAGGATGGAATAAAGGTAAGCTACAAGAATTAAGAGACAGAGCAAGAGCGGAAAATGATGCTTTTTTGCCTGAAGCGTCTGGTGCAGTAACAACTCCTTTATCCAAACCCCCTAGCGATTCTTGAGGTAGCAGATACTATGCAAAAGAAGTTTATATCCTTTGAAGGTGGTGAAGGTTCAGGAAAAACAACAACGGCTAAAGGTTTGTTTGAGTATCTGGTTAACGAAGACATACCTGCAGTATTTACAAGAGATCCTGGAGGTACAAAAATAGGGGATCGAATAAGAGACATTTTGCTGCCTACTGAATATTCCGAGATAGCCGCTACAACAGAGTTCTTGTTATATCAGGCCTCCCGTGCCCAGTTACTATCCGAGATAATAAAGCCTGCCCTAGAGCAGGATAAGGTTGTCATTACTGACAGGTTTATAGATTCTACTGTGGCTTATCAGGGTTGGGGTAGAGGTCACCCCTTAGCTACACAAAAACAACTAGAGACTATGGGATTAGTAGATGAAATCCCTGGTCTTACCTTTTTACTACAAGTAGACCCTAAAGTAGGATTGACGCGGTCGTTACAAAGACAGCAGGACTCTGATATAAACGAAGATAGATTTGAAAAAGAAAGTATGGATTTTCATAAGCGAGTCTATGACGGCTATACTTACTTGGCCAAAAGAAATCCATCTCGAATTGTTACCCTAGATACCACCTATTTAACTCAGCTACAAGTGTTTAACCAGATTAAAAGTATTTTCTTAACCATGTATTGGGGAGAAACCGACAGTGGAAAAGGAAGCTAAGAAACGTAATGTGGAGAATCACACAGGTACCCTAAAAAAGATTGTAGACTCGAAGATATCTCCTGCAGATTACGCCCAGTTAAAGTTGAAACCTTTGTCATCATTAGACGCTGTGGAAACTTTAGAAGAACTACGCTACGATACCCAAAGAATAGTGATAGCTCAAGCTGCGCATACCTTTGGTATAAATTCTACAGGCGGCGATCTTTTTAACTTCGAGGCGGGCGGGAAATATGTAATGTCTGTTAAAACGTATAGTGAAGTGAACCACATACGTAGGGGAGGGAAGAAGGTAAGGATGCTAAAACCTACCAAACCTCTTTTCTGTAATATATACAAACCCTATACAGGTCAGAATCTCGAAGGAAAAACGTTATTAGTTGAACGCCCTGGAGGTATCGGGGATTTGTGCTTTATTCAACCTAACCTCATACACCTAAAAACAAAGTACCCTACGTGCCACATAGCATTTGCCTGCAGGTCGCAATACCACGATATGTTGAAAACATGGGGGTGTATAGACGAGTTGATTGCACTCCCTTTTTCATTCAAGTATTTATTAAACTCTGATTATCATGCGGTATTTGAAGGAGTACTGGAACGCTGTGCGGAAGCTAAAATGGTGAATGCTTACGAACTTTTTTCAGAGTGGTTGGGGTTACGCTTACCTATAGAAGAATTAAGACCTACACAAGAAGCGTTATCTGAGTACGTGGAGAAAGTCGAAGGGTTTCTAAAACAATGGAATTTGGAGAAAGGTTCTTTCGTAGTCCTGCAAACGAGAGCCAGTTCACCTATAAGGACCATGAGTCTTGAACTAACAAAGAAACTAATTAAGGCCCTTCTTGATGAGGGATATAAAGTTGTAATAACAGACTCGGTACACGGCGCTGACCTAATTGACTCTGCCCTAAAAGATTTTCCGGATAAGCCCGTGTATAACTTTGCCCGCCACTCTACGTCAATAGGCGGGGCGATTGCTTTAATATCCTTGAGTAAAGGTGTTGTGTCATGTGACTCTGCCGCAATTCATCTAGGTGTAAGTTTAGATGTACCTGTATTTGGAATATACGGGGCGTTTCCTGGGCATACTCGTATGTCTACCTATGGGCCTACTGTTGATTGGATAGACTGCGAGGCTGCGTGTGCCCCTTGTTTTAAGCATGGTTATGCTACAGGATGCCCCGAAACCTGGACATCTAGTATCCATGCCAAGTGTTTAGACAATCTAGACATATCTGCGGCTATGATTAAAATAAAGGCACTTATGTAGGAGGATAGATGTTTAAGATAATGTTGACTGTCAGAAATAGGTTGGAGATAACCAAAAAGTGTATAGAGGCTCTTTATGTACATACCAAAGGTCCTTTTGAACTTTATGTTTATAACAATCTAACAGACTACAGAATTAAGGACCACTTCGATTATTTCCAAGACTTGTATTCTAAGAAGTTTATAACTCAGCTTACATTTAATACAGATGCCTCATCATTTGGTGCTTTTAGTAAAGCTATGGCTTGTAACCAATTCGGCTTATGGCATAGGCAAGACCCTAAAAAAGATTCTTGTTCCTTTTTAGTGTTTTTAGATAATGATATAATAGTAACACCTAACTGGGATATTGTGGTTAAGCAAACTTGGAGAGCGTTACAGGATACTGAACACATAAAAATAGTGGGGCAATATCCTGGGGGCATAATGAGATCCCAATCTGCAACGCTATCCGATAGATTTGCCGACGATACTACAGATAAGCAGGTACGTGTGGGTTATCTAGGGGGTTCAGGATTGTGGACAGTGCGTCCTGATTTCTTTGAAGACGTGGGTTTTCTTCCTGTAGAACCGTTGATAGGAATGCATAAGAAACACGATCAGCTATACTGGCCTCTACTAGAAAAAGCGGCTAAAGGTAAACCTTATATCTTGGGGATTGAGCATAAGTTAGGAATTCATTGTGGTTTAATGGCAGGTTCCGTTTGTAAGTTGCTTAGTAGAAATGCAAAGGAGGATGCAGCACGTACCCAAGAACTAATCCAATTAAAGAAACAAGATGAAAACATAAAGAGTTATACTTTTGAGGAATTTTATCGTAGAATAAGTACCGACAATGTATTAATGAATGCGTGGTAGGGGGTATTATGAAACTAAATTTAGGTTGTGGTACAGATATTAAACCCGGATATATAAATATAGATGTCAGAAAAACGGTAGAGTCTGTAGTTGTTTGTGACCTAACTAAACCTCTCCCTTTTCTTCCGGCTAGCGTAGAGGAGATATTTGCCTGTGACATTTTAGAGCACATGAGTTTTCGCCTTATCCAAACAGTATTAAAGGATTGGTTTAGGGTACTACAACCTGGTGGTAAACTTTTTATACAATCTCCTCACTTGTTCTCTATGTGTACGTTTGCTTTGTCTGCAAAAAGCGTCCAAGAGAGGGAAAAGGCTATAGCCCGATTTTTTGGTGGTCAGAACTACCCTGAGAATACCCACATGACTGCTATAGATGAGGTGGTAATTTCTCATCAACTAAAAGAGGCAGGTTTCTCTAATGAAATGGAATTTACAGCCGGGAATTTTGGAAATAGAACAAACATACGCATAACCATTTTTAAACAAGGGTAGACATGGACACTCAAAAAGTTTTGGAATTGAATAAAGTTGTTTTCGGACCTTTTATAGGCGAACTAGGCTGGGAGTTATTTCGGTGGGCAGGATACATAAGATGGGTTAAGCAACAGTATCCTGAAAAAGATGTGGTAGTTGCTACCCGTAGCGATAGAGTTGATTTATACAGAGGAAGTGTCAATGAAATTTACACGTTTGATATTCTTGGAGATTACTCTAAATATAAACCTAACTGCTATGCACTGAATGCCTATCCGGCAAGTGAAAGAAATAGATTAATAGATAGGATAAAAGAGATGTATCCAAATCATACCCTTATTCCCCCTCCCGATACAGGCTCTAAAAACTTTTTCAAAAACGAACAAATGGTATACAACTTCGCTCCGCATAAAGACAATAAAATCGTTATAGATAGTTGTCTTATAGGGGGTAAAATTCCTATAGTTATTTCTCCAAGACATAGGCTAGATGTCAAATCCCGAAATTGGATAGAGAGTTACTGGGAGGATTTGTACGCCTTACTTGATAGAGACCAACTGTTTAAAATATTTATTGTAGGGAAATCTCCTACTATAGCCAAACCCGATTCAAGTATGTACGAATGTATAACCGTGGTAGAAAATCTTATTGCTGATAACGAAGGGCTTGTTATTACTGATATAGGATTAACTATAGAGGCTATAAAGGCATCTAAAATTACTGTAGGTCAACAATCAGCGTTACCTATTCTATCAAATTATCTTAGTGTACCTACATTAATGTGGGGACATGAAGAAAAACGGCATACCTTAAAAGAGAATCCCTTGGGTACTAAGTGTATGTTTGTTGCAGAAAGAGGTACAGATTATATGACCTCTCCTGCTGTTATATATGAACATATTATGGCTTACATACAGACGCTCCCTAAGGTGATATCCAAAAAGAACTTTACTACTGAAAAGGATATTTTTGATACTATCCCCCCATTATCTAGTATAGAGCCTAATCTAATAGAAAACCAATACGTCCCAAAGGCTATTACGTTATCAAACAGTCCTGAGAGGTTAAGTGAACTGATAGGATTAATCAAAGAAGAAAGCAAAGAAGAGTTGAAAGGGGAACTGCAGCCCTACTTAACCCAACAAACAGAAGAGATGATTCAAAATGCCGTTATTTCTGTTATCTATGATCTTAAAGATGACATTCAAGCGGTAGTGGATGTAAAAATAGAGGATTCTCTTAGAACAATGAAAATGGAGATACGGTCGCAGGTCATATCAGAACTTAAACGTTTTTTAAATCCTGAAGCCTTTGTCCCTAAAGTAGAAATAGATGAAGGTAGAAACAATAAAAAACTAGATATAGTTGTGGTGGGTGTATTTGATAATCAGTTTTCTTCCTCTATTTATTTCTCAGAGGCATTATCGTCCCTGACGGACAGAGTCAAGTCCGTTGAGAATTTTGATTATAGGGCTTACAGAAGACAAACTAAAAGCCCCTCTAATATGATAGATCGTTTATCCAGTCTATCCCAAGTTGCTGATCTAATGGTTATTTTTAAAGGGTCAATGCTTCCTGTTACAGCTATACGGGAGGCTGCGTCTAACTGCACCACTTTCTTATGGTTTATGGATTGGTATAAAAATCTAAAACCCTCTAGTAACATTCCTGAATTTAGTAAACATTGTCATTACAGGTCTGCTACTGGTTGGGAGACCAGTTTACTTTGGGGTCAAGATTTAGGTTTACCTGTTTATCACATACTAGACGGTGTTGACCCTAATATTTTTTATCCCGTAGAAAAGGCAAAAGAATACGATGTTATTTTTATAGGTGGGGAGGATAAAGAACGAACTCGCATATACGATTCATTAAAGGGAGTACCTAATCTGAATGTTAGATTCTTTGGGCCTAGCTACTCTGGTGGATTTATATATCCCGAAGAATTTAGGTCCCTGTGCTCTAAAAGCAAGATTGTTTTAAATATGTCTAGGGGGAATTATGCAGGTTATTCCTCTCTGAGACTTTGGTCTGCTTTAGCTTGTGGTTCTTTTGTCCTAACAAAGAAATTTCCAGAAATGGAAAAACATTTGGGATTGATTGCGGGCTATCATATAGGAGAGTTTGACGGGATAGATGATTTGCAAATCAAAATTCAACATTATCTGTTACAGGAAAAAGAAAGAGAAACTATAGCCCTTAACGGTTTAAGTTTTGCTATAGACAACAGGACTTGGGTGCACGTGGCAGAAGAAGTATTGGATGTAGTAGACAATGAACCTAAGTACAACCTACTTTACTAAGGAGGGGGTTTAAATGAACGCATATAATGATAATTTACCCTATTGGGAAGGGCGATATAAAGAAAAAGGGAAGGAAAGAACAGTAGGTCTCTCTAGCTGGAGTTCTGAACAGTACAAAGAGGCAAACAGGTTGTGGGAAGAATGGTTTAGACCCTATCTTACTGAGATTAGGGGTGAGATGCCTAACGCTAAAATGTTAGACTTTGGGTGCGGACCAGGAAGATGGATGGAGATGTTCTGCGGGTTTTCTTTTTCCTACTATGGAGCAGATATTCTAGATTTCAACTTTCCTGACACTAGGAGTGATGTTTTCTTTAGTCCTATAAAAGAACATAAGATTCCTTTTGACACTATTCAATTTGACTTTATATTTACTTGCGTGGCACTCCAACACGTTATAGACGATTCTCTTCTTGCCTACTATGCCGATCAAATGGTGAATCGACTAATGTTTTCTAGGTGGTTGATGATAGTGGAAAACACAGCCAAGGCCAAGGATAACGTTTACATTAAATTCAGGTCTAAGGAGTTCTACACAGATTTATTTGTAGATAGAGGCCTAAAACTAATAGCCGAATCCACACAACCTACAGGAGGAGAACCTCACTCTCTACTCTTGTTTAAAAACATATAGGACAGATGTTAATAACAATAAACAATTAAACTGGGGGGGTACTAAGATGGGAAAAATAGAAACGGGAAATATCAATGAGTTAATCAAGGACGGAGAACCGTTGTACCTGAAGAATAACAGTAAACCTAAAGGCGACGTATCCATCGTGGTCTTTCGACCGGACAGTTCTTCTATGCTGGTGGTGATACCAAAAACATGGATTCCTATATGTGTAACAGATCAAGTTCCTGCCGAATTATTGAAAAGCTCTATAGACCTCAGAAAGTTCATAAGAAATAGGCTGCTGATTCCTGTAAACAGAGAAGAAGCCGAGAACGTCTTAAAAGGTGAAGATGCACAAGAAGAACTTCGGAGATTATATGTATCTAAGTATGCTGAATGGGAAACAGCAGCACAAGGTATCCCGGGTTCCACTGAATTTCGTAAACCAAGTATGGTAGAAGGTAACATAGACACCCTAGTGCGAAAAGCCCACGATGGGGATAAGGTTAGTATCCAAATCAAAGAGGTACTATCAAGGCAAGTAGATGACAATGAAAAGTACCAATTACTAAGAGCCGACGAAGAAGACTTTCAGTTGGAAGACTATGAGTATCTTGCGACAAACGGGGAGGGAAAAGTAAAAGAGTGGGCACAAAGAATGAGGGATTCTCTACTAGATCCTGACGAAAAAGATTCTACTAAAAGTGAAACTGTGTAATAATGTTATCGGTTATATAGGGCATTTATACGACTAGGTAAAATGTATCTTGACCATGCTCCAAATAACCGCAAAACTACTTTTGTTATTAGTATCATTGGATAGCGTCTAACGGATCTAGGTATTTCATCATCCTGGAGTGTGTTTAAGGCCTCAGTTCGAGTCTTACATGCTCCAGGATTTTTTTTGCATATTTGCATCAAGTGACCGCATGAAGTACACACAGGTAACTTTTTAGAAAAAGTACCTAAAACATTTTCTACCATATCCCATTTACCTATAGTATGGGCAAGTAATATTTCTAAAAAAGCCTTAGAGGTTAAGCCCTTAACCACAGCCCATTCTTCTAAGGGGATAAAAGACCGGGCATTAGTCCTCTCGTAGGAAAGAAAACAGTGGGTTCTTGCTACTTTTGGTGTATTATAAATGCACAACAATAAAGAACAGGGTGTATCAATAGATGTCTTTAAAAAAGGGCAGCTAAACTTTGTGGATCCAGGATGTAAAACATAGTTTATTTCTTCTTTATCCTTTAAAACCTCAGATAACTGACCTAAGTGTTTTATAATAGACAGTGATTTTAGTTTCTCCATCTCTTTTTGAGGTAGGCTATTGTTTTTTAATCTCAATTCTAAGTCACACCAAGGTTTTCTATCTCCATTGCATGTTATATCTACAGACTTACAGAAAGGTAGTAAACGGCAGGTTACTAGTTCTAGGCGTAAAGCCAATTTAATTGATAATTCTCTGATTTTTTTCTCGGTTTCGGATTTTATCTTTGTGTTTGTGTGTATCATAAGCCTTTTTACCTCTTCTAAGAATTTTACTCCAGTTCCCTTCCTTTGTGATATAACAATACATTAGTAGGCAATCTATAAAATGCACGTCCTTCTTCAAATAACCTAATTCTTTTATCCCCTTTACTATTTCCTTATAATCCCCGTCTAACCCGCATTTCCAGGTAGAAGCTGTTAAAGGATATATCTCTTTTCGTAATAGAATAGAAGTTATAACAAACCAGCCTACTAAAATAGATAGTTTTTCTGTCGATACCCCCTTAGCCATTATCCTACTTATGTACCTTTCTATTATAATCCTATCGGCACTTTTAACAAGAGCCTTTACTCCCATAAAAATAGAACGTATATTTTCAGGCTTTTTAAAATCAAAGTGTTGGTGTAACTTAAAGTACCCTAATCTAATAGGTACTGCCTCTTCAAACAATACCCAAGCAAAGTTCTTCCCTCCAGGGTCTACTACTAGAGTGTTCATATACTCTCCTGTTCTATATTAGAATATAAAGTGTATCAACCTATTTTAACAAAAGTACCTTAAAGTTTGTATATTTTAAAGTACTAATTCTTTTCCTGTTTATGGAAAAAGCTCTCTTGGGAACACGTTTTTCAGCACCTTTGTAACCTCTTGTTACTGCAAGGGTTTCCCTACCCCTCTGTTTTTCTCGTGTATTTCTACGGGAAACCTAAAATCACACCAAAACGTCACGGTACACGTAGCCTTGGGTAGCTAAAAACTAGCCTTTTAGGCTCAATCCCCAAACTCCTTTGCTCTTCAGGCTTTTCAAACTAACCCATACTACTTTTTACCTATATCCCTCTAACTTATTACTTTAAAACGTATAGGTCCCAGACTAGAAGGCGTGAAGTTACACCACCAAGATACTCTAACTCCAGGATGCTTTAACTAGTATTTGTATATAAGAGAAGACATAACAAGTAATAATAATTAATAACAATACTAATTAATAACAATAACAATAATAATAAATAGTATTAGTCTTTAAACTATTAAGTTATGGTGTCGGGACTAGGGGGTGTGGGACGTGGAGTTGTTATAACGTGTAGGTGTGGGACGTGGAGATACATAGATACCATAGATACATATTATTAATATTAATATTAATATTACTATACTACTTATTATTATACTACATCTACTATTACTATTACTTATTACTACTAATACTTATTAAAACTACTACACCTTGTAGC
>Ga0164315_10000364_pt1 | contig 30820 bp, 27 predicted proteins | sample GuaBasSedimGuay6_FD_113737 | JGI IMG/M metagenome (GOLD analysis project Ga0164315, IMG submission 113737) | Subseafloor sediment microbial communities from Guaymas Basin, Gulf of California, Mexico - Guay6, Core 4569-2, 0-3 cm | ecosystem: Environmental > Aquatic > Marine > Hydrothermal vents... | reverse complement strand
TTATGAATAATCTCATACTTAAAATATCCTAAATCATGCCAGGTTTCTTTTTCTGTTTGAACACCCCCACTTGTCATAATAATATGCAAATGGGGATTATAGCGGCCGGAACGTCCATGGGTTTGAACAACAACTATACATCCAATTTTTAAATCTTTCCGCTTTACGGTACTAACGACGTCTTCCAAGCATTCATACCCATACCTCATGAAGGCAGACAATAAAGAACCATTATGGCGCTCTCTAAAAAACACAAGTCTTAATTGTTCCGGCAACGTTAACACAATATGCCGATATATCACACCAGGATGTAACATTGCCCCTACCTTACTCACAAAATTATCAACGTATTGTTTGGCACAAGACAAGCAGAAACAACTCTTGCAACTGAATGGCACTCTCCTCCTATCACGACCACAATACATACAAATATGCTCGCTATAGCCATTAAACTCATCTCCACATCCGAGCATTTTTTGAACAGGAATGTCATATTGTTCCGTATTGTATTGAGGGTATTTCTCTTTAAATTCTTCCCATTGATCACGGAATATAGTTTTAAAAACATCTCTGTCCGGAATGATTGATTTTTTGCCCAATGCATGTCTCATAGACAGTAATAAATCACAATTTCAACAAATTTACCATAATAGTTTGATATTATACGTCAAAAATGAAAATTCCTATACTATGAACTTAGACGATTTTTTCCTGCCCCCAACCGGCCAATTAAATCCAAAGCGGGCGATGCCCGCAACCCAAATTCCAGATGACATGAACCACCTTATTTGCTAAAGATGAAAGTATAAAAACAACCATCAAGCAAAAGGAGGCGGGTCATGAAATCATTTATAAACAGATTTTCAAATGTGGTCAAGGGAACTATTTCCGGATTTGATCGCATTGTATTCAAAGGATTGGTTCTCCCATTGATGTCAACCAGTGAGGTAATGTCTTTTTGCAGAGCCAGAGGTATTCTTAATAAAAATTACAAAAAATGGATAATGGAGCAGACAAAAAGCATAATCAACTATGCTGATCAATATGCAAGGATTAGTTGTGGGCAGCCTGTTATTCATATCCCCACATGGCGTATCAGAAAAGAAAAGCTTGCCCATGAACAGCAGCAAAAAGAACAAATTTCAACCGGCCTGATCGGTGTATGGTCATGCATGGAAAGGGGTTCATCGTATCGTGCAGTGTATTGTGCCGAAGCTGGATTCCCTCAATTGAGACATTATCAAGTTCAATGCAAGCATTTGTATTTTTATTTTGATGACAGTGAATATGGCTTTATGAATATACGTCTTCAAACCTGGTTTCCCTATCATATTCAGATATGCCTCAATGGCCGGGAATGGTTGCGCCGCGAACTTGAACAAGAAGGAATAAATGTTTTCGTTCATGGCAACAAATTTCTCCATATTGCCGATTATCAAAAGGCCCAGCAGTTACTTGATAAACAACTTGATGCACGTTTTACCAACCTGCTTAACTGCTTTGTCAAAAAAATATTTCCCAGCATGAAAGATATCTTAGGCCCATACCTTTCTTATTATTGGACGTTATGGCAAAGTGAATGGGCCACAGATTTTATTTTTGATACCCCTGCTTCTCTCAAGTCAATCATGGATTCCCTGTTACGTCATGCCCATATAACCGGGACAAGCAGCCGTGTCTTACGTTACCTTGATCGTCCTGTAACAAAATCAGGGCGACCGCATACCAGATCCAAGGATACTGTTGTAACACGAATAACCGATTTTAATGATGGCATTCGTCTCCGTCATTGGGTCGACCAGAACTCCGTGAAAATTTATAATGAACAAAATAATCTCCGGGTGGAAACAACCATTAATGATCCCGGTAAATTCAAAGTGTTTCGTCATAAACAAGGGCAAGATGAAAACGAGGCCAAACAACGCCTTCCCATGAGGAAAGGTGTAATGGATACCCCCTTGCGGGCAGCAGTTTCCCAAGATGTCAACAATCGTTTAATAGCGGATCTGGCAACCCTTCAAGAAAAAACTCCGATCCGTAATCTCATGGATGACCTGGTGAGTCCTATCACAAAAAATGGTAAAAATTTCCGTGGGCTTGATCCTGTCGGCAAAGACCGCAATCTCATTTTATCTTTCTCTGATCCTGCATTTATGATTTCCGGATTTACCAACAAAATGCTTCGGGATAGATTGTCAGGTACAACATTTGGGTCAGGGCGTACTGACAAACAATTATCAGCTAAAATCAGTCGTCATATGAAAATGCTCAGAGTTCATGGAATTATCCGTAAACTACCAAGACAGAACAGATATCAAGTGACTGTTAAAGGGATGAAATTAGCGAATGCTTTAAACGCATTATTAGCCGCATCTACTGATGATCTCTTGAAAATGGCTGCATAATTTTCTTGTTTTTTATGATAGAAGTTCAGGAGTAAGGCACTAATTGCTTTTCTCTGCCTCTTTTTTTTGGTAAATCAGGGAGTATTTCATGAGTCAAAAGAAATTGGGATAATCTTTCAACCCACTGCGATAACAACTGCTGTCGGTGTACCAATATAAGCGTATTCACTTTTCTTAAACTTATTATCCTTGCTCCGATAACCGTTTTCCCGAAAGCAGTTGTAGCCGACAACACGCCATTATCCTGTTCCATAAGTGTGTCGACAGGCTGTTACGGAATGCAAATCTTAATAGCCTTTGCCACAACATATAGTAGATCACAGCGCATATAATCACTATATATTGTTGTAAAAAAGTATGTTTTTTAGTTCTGTAACAGCCTGTCGACTGCATCCTGCTGTTCCTGCAGGAGAACACCACTAAATTCGATATTAACGGACCGACCCGGATTTGTTTCATCGATCTTATTCAACTTGACTTTATATTCTTTGAACAAGTTGGTTACATCATCTTCACATCCACGGGGTAAAGCCAAAAAGTCATCGAAATCCTCAGAACAGGAAATAACCCTCGGCTTATTAAAAGTGGGCATTCTCATTGCCTGACTTTTATAAAAATCCGGATTTTTAAAGGCTGCAAACCGTTTTAGGATATTCAATGTTTTTTGAGTCAACCCAGATTTTTTAATGTACAACATCCCGGATTTGGTCATTTCAATCGTTTTAGGAAAATCCTGAAGTTTTAGTTTTATCTCCCTTTTTATCCAAGGTTTGTTAGCATGCGTTTCTTCATTTTTCAGTACGCCCAACTCATTGCCTTTGCTGAACTTTGTTGTAAAAGAAATCAAATCTTTTTCTGTCAATTTTTGAATAGCACATAAAAAGTTCCACTGATCTTTATAAGGTTCAAATAATTTATCAACAAAAAGAGAGTTACCTTTTCCCCTTGGAACCTTCTGTAAAGGCAATGCGATCAGGTTTCCGAAACCGCCTTTGGGCATTGTGTCCTGATTGGGGAATAGTCTGTCATAGGATTTAAATGAGATTTCATGTCTTTTTTCCATTGAATAGGTCAGCAGTGACGTTCCAAATTTTTTTGCCAGGGTTGCAGATATCGCGTTTTCAAAAAAAAACCATATATGACCGCCATTACCGGATCTGGATCGTTCAATCGCAACAGGAATCCCAATTTTCGTGCATGCATCTCTTATGACGGCAATGTCTTTTTGCCAACCCTCATTGTCAAAATCAATGGCCAGGAAATAACAGGCTTCATCAAGACACATCGGATAAATTCCGATGACTATCTCGCCTTGAAGATGTTTTTCAACAATTGCTTCATTTAATATGGAATAAGATTTTTTGTCACATTTGGAACATTTTATTCTTGGCTTCCTGCATATCCCGGGAATCCACTCATTCAAGCATGCCGGACTATATCCGGATTTTCCCTTTTTGTTTTGCCATCTTTTAGCATATACATCTCTTCGGCCTTTAAACAGGGACATGAAAAGGGCTATTTTATCTTCCTTTGCAGAATAATAATTAACTGTTTTGCCGCAAATGGAACCGTTCTCTATAAGTTTTTCTTTAACCCGGTTATCAGGCTCGGTTCCCCAGGTCTCTTCGAAGAACAACTCTTGTGTTTGAAATGTTTTTGGATGGGATTCAAAAGCATTAGATTCTGCTTCAAATTTTTTGATTTTTGCTTTCAGACACTTATTTTCTTCAAGCAGGTTCAGATATTTTTTATATAAGACTTCATATTGGAAATTATTCATACCCTCACATCATATGGCAAAATCAAATGGTATATTGTAAAATCCTTTTCACTATTCATGTGAATGGTTTCATAACACGGATTGTCATTTTCATTCAGCAGCGATGATATTTTGAGTTTGACGGGTTGCTTTATCCTAAGAGAATTCTCATATGTCTTCAAGGCTTTGTTAATGGCAATTACGGCTTTTGGAACATTGTTATCCATTACATAGCCAATCATTCCTCCACAATCGCTTCCGCCGTCATATTGTCCAGAAAGAAAACAGCCCATGCCATCGTCCCCAACATATTTGCCTGCTTGGCTGGCATATTTACCATAGTGAATTACATTTAACTTTTTACATTCAAAGGCAAAGAACACTCTTGAACGCTGGCCATGAATGACCCGGATATCAAGTTCACCTGTTTCAGTATCTTTTCTTGCGTCAACAAGCTTTACAAGTGCTTCGAAAGTAAAGGGAAGTTGACGAGTTTCCTGGCAAGATTGTAGATGCCCGACAAAACGTTTTGTAATTCTGTTCTCTAACGGGTTTCGGGTTGTTCTGGGAAAATTATTCCATTCCCTTAAAATTATTTGAAATACCCATGGCAAAAGAGTTGGAGGAAAGGTATCGGCGAAAAGATCAAAATTCCCAATTATGTTCATGCATTCCTCTTCGGAGAGGTGATAATCAAATCAAAAAGATCCTGGGCATCATTTAAAGCTGCGGTTCGGGTCCATTTGCCAAGCATATCCGGTTTTAAAACATGAATCTTATCATTTTCTACAAAGACAATTCCTCTTAAATAAGTAAGACTGCCTCTTTCACTGATTGATGCAGTTGAAATTCTTTTAAACGCATTAATCATTTCAATACTTTTATGGTCAACTTCAGAGTTCTTTCTTTTGTTTTTTGTTTTGCAAAGACTAATTAATACTTGGCCCAACGTTTTAAACTTAGTCGATTCCGCACAGAAATAAAAAGGTGGCCGATCAGGTTGCCATGCTTCCAGTATCCAGTTGTTGAGAGTGCTGCATAACCATTTTGAGTATTGTAACCGATCATTTCTGGTAGTTTTCTGCAAGGTTTTTATGGGTTTGTCATACCTTTCAGGGGTTGCGCTCTTTTCGTAAATTTCACACGTATCCTCGATCAAGGCAATCTCTTCTTTGGTAAGGCCAAAGTATTCATATACAAGGGGTTCCAGTTCTTGTGTCAGCTCTTTGGATTTTGTTTGGCGGGCTTCATCAAACGTATCGCCATGAAGAGTAATGCCATTTTTCGTGTCTTCATATTCCTCATGGAGTTTTTCCAATCTTTTTTTGAAGGCTCTCACTTTTGAAGCAATTTTTTTTATAACCTGTTGTGATTTCTTTTCATTCATTCCCATATTTTCAGGCTTTGGAAACGGAAGCCTTAGCAATTCGTGCAGCCGGACTTCAGTTCTTTCAATTCCCCAGCTACCCGATGTATGGTATTGAAAATAGGTGGCCAGTCGAGACTGGGCATAAACCGAAAAGAAGATAAGGAGCTCTTTATCTTTCTTAGGCCCAGAAATTCCTGTTACGGAGTCTTGATAAAAAATAAAAAAATCAGAAAATAAAACACGATTAAATCCCTTGTTTATTAATACCAATGGGGGCTCATAACGCCATCTGTGATTCCCCATATATAATCCTTTTGTTGATGCATTTCGTTTTGATTCTGGAATTGTAGTATCTTTGTATTTTACTTTCCTGAGCTTCTCTCCAAGAGTTATGCAATCAGATGATAATATGCAATACTGTGTTTTCGGATATGTTGCTTCAATAAACGGATCATCAAGTCGACCCGGTATTGGTTTAGGAATAGAAGGGTATGTTTCAGGTTTCAGGTCATAAGCAGCCTGATACCATGGTTTTAATCCCTTACCTTTTTTCCATGGTTTGTTTGATTCTGGCAAACCAGCCAGATTACTTAGAGGGGGTAACTTTTGTAAATAATTAATCAACCTCCAATCACGGGGTGATCCTGAATAACGACTTTTCCATAGAACGGAAGCTGATTCATTCTCTGTTGCATCAATCACATCTTTTAAAAGGATTGTCACAGAATCATCAGAAGCAACCGGTATTTTACCGACCACCGGGTCTTGTCCCAGGTATTTTGGTACCACATATTCAATTTTATGAGAATCTATATCAGGTTTGTTTGGATTAAAACACGCAATAAAGCATGGGCGAATTGCATTCTCGAATAATAGACGTCTATAATCCGCTAAATGGATAATTTTATCTACAGTAGTTCTCTTGAACCATTCTTTTTGAAAATTATCTGTTTTATTAAGCAGCACTTCTGAGGGTAGAAGCATACAGCAGTTGCCGGATTTCTTAAGATGAAACAATGCTTTCCACATGAAAGTATGAGCGACTTGATTTGAAGGGGAAAAAACGCTTTTCCGATATGTCTTTAACTTAGGAAGATCCGGGTCACAAAGCAGCGGGTTGTGATTTTTATCCTCCAGCCACTGCATGAGAACTTTATCAGCCATAGAGGTTCGTCCTGGCCAGGGGGGATTGCCTATGATGGCATCAAAGTTGTTTTGAATGGGGAGGTCATGCTGGAAGAAATTGCCTTGAAAAATACTGGCACTTTTAATATTTTGCCATTTTTGATCTTCATATGCGAGAAGTTTTGGCAGTATTTTTCCGTTTCTATTTTGAAGCGTTTGCAAATAGCGGGGTTCGAATTGATCCAAAAATGCGATGTAAAGGCTGAAACAGGTGATGCGGCAGGCCGTCGGGTTCACATCAATTCCGCAAAGGTTTTCCTTTAATAGTTTTGTAAGCGTATTAATTTTGGCGGTTTCATCTAAAGTTTTATTTCGTCCATAACATTCATCAGCCATGCGATTGAATAATGTTACAAGGAAAATGCCAGACCCGCATGATGGATCTAAAAAAGTTTTATCCAGCAATGTTGGCAGATCGGAAACAGCCTCATCAACAACCATTTCAGCAAGATATCGCGGGGTATAGAAGGCACCTTTGGATTTTTTACCATCAGGATTTTCAATCTCGAGCAGGGCTTCATAAATTGCGCTGATGGTTTCAACCGGTATGACAGAAAAATCATAGGCCCAAAATCCCAATACCATCTGGCTTGACCCCATTTTCTGGCCTTGAAGGAATTGCTGTAGAGAAATAAGATCCTGCTCTGTCAGTATCGAGAGTTCCGACTCAAAATCCTCTTCAAACATACTTCCGTTGAAATCTTTTTTTAATGATGTAAAGAGAATCGTCAGGCATTGCCGAATTTTTGAAATGGAATTTAGTTTAAATAAATCCAACAAAGATTTTATTTTTTGTTCTGAAAGAATCTTGTAATCATTAAGTGAGATTATTTCTCGATCTATCAGATAACAGGTAAAAATAAGACGTCCCACAAATGAATTGATTTTTCTTCTATATTTAATAGTGTTTTTATGGGCTAATTGATCACTTAATCCCTTTAATTGATGTATTAAGTAGTGATCTACAGTTCCTTTGGGGTTGAACTTTTCCGGGCGAGAACGATAGTATGCTCCTGTTGCAATTCGTTCAAACAATTTATAGTGTTCAAGTGTGTCTGCAACCCTTTTAAATTTTTCAATAAGCGCGTCATGCTCTTCAATAGGTCTTTTAATATCCGCATCCGGTTTGACCATGCCTGAAAAAATATAGAGCATATGGGGGTCTTGGAGAATAAGAATCGTGGCTGTGGACTGATTCCAGAATGTTTTATGCAGATCGTTTATCTGGGAACGATTCAGAGAAGAATGAAACTTTTTTAAATACACAGTTGGTTTTCCGCTTATGCAAAAAATGCCGTCAAGCCCCATTGATTTAAACGCTTTCCTCATATAGTGGGCTTGCCCGTCAAGCGCATATTTATCTACATCTTCTATGGAGCTGAAATATTCTTTTGCAGGCATGGATTTCAGCCCAAAAATTTCAACTGACTTTAATCTATTCATGCATCAATCTTTCTGGTTAATAATCCAGCCAATTTACCGGCAATCCTTATATGAGCATTGTCGGATCTTGGTATTACAATATTGGGAAAATCCGGGTTCTCACTTTGTAACTCAACTCGGTCCTTAAATTTAAAAAAACGTTTTAAAGTCGCTTCATTTTCAAGGATCACGGCAGCAACCTCTCCATTATCAACCATACTTTGATGCCTAATAATAGCGATATCGCCTGTATTAATACCGATATTTTTCATGCTGTCGCCCGCAACATGTAACGCAAAATATTCACCTGAACCCAGAAAATTATCTGGCACCTTCAAATGGTCTCCTGCTTCCTGGCAGGCAAATATGGGAGCCCCGGCAGCAATTCTCCCAATAATCGGAATTTGGTCATGGCAGGATAATTGCTCCGGCATCATATCCTTCAAAGATTTGAGAACCTGAATCCCGCGTGATTTACCGGGATGTATTTTGATGTGCCCCTTTTTTGCGATTAAACGGAGATGATCTCGAACAGAGTTAATACTTTTATAATGAAAGTTTATAGCAATTTCGTCTAAGGTTGGAGGGATACCTTCACTATCAGAGTGCTTCACTATATAGTCAAAAATATTTTTCTGAGTTGCTGTTAGAGTGTCCATAAAAATCATATACTGTAATTATATACAGTATGCAAGGAAAAAAGGCCGAACTTAAGAATTTTTAAGAACTTGAGCCACCTTGTCTTCCAGTTCATCCTTATCAATGGGTTTCACACAATACTCGCTGGCACCCAGTTTTAAACATTCCCTGGCCGTTTCTATGGTGGGGTAGCCCGTCAGCATAATCACCCGAATGGATGGCGATCTTTTTTTTAATTCCTCCAGAACCTCAACCCCACTCATCTTTTTTAATTTGATATCCAGAATAGCCAGATCAACCGCATTGGATTCCACATAAGCAATAGCATCTTCTTCTTCCGTAAAAGGGATAACTGTATGTCCCTTTCTCTCAAGAATCCGTTTTATAAGGTTGCCTGCATCCTGGACATCATCCAGTGCTAGAATGTTAGCCATTTCGTTCTCCCTTTTTCGTATTTAAGCTCGAGGGTAACTCAACAATAAATTGTGTTCCCCCATTTTTTTTGTTACCGGATAACGGAGGGGAATAAGCTTTAATGGTTCCGTTATGCTCTTTTATAATTCCAAATGTGACGGACAACCCAAGTCCGGTTCCCTGGTCCGGACCTTTGGTGGTATAAAAGGGTTCAAATATATTTCTTATATTATCTTTAGAAATTCCACAACCTGTATCTGATATGGATATTTTTATCTCATCTTGCGTATCTCCAGTTCCTGTGTTGACAATGATGCTGCCATTTTCTTCAATGGCATCAAAGGCATTGTTCAAAAGATTGATAAATACCTGTTTCAATTTCTCCTTATCCCCTCTCATCAATAAAGGGTTTTTATCATACTCATGTTTGACAATAACATGGTTCAGGCTGAAGGTATGTTCAATCATGGAAAGGACTTCTTTGATGGCATCATTAATATTAAACTGTGTTATATTCCTTTGAGTGGAACGAGAAAAATTTAAAAGATCAGCAACAATTTTGGAGCAAAGTTTTGTCTGTTTAGCAATGATTGCCACATCTTTATAAATCTGTCCATCCTTTTCAACATCTTCAAGTAAAAGCTGGGCATATCCAAGAATAATACCAAGGGGGGTGTTGATCTCATGGGCGACTCCGGCGGCCAGACGTCCGACGGATTCCATTTTCTGGGCCTGGGTAAGCTGTTCCTGTACGATTTTAAGCTCGGTAATATCCCTGCCGCTGCAAACAAGCCCTCTTACCCGATCTTCTGTTTCTAAAACAGGAATTTTTACAACATGCAGCCACTTTATTCCTTTTTGTCCTGCCACTCTATTTTCTTTAACAAGGGGGATTCTTGTTTCAAGAACGGTTTTATCCTCTTTGTTATACAGTTCTGCCTGGACTCTGGAAAACAAATCATAATTTACTTTTCCGATAATCTCTTCCTTATTCTTATTCAACATTTTGTAAAAGGCCCTGTTGACAGAGATATATCGGCCTTCATGATCCTGCAGGGATATAAAATCCGGAATGGCATCCAGAATTATCTGGAGCAGGGTTTTTTGTTCATTCAAAATACTTTCAGCAGCTTTCAGATCAGATAGATTTCCCTTTAGAGACAGAATCATGGCATCAAAGCTTTCTGCCAGACTCTGAATTTCATCTCCTGAAAATCGTTTGTAAACCTGGCATTGCCGGCAGGAATCTATTTTTTTCGCATATTCGCCTTCAACACAGGTTGGGCAAAGGGTTCCTGCCATGTACCAGCATCGATGATGATAATTTTTATATGCCGGGCAGTTTTTCTGATGACATTGCATAAGGTCCCAGCAGTTTTTTTTCAACATCGGAGCAGTTCTGACATCAAGGTTTCCCCGCAATGCCTGCTCTGAGGAGCCATAAAGTTTTTTGATACTTTTTGTCACTGGATTGAGCAGCAGAGTGCCGACAATTCCGGCAATAAATATCGCTGAAATAATGGTTATAATGGCAGAAATTAGAATTTTATTAACAGCTTTTTCCGCCCGCGTTTGAAAAAGACCCAGCCTCAGGGTTCCCAACCGACTATCATTAATAAACACAGGCACAGCATAATCATAGATCAATTGATCCCCTGTATCTATAAGCTGTACAGATACTTTCTGGTTGTCCAAAACATGGTTTGCTGTTTTGAGCGCTATTGGGAACCCCTCTTTAAAAGTATGGATGAGAGGCGTATCATCCCTGTCCAGAACAAAGGTATAAAAAATGTCATCGCCCAATTCTACTGTTTCATCCACCAGAACTTTCATTCGCAAAAAATCCATGGCCAGCATGGGTTCCACCATACGGGCGGAAAGATTTATTCCGATAGAAATGCCTCTATTTTTTATTTCTTCCAGCAAAGAGATTTTCATGACCTGGCTTGCCCAGAAAAAAATGACAAGACCCTGAATCAAGAGCAGGGAAAAAAAGCCCAGATATATTTTATTACGAAATCCCAGCTTCATTTATTCTAAAGTCCCTTTATTCTTCAAGATTCATACCCACTTTATCTGCTAATTTTCGTACTTCGTCAAAATCTGAATCACTAGACGTGATCACCTTGATAAAATTGGCAGCTTCTAATATTTCACGATGTTGCTTATGATTAAAATCAAGTTTTTCCAAGGCCTGTTGTATTTTTTCCACGATTTTTTTATCAAGATTTTTCCTGGCAGCATACACCCAGCCGGGATACGGGTCAGTCATTGAAATAATCTTTATATTTTTGACATTAATTTTATCTGCCACCACATCCAGAGTGCCTTCCCTGATGGTTCCAATATCATATTTGCCGGCATAAACTGAAAGTACCACCTTTTCCTGTTTTCCGCCAGGTCCCGGTGCAAAGGCAATCTCTTGAAAATCCTTTTTTGTAATACCGTGATCAAAGAAATGGCCCAAAGGATAAAGATATCCACCGGCTGATGTTGAATCCACAGCAATCCAGCTTTTGTTGCGACAATCCGACAGGGTTTGGATGGAAGCATTATCCATCCTAGAGATAATCTGCCCCCTGAAACTTTCTTTGCCATTCATTTCCACAATCCTGGCAAATGCATTTGCGCCATATCTTTTAGCAATTTTTACGTAAATAAAGGGATTGGAAAAGGAAATATCAATTTTTTTCCGGCCCACCATTTTCATGTGCTCATCAAAAGTATCCGGAAATATCTGTTTGATATTCAGCCCTGTTTCTTTTCGTAAATACTGGATAAGAGAATGGTGACGGGTGTGGGATACAGTATGGGAATATTGAGGAAGATAGGCATAAGTGATAACATCAGGTTCCTCTTTAAGGATAACCAGTTCTTTTTTAGTTAAATCCACTTTAATGGCAGATCCATCTTCTCCACAACCAGGGAATAATGAAAAACAAAGCAAAATCATCCATACATATTTCACTTTTATTCCTCCTTCTTATTTCATTTTACAAACAATGCTTTAATTTTTAAAATTTTATTTTTTTCCTGGTGATATAGACGATGTGCCGTTTTTAAATCTGTTTTCTCAAATCTGATGGTATCCCCAGGGGTTGTCTGGGCCACCTTTGGCAGATCCGTGGAAATCACGGTGGCAATTTTGGCATATCCGCCCACAGTCTGCTCCACCAGCAGAATAATTGGCTGTTCATCCGGCGGAACTTGGATACTGCCGGGCATTGACGGTTCTGAAACAATGCTTTTGGGCATGCCGCTCTTTATGGGTATGGGGCTGCCCTGCAACCTATAACCCATGCGGTCCGCCTTTGCTGTAACCATATATCCTTTTTCAAACAAGGCTGTCATGCCGCAATCAAAATAGTCATCCTGGGGTCCCGGGATAGCACGTATACCGACACTGGAAGGGTATTGGGGGATCTGCGCAACTGGTATGGCCCGAGGTTTTTTCAAAACGCGGGCTTCATGGGTTTCAAGGATATCTCCTTTTTTCAGAGGCCTTCCCATAAACCCGCCGATTTTACCGCCCACATAGGTTGAACAACTGTCCATGATCCTGGGAACCTTTAAGCCGCCACTAAAAGCAAGATAGGCACGGCATCCTGTTTGAACCTGGGAAATGGTTACAATATCACCCGGTTTTACCCTTATGGATTTCCATTGCTCAACGGGCTTGTCATTCAGGGTCATCTCCATTTCAGCCCCCGTAAGGGCAATATCCATTTCTGTTAATATTTCCACGGCAGGTCCCATTATCGTAATTTCAAGAACGGCCTGGTTTTCATCATTGCCCACCAGGATATTGGCACAGTTAAAGGCAAAAGAATCAAGCACACCGCATACAGGGATACCCATTTGCTGATACCCAAATCTTCCTTTGTCCTGAACCGTGGTAAATCCCCCTGGAGCCAGGACTTTCAAAGCATTCATCAGCAGTTCTCCCGTTGAGCAAGCAGGTCATATTCCGGTTTTGATATGGGTTTGAATTTTATTTTATCCCCTGCCTTGTAAATAAAGGGGTTGGCTCGATCCGGTGCAAAAAGTTTTAAAGGGGTTTTTCCGATGATCTGCCAGCCGCCCGGACTTGCAATGGGGTACATTCCCGTCTGGTTGTTTGCAATACCCACAGAACCTTCCGGTACCAGCATGCGCGGGGTTGCAAGTCTCGGGGTATACAATTTTTCGTCAAGCCCGCCCAAAAAAGCAAACCCGGGTGTAAAGCCCACCATATAAATCAGATATTCCGGTTTTGAATGAAGGTGGATAACCTCTTTTCTGGTCAGGCCGTGAGTTTTTTGGACATTCTCAATGTCAGGGCCAAATTCATCTGCGTAACAAACGGGGATCTCCACTATTTTAAAGGGCTGGATATCAATTTTTTCAAGGGTTTTTTCAACCTGCTCAATCAAGGTGCAAAGCTTATCTGGATTTGTAAATTCCGGATCATAGAAAAACAAAACAGACCTGTAGGTGGGGATCATTTCCAGGACACCCAGGGGCCTGTCTTTTCCCAGGGAGCGGGCCATGGCCCGGACTTTTGCATTTACCCTGGAATCAATGCCCTCCCCAAATTCAACAAGAAGGCCATTGTCTCCTGCCAGGCGATATACCGGTTTTTCAAATAGTCTTGATTCCATGATCCGGACTTTCCCCCATGGGTTTTACTTTTATATCATTTGCTTCCAGATTTTTTCTGATATTTGCAACCAGATTCACCGCACCAAGCGTATCACCATGCACACAAAGTGTCTGCACAGAAAGCTCAATCTTTGTCCCATCCACGGCTGTTACAAATCCGTTTGCCATATCAAGGGCTCTTTTGGCCACTTCATCAGGATCTGAAATAACAGCTCCCGGCTGTTTTCTGGGCAAAAGGGTCCCTTCAGGTGTATAGGCCCGGTCAGGAAACGCTTCATAGATAACTTTAAGCCCCAGTTCCTCTCCCATACGTCTCATCATGTCCCCTTTTTTTCCTGCCAGGGCCACAAAATAAAGATCCGGGTCCAGACTCATTATCCCCCTGGCAATTGCCTGGGCTATGTCTTTTTTTTCAACGGCATCAAGATAAAGAGCCCCATGGGGTTTAACATGGGAAAGTTTTGCCCCGTGCATATGGCAGAATCCTTTAATGGCACTTACCTGGTAAATAAGATAGTTCCGGATCTCTTCCGGGGAGCAGGCAATATGCCGGCGGCCAAATCCCAAAAGATCAGGATAACCCGGATGTGCTCCGATTCCGACCTTGTTTTTAACCGCCATTTTTATAGTTTTATCCATTACAAGCGGGTCTCCGGCATGAAAACCGCAGGCAATATTTGCTGAACTGATATGCTTCATGACCTGCTCGTCCATGCCAAGTTTGTATACACCAAAGCTTTCGCCCATGTCACAGTTTAAATCGATCTCTTTCATTATTTACCTTTTTATTTATTTTGTTACCATAAGTTCCGGAAGATACAATGCAATCTTTGGGAAAATCGTCAGGATTGCAGTTGTTAATAACATTAAAAAGAAGAATGGCAAAGCATATCTGGCTATTTTCATGATGGGCTCCCCCGTCAGACCCTGTATCACAAAAAGATTGAACCCGACAGGAGGTGTGATCTGGCTTACTTCCACCATTAAAATAAGATAAATACCGAACCATATTGGATCAAATCCTGCTGCAGTCACCATGGGAAGCGCTATGGGCAGTGTCATGACAACAATGGAAAACCCGTCCAGAAGACATCCCAGCACAAGATAAACACCTCCAAGAAGAAGCATCAGCATATATGGCGAAAGATTCAGTTCCGATATTGCAAAGGTAATTGCCGCGGGAATTCCTAAAAACCCCATTACTCTGGATAAAAAACCCGCACCCACAACTATGAGCATGATCATGGCATTAGTTTTAACCGCCCCTTTAAGACATTCAAAAGAAATTTTCATCGTCATCTGGCGGTTTAAGACTGCAAAAACAAAGGCCCCGAAAACACCCAGCGCAGCGGCTTCAGTCGGGGTTGCATAACCCCCGTAAATACTTCCGAGAACAACCAGGATAAGTATTAATGTGGGAGCAAGGTCCTTAAGCCCTAAAAAACGGTCTGCCCATGAATAACTATCCTGGGTTTGCGGTGCGATTTCAGGATTTTTAATTCCCCTGTAAATTATGTATGCAGAATAAATTCCGGCAAGAAGCAAACCCGGTAAAATGCCTGCCATAAACATTTTCCCAATGGAAACCTCGGCTAAAATGGCATAAACAATCATGATCAAAGAGGGGGGTATTAAAAAACCCAGTGTGCCTGCCCCGGCAAGGGAACCCATTGAAAGACTTCTGTCATATCCCAGTTTGTCGAATTCCGCCAGGGTAATTCTGCCAACAGTGGCAGTTGTGGCCGCACTTGAGCCGGAGACTGCGGCAAAAAGAGTGCATGACACAATATTCATAAGCAAAAGCCCGCCTGGAAGACGATAGAGCCAGGGGACAAGGGCCTTGAAAAGTTTTTCTGAAATCCCGGACCGGTATAATATCTCCCCCATCAAGATAAACAGGGGCAGGGCCACATATTCCCATTTTTCTATGGTTGCCCAGGCCGAAGACGCCATATTGTTTCCAGCAGGCAGGGAAGAAAAAAAAGTCATGCCGACAAAGCCGACAATAAAAAGAGAAAATCCAACCCAGATACCCGCGGATAGACATAAAAAAAGAACACCAAACACCACTAAAAACATAACAAGAAGGTCTGCTTCCATTATACGACCTCCTCTTTTGTTGAAATTGCATGCCAGGTTTTTATGGTCGTGGCTGCAAGCTGGATAAAAAAGCATCCTGCACCCACCAGCATGATGGCCTGGGGAATCCATAAAGGAGTGTTGGTCAGGGTTCCTGATGTTGATTCATATCTTATGGCTGATTTAACCATTTTAAAAAGATACCACCATAAATATCCCATAAAAACAGTGGTAATCAGCGTAGAAATAAAGGTAACGACACGGGCCGGTTTTTTTGGCAGAAATCCCAGTACCAGGGTTATTCTGATATGGCCTTTTTCCTTAAGACAATATCCTGCTCCCATAAAAATAATTGCTGCAAGACCGTATGCACTGTATTCATCAGCGATCAAGGTTGTCTTTTCAAATAGATTCCATATAAAAATTTCCACTAAAATCAAAATAGACATAAGCCCTAAAATTACAGCGGAGATATTTGCCATAACGTTGGTTAAATTGTCTGACCATTTTACAAGTTTATTCATTAAGATCACCAAAATTTATGGTAGGATTTAAGTGGGATCAGGCTTGCATTATTGCATTTTTTTGTCGATTTTTTGATAAAAACACAATAAAACAAACCTGACCCCATATGCAAGGACCTTATCGGGCTGTTTTTTCTACCTGCCTGTAATCTTGTAATACTGGCTGAGAACGACCTGGGCATCGCTACCTGCTTTTTTTGCCCATTGTGCCCTTAATTTTTCACCGATAGCATTTAGCTGTGAACGAAATTCTTTGCTCACAGGATCAATGGTCATCCCGTTTTTTATAAGAGTAGCCCGGCTTTTACGATCCATGTCTCCTGCAAGGTTCCACATGTCGTCCTCCATCTGGGTTGCAATTTCAAGGACTGTTTCCTGAGTTTTTTTATCAAGTTTATTCCAGGCATCCTGGTTGACATTGATCATATTCACGGGACCGACAATATTTATCGGTGTAAAATATTTTAAAACTTCCCATACTTTTGCATCAACACCAGAGGGAGAAGAGGTGTACATGGAATCCAGAAGCCCTGCTTTCATGGCAGGATATACTTCTGAAAAAGGCATTTTTCTTGCCGCAATACCAGTGGCTTTTCCAAAGGCAAGTCCAGTACCGTCATAAACCCTCATTTTTAAGCCTTTTAAATCGGATTCAGACTGAATAGGACGCTGGGTGTAGATACCTGAAAAAGGCCATACAGAGGTATAAAGAGTCATCTGGTTGAATTTTTTTAAGGTTTTAGCATATAGTTGTTTGGAAAGCTGATAAAGAAGACGCTGTTCAAAAGCATTTGTGGAAATAAAAGGCTGTGCCGTCAATGCAAGTACGGGTGCATCCCCTTCAACCATACCCGTGGGGATTTCAGCAACTGCAAGCTGGCCTTCGGCAACAGACCTTAAAAGCTCTGGACCCTTAAATCCCAATGATGAGCCCGGATGAAGAACAATAGTAAGTTCACCATTAGTCGCTTTAGCGACTTTATCGGCAAATATTTTTGCACCCTTGGAGTGAAAGTTGCCAGCAGGATAATTCAGGTGAAGGTCCCACTTGGTTTTTGCCATGGCATTGGAAAATAAGGTTAAGGCAAACATCATACCGGTTAAAACAATTAATAATTTTTTCATCTCTTTCTCCTTTTTTTTGGGTTATTAATATTCTATAAACGTCCGTACTCATTAACTAGTGTCTGACAGAAAATCCCGAAATATAATTTTCCAATTTTGGTTAAAGCTTTGCAGCTATCCGAGATTATTTCTTGTTTTTCACTTAAAACCTAAAACTTAAAACCGTGCCTGAACAACGTTTTCGGTCGGGCACTAACTATTCAATCAGGATGTCATAAAAACAATGATCCGTTGCCGAAAAGTTAAAATATGCTCTTCAATGAGGTCTTTGAGCCGAGTTTTATTTTTTTCCATAAGACAATCGATTATTTGTTCATGTTCCTGAAATACAGAGTCATAATGTTTTTTTATTGGTTTTTCAGGATCGATAATATTGGTATAGGACAAATAAGACAGACGTTTTGCCTCACTTCTGACATCCTGGACCGCCCGGATGAGAAATTCATTTTGTGAGCACCTGGCAAAATTCATGTGAAAATCATGATTTGCCTCCACCAGTTCAAAAACATCATTTACTGCAATTGCATTTTTAATCTCTTTATTTGATTCCTTCATTTTTTTAATAAAATTTGAACAGTCTTTGTTAATTGCAATATCAACCAGACCCATTTCCATGACTTTCATACTTTCAAACATTGCCTTGGTATTCTGCAAGGTTATGGGCCGAACAATAACCCCTTTTTTGGGATGGGATTCGACCATTTTTTCACCATGCAGCCTGACAAGAGCTTCCCTTATAGGAGTCCTTCCAATCCCTAAGTCTTCCACAAGCTGATTTTCTTCAAGACGCCGGCCTGGCTGATATTCAAGACAGATTATCTTTCTGACAATGGTCTCATAGGCAGTAACGGCCAATGGCTGCTTTAGAATTTTTTGCAGTTGTGATGGTTTGCCCATGCTTCTGTAAATATCCTTTATTTTATATATCTTAACCAGAATCAAAATATACTTGACATAGATTTAAAATATATGTCAAGTATATTTTAAAAAAAATTAAAAGGAGAAAAAGCATGGGCGAGAAAACCTACACCATAACCTCACCTGTAATGGGAACTTTTTACAGATCCACTGCACCCGGCGAAAAATTTCTGGTTGAAGAAGGACAGAAAATCAATGCATCTGATATTGTTTGTATGATTGAATCCATGAAAATTTTTACTGAACTTCGAAGTGAACAATCAGGTGTCGTAAAAAAAATTTTAGTGGAAAACGAAGACCCTGTCATGAAAAATCAGCCTTTAATAGAGATTGAACCAAATTAAAAATTGTATTGTCTTTAAAAATTTTGGGGGAAACATGTTAATTAAAACTATTTTAATTGCAAACAGAGGGGAAATTGCTCTCAGAGTAATTCGTGCTTGCAGGGAAATGGGGATTAAGACCATTGCTGTTTTTTCAGATGCAGATAAAGACAGCCTCCATGTAAAGTATGCAGATGATGCCGTTAATATCGGTCCTGCTCTCAGCCGTAAAAGCTATTTAAATATTGATAATATCATTGCTGCGGCAAATAAGACAAAAGCCGATGCCATCCACCCGGGATATGGTTTCCTTTCTGAAAATACCGGCTTTGCAAAAGCCTGTTCCGACAATAATATTATTTTTATCGGCCCTTCTGCTCAAAGCATTGCAAAGGCCGGTGACAAATCAGCAGCAAGACAGACTTTAAGTGACCTTGGAATTCCGATTATTCCGGGAAGCGATAATATTGTTTCTTCATCAGACCTGGCCTGTGACATTGCAGCAAGGGTTGGTTATCCTGTTATATTAAAGGCAGCAGGAGGCGGTGGCGGCCGTGGAATGAGAATCGCCCGCAATAAAGATGAGCTTGTAACTGCATTTTCCATCGCTTCAGGCGAGGCAGGGGTTGCTTTTGGAAACCCTGATATATATCTTGAAAAATATATTGAAAAACCGCGACATATTGAAATCCAGATCCTTGGAGATAATTTCGGCAATTATATCCATCTGGCAGAAAGGGAATGCAGTATTCAGCTAAGATATCAAAAGCTCATTGAAGAATCTCCATCATCCTTTGTTGATGAAACTTTTCGCGCAAAACTTGGCAAAACCGCTATTAAAATCGCAAAATCCATCGGGTACACAAATGCAGGAACTATGGAATTTCTTGTGGACAAGAATAAAAATTTCTATTTTATGGAAGTCAATGCAAGAATCCAGGTTGAACACCCTGTAACAGAACTTGTCACTGGTGTTGATATTGTTCGCCAGCAGATTTTAATTGCATCAGGACAAATGCTTGCGATAAAACAAGAGGATATACGGCTCAATGGATGGTCCATGGAATGCAGGATAAACGCAACAGATCCCAGGGATAACTTTATGCCTTCACCCGGGCAGATCGAATCCATAATTTTCCCCGGGGGGCCTGGAATCAGAATTGATACCCATATCCATGATAAATATATGGTAACCCCTTTTTATGATTCCCTGATAGGAAAGCTGATTGTCTGGGCTGAAAACCGCCCGACTGCAATCAATCGCATGAAACGGGCCCTTTCGGAATTTGAGATTAAAGGAATTGAGACCACCATTGGATTTTATCAAAAAGTGTTTGAAAATGATGATTTTCAAAAAGGGAATATTGATACCCATTTTCTGGAAAGAATGAAATAAATAAACTCAGAAATAAATAAAGATAGAAAAAGCAAAAAAAGGGGGTAAATATGGCAGAAAGCGTATGGCTCCAGGAAATGACCTGGGAGGAAATCAAAATAAAAATTGAGGAGAGTCACAAAACCATTATACTGCCATTTGGAAGTACGGAACAGCATGGACCCCACCTGCCTGTCGGAACCGATACCATGGTGGCCATGACCCTGGCCGGGGATGCTGCAGCAAAGACCAATGTTCTTGTGGCACCCCCTTTATGGTTTGGATGGAGTCCCCATCACATGATATTGCCAGGGACCATCACCATAAGGCCTGAAATCCTTGCTGAAATAGCCTTTGATATCATATCTTCACTTCACCATCACGGGTTTGATAAATTTGTTTTAATCAATGGCCACAGAATCGTCAATATTGCCTGGATGCAGATCGCGGGTGAACGCGCCAAACGTGAACTTGGGGTTAAACTGGTGATTTTTGATCCGGCATACATGTCAAAATCAATCACTTCAGCGCTTGGCTGGGGAGAAGTGGGCCATGCCGAAGAGATAGAAGGCTCGCACATGATGTACCAATATCCCGATCTTGTAAAAATGGACCGGGCCATTGACAACCCCCATCCTGAAAAGCATCTGTATAGTGTTGACCCATCATATAAAGAAGATACCCTGTGCTATGTTCCCTCAAGTTTTGAGGAGATGAAAGCATCCACCCTGAAATCCGGGGGAGCCACGGGAGAACCGTCAAAAGCATCTGTTGAAGGCGGTAAAAAATACCATGACCACCTTATATCAAGACTGGTTGAAGTGATCCGGATGCTTCAGCAATAATAATAATTAGATAGAGAATTGATCCCTGTATGCGTAATTTCCTTTTATCCCTTTTTTCGAAAACACAATCTGCCACAATTGATTCCTTCTTGACCTGAAACTACCGGCACTGATAAGAAGATAATAGGTCCACATACGGTAAAAGATTTCATCATAGGTCTCTTTAAGTTGGGCCCAATTTTTTGTAAAATTGTTGTACCAGGCCATCAAGGTGCGGTCATAATATTGTCCAAAGCTATGCCAATCCTCGAGTACAAATAATCCTTCAGACGCCGAGGTGATTTGTCTGGCCGATGGTAACATTGAATTGGGAAAAATATACTTATCAATCCACGGATCTGTTGAATCTGCAGAAGTGTTTCTGGCTATGGCATGCAGTAAAAAAAGACCGTCTGCTTTTAGACATTGGTGGGCAACGTTTAAAAAAGTTCCATAATTTTTACAACCTACATGTTCGAACATGCCTATGGAGACAATGCGATCAAATTGTCCTTTTAACGCACGATAATCCTTTAATTCTATTTTTACATCAAGTCCCCGGCAAAATTTATTTGCAAATTCCACCTGCTCTTTGGAAACAGTTATACCGTATACCTTTGCCCCATATTTTTCAGCGGCATATTTTGCAAACCCGCCCCAGCCGCACCCAATATCCAGAACCGTCATACCCGGTATTAATCCTATTTTTCGACAGACCAGATCCAACTTTGCTTCCTGGGCCTCATCCAGGGTTTTCGCATTTTTCCAGAAACCACAAGCATAGTTCATGCCTTTGTCCAGCATCATGGAAAAAAGGTAATTCCCGATGTCATAATGCCGTTTACCAATTATAAATGCCCTTGATATGGTTTGGGCATTTATAATCTTTGCCTTAAGCTGAACCCATAAATATAGTATTGAATTCATTTTTATTTTGTTGTCTAATCGAGCATCTAAAATTTTTTTAAAAAATTGATCCAGGGCTTCACAATCCCACCATCCATCCATGTAGCTTTCCCCAAGAGCAAGCGAACCGCCTGATAAGATCCTTTCATAAAGCCCAGGGTTGTGTATCTGGATATCCCAGGGTCTGCTCCCATTAATTTCAATATCTAAGTTTGTAAGAATCGATTGTATATTTTTTTCGGTTTTTGATGCCATGATGTAACTATCCTTGTTTACAAAATCTGCTTTAAAAAAAGCTTAGTCCGATCGTGATCAGGATTAACAAAAAAATGTTCCGGTGTTCCTTGTTCAACGATCTTGCCTTCATCCATAAAAATAACCCTGTGACCCACTTCCCTGGCAAATCCCATTTCATGGGTGACACAAACCATTGTCATACCCTCTTTTGCAAGGGTTTTCATGACATCCAGAACTTCACCTATCATTTCCGGATCAAGGGCAGATGTAGGCTCGTCAAACAGCATGATTTTGGGATCCATGGCAAGAGCCCTGGCAATGGCCACACGCTGCTGCTGCCCTCCTGAAAGGTTTGATGGGTGTGCGTTAGCTTTATCGCTGATACCAACTTTTTCAAGAATGGCCATGGCTTTTTCCTCACGCTCTTTTTTACCCCTTTTTCTGACCAGTTTCTGGGAAATGGTCACATTCCCCAGAATGGACAGGTGGGGGAAAAGGTTAAAGGACTGGAACACCATTCCCATTTCCGCCCGGACTTTATTGATATCTGTTTTCGGATCAAAGATATCCACGCCATCCACGAGGATTTGGCCTTGCTCTGCTGTTTCCAGTCGATTCAGGCATCTTAAAAAGGTACTCTTTCCAGAGCCGGAAGGCCCGATCACAACCACGACTTCTCCAAGTTCAACTTTATTTGAAACATCCACAAGGGCTTTAACCTCGTGGGGGACAAAAAATGTTTTGTATATATTTTTTATTTCTATCATTTTGTTGAAGTCCTCCGTTCCAGATATTGAACAAACATGGAAAGTGTAAAGGTCATCAAAAGATAAAGGATGGCACACAGGATCCATAACTCAAAGGTCTGGAGACTTGTGGTAATCCCTTCACGGGTAGCCTTTGTCAACTCCCGGATGGATATCATGCCCAACAGGGATGAATCCTTGATCAGGTTGATAAACTGTCCTGCCAGGGGTGGCAGAATGGTTTTCAATGCCTGGGGAAGAACAACATAACGCATGCACTGAAAATAGGTCATGCCCGCAGAACGGGCGGCTTCCACCTGTCCGGGATGAATGGCTTCAATGCCTGCCCGGACAATTTCAACCACATAGGCTCCTGTAAACACAGACAATGCCGCTATACCATACCACTCGGAATTGAGTTTCGGAATACCATGCATCATAAGAATTTTATTTACCGTGGTTCCCAGGACAAAATAGGCGATCATAATCTGAACCAGCAAAGGTGAACCCCGGATGATTTCCACATAGGTAATGGCTGACCATTTCAGGACAGGAGTGTTGGACACTCTTGCCACCCCTCCGATAATCCCCATGAGGATTCCCAGAATCGTCGATATGATACTGATTTTCAGGGTGATCCACAAACCTGTGGAAATCAGGCCCGCTTTCAACCCACCCGGGTATTCGGACAATACATCCCCCGAGGTAATAAAATCTCCTTCATTGAGGGTATTGGAATAGGAATATTTTGGAACAGTATAGGTTTTTTCCCCGTAATCATCATATTTGATGGTCAGATCCGCTTTTTCCCCTTTTTCGATAATCTTTGAGACTTCACCATTGCCATCGGCATATACCTTGATTGTCTCGTGGTACACAAAATACTTTGGAACCTTGAACCACCGCCACTGATAATCAACAGCATAGGTAGCGTAATAAACAGCCCCGATCACCAGCAGCAGAAGCGCCACAAAGCCTGCCACGGAAAACCAATAGGCTGTCGGGTTACTAAGCCTTTGAATATTGGATGTTTTGAATTCCATTTATTTACAACCCCTAAAAAAAAGGCCGGCAGGACTATGTAACCTTCTGCCGGCCTTAAATTAAATCAAACAAGTACACGCCTACTTTTTGATATTATCCTGCCAGTCTGAGGTTTTAAACCATTTGTCATAAGATCTTTCAAATCTTCCATCATTTTTGTACTGACGAAGGAAATTATTCAAAAAATTGAGAAAATCCGGATCACCTTTTTTGATCGCCATGGCAAGCGGTTCATAGGTAAACGGGGTATCCAGAAAAATGGTCTTGCCATTGCCGTGCTGGGCCTGCATGATCTGGCAAAAAGGAAGGTCATAAATCAGCGCATCTGCATTGCCCTGGATCACTTCCATGGCAGCTTCTGCTTCTGCTTCAAAGGATTTGTAGGTGGCTCTCGGGATCATTCTCTGGGCTGCCTGTTCGCCCGTAGTTCCCAGTCTTGATACAATGGTAAATTTAGGATCATTCAGATCCTTATAAGATTTCACAACACCTTTATGCTTGTTGTTCAGCAGGATGGTCTGTCCTACAACGATATAGGGATCGGAAAAGTTTACAGCAAGGTTCCTTTCCTGGTTGCAGGTTATGCCGCTGATAATGATATCGTACTTGTCTGTCACAAGACCCGGAATAATGCCATCCCATGCTGTGTTGATCGGTGCATATTTCACGCCCATTGATTTGGCCAGAGCTTTTGCCATGTCCACATCAAATCCCATGTATTGGCCGTTGGTGTTGGTCATTTCAAAGGGCATGTACCCGGATTCAAAACCGACTCTGAGTTGTTTGTTTTTCAAAATGGTTTCAAGCGTTGATGTCCTGGCCAGGTTAATATCAGCACTGAATGCCGGGACTGATACTAACAGAAAAGCCATTGCAAACAAAGAAATTAATACTTTTTTCATTTTTTTCCTCCTAGTTTAAAATTTGACTTATTTTGGTGACCAAGCTTTTTGTTTTGGCAACCCTATTTATAAAGTCATGGTTAAAAAACAAAGTTCCGCTTCAAATAAGATTAATATGTAGCACACTCATTTAAAATGGCAAGAATTATTCCAGACAAGGTTTGTTTTTTTTAAAAAATTATAAAACCCTTGACTTATAATTTTAGTATTATTAATAGCAGGGACAAGGTCAAATAATGAAAACAAAAAAAACAGCACCTCATAAATTAAGAATCCTGACGGTGTCGGATTTTATTGACCCGTGCTTAACTCAAATGGTTGAGGACAAAACCCTTGGACCTGTGGATCTCATAATCTCCTGCGGCGACCTGGCCCCGGAATATCTTTCTTTTTTAAGAGACAGGCTTGACAGTCCTTTGTTTTATGTAAAAGGAAACCACGATATAAGATACACATCATCCAACCCTGTGGGATGTGAAAATATTCACAAAAAAATTGTCCGTTTTAAGTCGCTGAATATTCTGGGTCTTGAAGGCTCAATATGGTATAATGGCGGCATGAATCAATACGCGGATAAAGAGATGAAAAACATCATCTCCGGCATGTGGTTTTCCTTCTGGCGAAAAGGGGGACTCCAGATGGTTATCGCCCATGCACCGCCACGACACATTAATGATGCTGAAGACCGCTGCCACATGGGATTTGACAGCTTTGTAAAACTAATAAAAAAAAGAAAACCAAGGTTTTTTATCCATGGTCATATTCACAAAGACTTTAAAAACCATTGCGACAGAATCACAACGATTGGCACAACACAAGTAATTAACACCTGTGGATTCACCATTTTAGAGGTATCGCCATGACAAGTTTTTTTAAGCACCTTTTTTCATCAAAAGAAGATGAGGCTGAAAATCATATCAGTTCATTTAATGAACAAAAGACCCAGGAGGAGGATGTTCAATTCATTGACCATGGTGTTCAAACCATTGACCTGAATCATATCATTGGGAGTGTGGGCAAATATCATGATTTTGACTCACAGTTCCGGCCCAAAAAACATGTCCTGGAAAAGCGGTTTTTAGATATTAAAAAGGCCATGCGTGATGGAAAACCCCTGCCTCCGGTAAAGCTATATCAGATCAGAAATGAATATTATGTACTGGACGGCAATCACCGTGTATCCGCGGCAAAAGAGCTGGGGCGTTTTGATATCCAGGCAAAAGTGATTGAATTACTCTCTGCAAAAAATACCATGGAAAATCTGTTGTATCTTGAAAAAAGAAGATTTTATCAAGAAACCGGGCTGCCTGAAAAAATTAATTTAACGGAAGCTGGAAAATATAATTTTCTTGAAAAACAGATCAAAAAACATAATGACCATCTGACCAATATCTCCGGCGAGGAAACCGAGTTTAAAAAGGCTGCCCAGGATTGGTACAACACCATTTATACGCCTTTAACCATAATCATAACCAATGGAACTCTGATCAAATATTTCCCCAAAAGAACTATTGCCGACCTTTACACCTATATTACCTACCATCATTGGGAAATAACCTGTACCCGGCAATACGGCATTGGAATTGACCGTCTGATTCCACGGAATATGGAAGACTTCAGAACTGCCATGCTTGAAAAAACCACGCCGGATTATCCTGAAATGAAACGAAGCATAACCGCTTTTATCATGATCAATATCAACTTCTCGACAGATATGAAGATCCTTGATAAATTATTTTCAATAGAGGAAGTTCAGGAAGTTCACTCTGTACACGGAACCATTGATATACTTGTGAAACTCATTCTAAAAAGAGATTTTCTGGCATCTGATGCTGAAACCATAGCAGAATTTCTGGATCACAAAATTCGAAAAATTAACGGGATAAACCGTACCCAGACAATTATCCCGGGAGTTTCACTGGTCAAGGAAGGCTTTGGCTGGTAAGATACCTCCAAATTGCCTACAGTGGATATCAAGTAAGTTATCGCCTTTTTTCTGAAGTCAACGTTTCTGAAGTAAAAGTATAAATGACACCAATAACTGTAAGACATATGCTACAGAAAATAAAGGCCCCCCTGAATGCCTGACCCCCGAGTGAAAGTCCAGGATAGAGGGAATTCATCAGGGAACCGAGTCCCTGCAAAAAAACGGCAACTCCTGCCATCGTAAAAAAATTAATCGCTGTCATGGCCATGCCTGCGTTTTCAAGGGGTACTTGTTCTTTGATATGCGCATACATGACCTGGCCTGAACTGCTGAACAGGCCAAAACAGAAAAAAAGAATCGATAAAGTCACTTTTCCGGATCCTTCAGGGAGAAATACAATAATCCATAAAATAAGGGCCATTCCGCATATGCCTGAAATAATGATTTTTTTTCGAGATTTAAAGATATTGTCAGATAAATATCCGCTCAAAGGGCTGCCGATAATCATGCCCAGGCTCATCAGCAGAAGAATATTCCCTGTTGTAATGCCAGACAGCCCTTTGACTTTCATAAGATAAGGACCTGCCCATAGCGCCTGAACAGATGCATAAATACCGTAGCGGCAAAAGGTGGAAAAAGAAATTATCCAGAAATCTCGGCGAGAAAAAAGGGATCGAGCCCTTTTCAGGGTATCTTTTACCTTGGGGGGAGAAGAACTTTGCTGCCCCGGAATTATTCTGGTGTCAGGTCGATCACTTACCAGGAGAAAAAAAATTGCCGCCATAAAACAAGTAAGCCCGGCCATTGTCATAAAGCTATTTCTCCATCCCAGAGCTTGAACCATAATTACAAGGGGTGTGGCCGCGGCTATATTTCCGGCAGTGCCGGCGGACACAATCACTGCCGATAGTGTGGCGAATAGTTGCGGCTTGAACCAGATAGTGATAAGCTTCAGCGTTCCCATGAAATTGCATGCCATGCCAATCCCTAAAAGCACCCTGCCAATGGATAGAGAGTAGTAGGATTCTCCCATGGAAAAAAGGAGGGCTCCTGCCGCTGCAATAAAAGTGAGCAAGGTCATCGTTATTCTGGGACCAATGCTGTCAAGAAAAATCCCAACAGGAATCTGCATCAGGGCAAATGCATAAAAAAACGATGCCGATACAGTACTGAGTTCCCAGGCATCAAGGCCCAGGTCCTGTATGAGGTTCGGAGCAATCACTGCCACAGATGAACGGTAAAACTGCGATAGGATGAACAAAATTCCTGCAACGATCAATATCAGCAAACCGCGGAAAGATTTTAATTTTATAAAATACAAAGATAAAAGACTCGTTTTTATATTCAACTAATTGCCTTTAAATATCGGTCTTCTTTTTTCAAGATAAGCCAGGATACCTTCCTTGGCATCATTTGTTTTATAAGCATCCCCATACAGAGTTGAAGATAATTCAAAAGCTGCATTTAAATCAAAATCAAAGGCTGAGTTTATTGACTGCTTTATCAATGATAGACAAGCCGGTCCCTGTGCTAGTTGCCGGGCTAATTCCATGGCTTTGTCCATGAGGTCGGCACAAGAAGTAACAAGTGTCACAAGACCACTATTTTCTGCTTCTCTGGCTGTGATTATTTTCCCAAAATACATCATCTCTTTGGCCCTTGAAATGCCTATAATGCGAGGCAATCTTATGGTAGCACCATACCCCGGAAGTATTCCTATTTTGACTTCAGGTTGTCCGAATTGTGCATTTTCACTACAAATACGAATATCACAGGCCAATGCAAGCTCCAATCCTCCCCCAAGAGCCCACCCATTGATGGCGGCAACAACAGGTGCCCTCATCTTTTCTATATATGAAAATATTTTGCTTCCCTGTCTGGAAGATTCTGTGGCATCTTTAACAGTATAATTTTTCATAGCCTGAATATCAGCCCCGGCAATAAATGCCTCTCCAGCCCCGGTAATTATTACAGCCCTGATATCTATATCTGAATTTATTTGTTTTAAAAATAGGTACAATTCCTGGCGAACCTCTGAGTTTAGAGCATTCCTTTTTTCCGGCCGATTCATAGTAATGACCGCTACCTTATTTTTTTTTTCAAATTTTACATATCCCACAATAATCTTCCTTTATTTGTATTCGTAAAACCCTTTTCCTGTTTTTCGGCCAAGATAACCTGCCTTTACCATGCTGTTTAATATACCGGGAGGAAAGTGATTCGGTTCTCTTGTTTCTTTATAAATACCCATTCTGGCATTCAAAACAACGTCAAGCCCTATAAGATCCATAAGTTCAAAAGGTCCCATGGCATTTCCCAGGCCAAGGCGCATGGCCTTGTCAATATCTTCAACGCTTGCGATTCCTTTTTCCAGAAGTTTTAATGCTTCTAAAAAAGCCATTCCATTTATCCTGTTTACAATAAATCCTGCGCTGTCACGATTTACAATAACAGGATCCTTTCCAATGGAGACAGCAAATTCCCTGGCCTTTTCAACGTTATCATCTGAAGTTGCCAGGCTTTTAATGATTTCCACAAGTTTCATTTTGTGAACCGGGTTGAAAAAATGAATTCCCACAACTCTTTGGGGGGTTTTAATGGCTGTTGCAATCTCGATGATGGGAATAGAAGAAGTGTTTGTCCCAAAAATCGTATCCAGACTACAGATTTCTTCAAGTTTTTTAAATAGGACATGTTTTGCCTTAAGATCCTCAAAAATAGCCTCAATCACGATGGATGCATCTTGTGCTTTGTCAAAATTGTTTACCGGCTTGATCCTTGAAAAAATTTCATCGGCTTTTTCCTTTAATCTTTTTTTTTCTTCCATCTTATTTAAAGACCATTCCATGGCCTTTATTGCTTTTTGAAGCATTTGATTATTAACATCCATAAGGCAAACCTTGTAACCTGACTGGGCACATACCTGGGCAATACCACTTCCCATTATTCCTGATCCCACTATAAAAATATTTTCCATCTATTTTCTCCTGAACAATTATTTCATATTTGGATCCAAAACCACTTTTAATGGAGTCTCATTATTACCAAAACCTCCCACAAGTTCAACTGCCTCTTTGGCCCGGTGGAGCGGGAAGCGATGGCTTATCATCTCTTCCAGGGGATATTTGTGTTTTTCTGCAATGCCAATGGCTGTCTCCACTGCCGGAAAATTGTGAGAAAAAACACCCACAAGTTTCAATTCCTTTAGAATAGCCTTGTCAAGCACAAGGGGAACAAGAGTTTCAGGACCATAAAGTCCCGGTAAGACAATCGTGGCACCATTGCCTGCAAGATCAAGTGCCAAAGCCGCCCCTGCCGGGTTACCAGTTACGTCCATAACCATATTCGCCATTTTGCCCCGGGTGGCATCATATACTTCTTTTATACAATCCTGTTTATCAGCCACAAGAATGATATCAGCGCCGAATGTGTGTGCCATATCAAGCCGTTTTGTGTCATGGGACATGCCGATGACGATGATGGGAGAGGCTCCTGACTCCTTTGCCGCTATGACTCCGGCAAGACCTTGAGGACCGGGCCCGATAATGACAACAGAATTGCCCAGGCGAAGATCGCCTATGGTACTGAGCCAGCGGATGCCATTACCCAGAACCGCACTTATCAATACGGCTGTTTCCGGTGAGATGGAATCCTCTATTTTATGAACCATGGCCCTGGGATGAATATAAAGGTATTCTGAATAGGCGCCAAAAAGATGAGGCGGTTCTTTACAAGAAATCATTGAACCATATGAATATTTTTTTTCACACAGGATATAATTCCCGGAAAGGCACGACGGACATTTTCCGCAACCAAAGGCATATTCAATAATGACCCTGTCTCCTTCCGTCACCTTGTGGTGCCTTTTTGCCGTCGCCCCCATTTTTTCTATCCTGCCCACAATTTCATGTCCCAGTATAATGGGATAAGGCCTTGGAGCGCCACGCGTTTTGCCTTTGTAAATTCCTGGATCCGACCCGCAAACACCGATGAGTTCAAGCTTTAAAATTCCATCATCCTCACCCACTTCAGGCAAGGGAAATTCCTCCATCTCCA
>Ga0164315_10000363_pt1 | contig 30903 bp, 24 predicted proteins | sample GuaBasSedimGuay6_FD_113737 | JGI IMG/M metagenome (GOLD analysis project Ga0164315, IMG submission 113737) | Subseafloor sediment microbial communities from Guaymas Basin, Gulf of California, Mexico - Guay6, Core 4569-2, 0-3 cm | ecosystem: Environmental > Aquatic > Marine > Hydrothermal vents... | reverse complement strand
GGGTAAACTGGTGGCTTCGCCTCAGCGCTATTCCGCTGCCTACAAGGTGGATCTGCCCCCTGACAAATATGACAAGCTCTATTATACCGTAAAGTCAGGCGACAATGTGGGTTTCATTGCCGATTGGTACGATATAAGGGCGTCGGACCTGCGTTACTGGAACAACATAAACAGAAATATAATCCGCTCTGGTCAAAAGCTGGTTATCTATAAACCTAAGGGTAAATCGACTCACTATAAGGAGGTAAATAACATGAGCTTTGCAGAGAAACAGAAATTTGCAGGACGAACTGTCTCTGCTTCCTCCTCCACATCCAAACCGGTTACGGCACAATCATCCAGATCAGGAACGGCCGATTACATCACCTATACGGTTCGACGGGGAGATACCCTCTGGGAGATTGCCCGGAAGTATCCCGGTACCTCCGAATCCGAAATCGCAAGGTTAAATAACATGACAAATTCATCAAATATACAGGCCGGACAGGTAATCCGGATTAAAAGGAAGGGATGAGGGGCATTTGTAATTCCCTTGGGGAGAACTATATTTGTGTATGAAGCCATTCAGGATTTTCATATTTTATGCAGCAGTAATGCTGCTTCTCTTTGTTATGGCACTCCTTTTCCCCGAAAATGGAATTGGAATTGGCGGAGATACGCGCCTTACTTTTCTGAGACTTCCCGACCTTTACAGAGCTGATACCCTTTCCATGGAGGTGGATGTGGAGCAGCTTCTATCCAGATCCATGGTCACTGAGGATCCGGAAACTGACCCTTCCATGAACCTCTTCCTTCCTGCCGATGGAATACACCTGAATACCAAACCTGTTTTCGTTCCAGCTAATGCAGACAGCCTTCAAAATTCGGTTTCAAGGATCCAATTTGCCCAGGGAAGGAGTCACCTGCTGGATCCCTTTTTTCAAAGCCTGGAGGATGTGGGATCGGGACGGACCCACCACAGTCGAATTCTCCATTTTGGGGATTCCCAGATTGAAAATGACCGGATAACTTCATTGATCAGGTACCGCCTTCAGAAGCTTGTGGGAGGAAGTGGAACGGGACTCGTTCAGGCCATTCCTCTCTATTCGGGCAGCATGGCCTACCGTCAGGCTCAGCAGGGGGAGTGGCTGAGGTATACCTTTTTTGGGAAACGCGATACGACCATCACTCACGATTCCTATGGAATCATGGCCGCATTTACATCGGTTCCGCAGGCCAGTGAAGGGGACCCTCCCATGCTCAATTACCGGTTCAATACCTCCAGAAGGAGTGGCCAATGCAATTACGTAAGGGTGTTTCTGCACTCTTATGCCGAGGGAGGAACCATTGTGTTCCAGGTGAATGATACCATCACTGACACCATTCCCTCCATCTCGGGCGGATTTAGTGAGGTGAATCTGAGGCATCCTACCCATGTAAAAGATCTGAAAATCTACCTGGATCTGCCAGAAGGAGGGCGGATTTACGGTATCTCATTTGAATCGGTACAGGGCCTGCATATGGATAACATTGCCATGAGGGGAAGTTCCGGGCTGGTTTTCAGCAGGATGAACAGAGAGCAGCAGCAGGAGATGATGGACCGGCTTGCTCCCGAAATGATTCTTCTACAATATGGGGGGAATGTGGTCCCCTATATGAACCCTGGATATTATGAAAGGGTATTCAAAAGAGAATTGCAATTTTTTAAAGAGATTTGTCCCGGTATACCCATTGTGGTGATCGGGCCGGCAGATATGTCGATCCGGGAGAAAGGTATGTTTAAAACCTACCCGGAACTGGAGCCCATCAGGGATGCATTAAAAAGGGCCACACTGGAAAGTGGGTTTGCGTTCTGGGACCTTTATGAAGCCATGGGGGGGACCAATTCAATGCCCTCATTTGTTCATGCCGATCCACCCCTGGCCTCCAAAGACTACATCCATTTCACCCCGAAAGGGGCAAACCTGGTGGCTGAGATGTTCTACAATGCACTGATGCTTGAGTACAGTCAATTCACCACCCAATACAGCAATAATTGAGTCAGGTCCTGATCGATATATTCCTCTTTAATCCTGAGAAGCCGCTTATTTTCACCCGGTTCTTTTTCTGGGGATTCTATGCAGTGGTACTACTTATATACTCTGGACTTTACAAGGAGAGAGCCGTAAGGAACGCTTTCCTCTTTGCCGCCAGTCTCTTTTTTTACTGGAAAACCTCCGGACTCTTCTTCCTCATTCTGGTCTTCTCCACCTTTTCGGACTACTACCTGGGGAATCTGATCCACGCATCTAAAAAGAGGGGGTGGAAAAAATTCGGAGTGGTGATGAGCATCGTAATAAATCTCTTTATGCTCTCCTACTTCAAGTATACCTATCTCTTTGTGGATACAGTGAACTCCCTCTTTAACCTGGACCTGGAGGTGGTAAACCACCTGGCTATGTGGTCCAACCGTCTAACAGGTACACATTTCGATGTAAGCATGATCCTGCTGCCTGTGGGAATCTCTTTCTTCACCTTCCAAACCATCTCCTATACAGTGGATGTCTACCGGGGAAAGGTGGATCCGGTGAGACACATTCTCGACTTCGGGTTCTATGTCTCTTTCTTTCCCCAGCTGGTGGCAGGCCCCATTGTACGTGCTTCTGAGTTTATTCCCCAGCTATACAAACGATACAGCTTATCGTACCAGGAATTTGGGTATGCCCTGTTTATTATCCTGAAAGGATTGTTTAAGAAGATATTTATCGGCGACTATATTGCGCTCAATTTAGTGGACAGGGTCTTTGCCAATCCAACCGGGTTTTCGGGTTTTGAGAACCTGGCTGCTCTGTTTGGCTACTCATTGCAGGTCTATGTAGACTTCTCGGGTTACACCGATATCGCCATTGGAGTGGCACTTCTGCTGGGATTCCGTCTGCCTAAGAATTTTAACTCCCCCTATAAGGCCACCAATGTGGGGAATTTCTGGAAACGATGGCACATCTCACTCTCCAGCTGGCTGAAGGATTACGTATACATACCCCTGGGAGGGAACCGCAAAGGAAAGATCATGACCGATGTAAACCTTATGCTCACTATGCTCCTGGGAGGTATATGGCATGGGGCCAGCTGGCAGTTCCTGGTGTGGGGAGGGCTGAACGGTTTGGGGATTGTTGTTTATAAACAGTGGAAACGAATCTCTCCCTATGAAAAAAGCAAACACTGGTTGGTCCGGTTCTGGAAGATCTTCAACACCTTCGTTTTTATCACCTTTACCCGCATCTGGTTCCGTTCCGAATCCATGGAGAAGGCCAATCAGTTGATACGCCAGATCACACAGGAGTTTAATGTCAGAATCATTCCGGAGGTCTTGTGGAGCTACAAGCTGGTATTTGCCGTGATGGCCCTGGGTTATATTACACACTGGGTTCCCCAAGAATGGAAGGTGAATCTGATTAACCGTTTCATTGACACTCCCATCTGGGCCAAAGTGCTCATCACCATTGGGGTTGTTTTCATTATCTATCAATCGTGGTCGGCCGAACTACAACCCTTTATCTATTTCCAGTTCTGATCTTTTTACTATTTTTGTCCCTCGAATGAAAAATAAAATTTCACTGCCCACCCTGGCGATCTGGTTTATATTTGCCGCCATGTTGGTTGCCATGGGGGCGTATCATAAATGGACCAGGACCAAGGATGGAGACCGGGGTGTGATCAAGTGGGATGTGATCTCCTATTATGCCTATCTGCCTGCCACTTTTATCTATGGGGATGTGACCCTGGAATTCCTGGATCATCCGCCTGAGAATTTCGTAAATGACAATAAATTCTGGTTTGATACCATGGAGGACGGAAGCCGGGTGATCCGTACTTCCATGGGCCTCTCTTTTCTTTACAGCCCGTTCTTCTTTCTGGCTCACTTTCTGGCCCCCTACGCTAACCAGCCCCAGGAAGGCTTTAGCTCCATATATCAGCTATTCATTGCTTTTTCGAGTCTCTTTTATGTGATTTTGGGACTGATGGTTCTGAAACGCATTCTGCTCAGGTTCTTCTCTCAGCGGGCTTCTGCCCTTACTTTGTTGCTGGTGGCCCTGGGGACAAATCTTTTCTTTTATACGATACATGATGGTGCCATGTCTCACAGTTACAACTTTGCCCATCTCACTCTGTTCCTTTACCTGGTTATCAAATGGTATGAAGAACCCACCTACAAGCGAAGTGTGCTCCTGGGTTTTGTATATGGTTTGATCGTCCTGGTGAGGCCTTCAAATGTGTTGGTGGGGATCCTCTTCCTGGGTTGGGGTGTCGTGGGAAAAGGGGCAATCAGGGAGAGGTTCTTACTGCTGCTAAAGCAATACAGGATGCTGCTCCTGATGGTACTCTTTTTTATTCTCCCATGGGTGCCACAATTGATCTACTGGAAAACAGTTACAGGAGCACTCTTCTTTAATTCCTACGGATCTTCAGGAAGTAGTTTTTTTCTCAACTCACCTCACATCATCGATCTGCTCTTTAGCTTTAGAAGTGGATGGTACCTCTATACCCCGGTTATGTTTGCAGCCACACTTGGGCTATTTTTCCTGGGAAGAAAATGTAAAGCAAGCCTGTGGCCCATTGCCACATTGCTGGTGCTTCAGATCTACCTTCTGTCATGCTGGTGGTCGTGGTGGAACGGGGGTAGTTTTGGGTTGAGATCATTTGTTGATATTTATGGCTTGATGGCACTGCCTCTTGCTGCTATTATAGATACCTCACTAAACTCCAGAAGATATGTGGCTCTTGCCACCGTTGCGCTTCTTGGCTTCTTCCTTTATATGAATCAGTTTCAGACCTTTCAGTATACCAAAGGGGTGATTCATTACAATAGCAACACAAAGGAGTCTTACAAACTCAATTTCCTGAAATTTAAAGCCGATGGAAGGTGCTGGCAAATGCTGGCACTTCCTGATATAGAACTGGCCAGGCTCGGAATCTACCATGAATACTATACAGGGGATGACTACACCGAATTTAAAACCATGGAAGCTGAAGAGGCCATGAAAGTGGTCAAAAACGAAATTCTGAACGATAAAAAATTGGTCAGAGAGATACGCAAACATGCCAGGCGTACCGGTATTTCATACGAAGAGGCCCTGGATATGGTGGCCAATCGAGTGTATAGTCAGAAAAGTGCAAAGTAATTATGACTTTTCCCCGGTCATCTTCCGAATCTCACCAGGCCGGTAGAGGTGGTTTAAATTAAGTAGGTAAACCACTCCTCCAATCACCAATGAGCCCACATAAGTGACCAAAAAGTAAGCGGTGGAGATGGACAATGCAATCTCCTTGGGATGGCCATCCAGTTTCCATACCTCTGTAAAAACCAGTTCCCTTGTTCCGAATCCTGCTATAGTTACAGGCAAAAAGGAGAGGATATTGGAGATGGAGACGGAACCAATTCCCGATTTGAAAAGAATAGGGTACGCAGTACCATGGGAGAAGAGAACAGGGATGGCAGCAAGCATCAGGAAAGCCAGGGAACTGAGAGTCAGCGAGGTTACAAAATTACGGAACCGGCTCTTATTCCATAACCTGAATACCTCCTGAAGTTTTTCATGAACCCTAGAAAAACGCTTCACCAGAAAGAGCAGGGGGGTGAAAAGAAGGGTTGGGACCAGGATGACCATCAGAGAAACCAGGAACAGCAATCCGATCAGAACCAGGCTGAAGGCATTTACACCCGAATCTACCAGGAGGAACACCGCTGAAAAACCTGCAGCAAAACTAAGGACCAGTACATCCCAGATCCTGTCAAGAAATACGGAGGATGTGGCAGTAGGAATACTGATCATATATTTTCTTTTCAGGAAATAGATTTTGGCAAATTCGCCCAGCCGACCGGGTGTAATCACACTTAAGAATCCTGCTGAAAGGTAGAACACCAGAGCCATTCTCCAGGTGGTTTCTATCCCGAAGGAACGGTTTAGCAGGTGCCAGCGGAGCGATTTTAAGGCATATACAAAACAGAGTACAAGCAGTCCGACCAGGTATTTCCAGAGGGTTATGGTTTTCAGCAAAACGAAAAAGGTGTCCCATTCAAGGCCCCTGAGCACAAACCACAACAGCACAAACCCCACAATGTGAAGCAGTGTGAAGATCCATCTCCTGGTACCTGGTTTTAGTTTTGACATTCCAGCTGCTTAGGTTTATTTCAATTCGTCTCTCTTAATGTTGTGGGTGGAGCGCTTCCATGTGGTTCGCGATTTTTCAAAAATAGTGCCAATAAAGCGGGGAGAAAACTGCTCCACGCTCCACCGCGCAAGCCTGGTACCCAAAACCAGGAAAAGCAAACTGATTACCACCTCCATCAAAACCCTTTTAAAAGTGAACCCCTTCAGTATATATCCGTAATCAGGGACCGGCTTAAACCAGAACCTGCGGAAGCCTATCCTGATAAATGCCCCCCTTTTTTTAAAATCGTAGCCATGAGAGTGCATATCAATACACTCCTTCTCAGAAATGGGTGACAGGTTCAACCACCCCTCCTTTTTCATCTCCTCAAGGAGCTGAGATCCTCTGGTCGAACGGGCAAGAACTAGGGAGAATCCTCTCCCTCGCTCCTCGTATACAGGTGCCCAGGCATCTCCCCCGGAAATGTCTGTAAATTCGTTTGTGAAATCACTGCAATAGAGGCTATTACGTACAATGTGAAAGGGGATAAGGTAATTGGCATGAAACTTCTTCAACTGGATGATTCGTCCCGATTCCATCTCCACCCTCATGTTCCCGGGCCACTCACCATGCCTGAAATAGAGTTTCCTGATTTTTGTGTAGTCCTTTTCGCCATGGGAACGCAAAAAACTCTTCACCGAGGAGAAATGGAGCGTATTTCCATAGAAAGGGCCAAAAATATACCCGATGTTGGAAACTGAGGGATCTCCTGCCTTTTGAAGTTTCCTGATGGACTGTACCTGTCCGGGTAGTCCCACATAGGCCAGCACTCCTTTAAAATTCATGCTTTGGGCCAGGATCTCATTGACCGAAGTTAAGATGTATTTGCTCTGTGCTCCTTCAAGGATCTCTTCACGGCTGGTTGCGATAAAAGGTTCGGTGAGCCATGGTTTTTCAGGCGACATCCGTGTAACGACAGCTCCATCGATCTTCCTCTTCTCCAGAAGATAGATGAGGACGGAAGATAGGATACCCCCGCTGGCACCCGAGGATCTTAACATGGAATCCTCGGCATGACCAATATATAAGTCCCGGTACGGACCCATATAGGTATGAAAGTGGGGGGTGCCGGGGTAGAATTGGTCCCTGTAGCCCGGGAAGTTGAAATCCTTACCGGCACATGCATTCCATATCCTGTCATAGGCTTGGTTCGTGAGCTCCTTCACAACCTCAGGCATATATTTTCCTTCCCGGTCCCTGAAACGGATGTGTCCGTCAGACAGCCCCACACAGGTACCACACCGGTTACACAGCTCCGATCGCATGACCCGGTGCAGCTCTATCTTACTTTTTGTTGCAGACATAAAATTGCCGGATTCCCAGTTCCGAAATAAATGTGTTTTGTAAACTATTTATAATACCCTCTCCCCATCTTCTGAAGCAGGTAGGTCCCACCGGAAACAGCACTGTCCCTTTATGCTTAACGAGGTTCCATCCAGTCATTTCCAACATCTTTTTTACCCTGCCCGAGGGAGGGAACCGGTGAGGCCCTTCGCCATGCCCCCCGAAAATCAGGGAGTAGACCTGGTAGGGGAGTTCGCTGGTGGCCGGGGGACAACTGAGCACCATAATGGCATCATCGGTGGATACCCTGTGCAACTCCTTCAGGAAGAGAACGGGATCTTCCACATGTTCAAGGGTTTCCAGGGTCAGAATCCTGTCAAATTCACCCCTGCTGAAGGGTAGACTTGAGTAGGTACTGATCTTTTTTTGATGGGCGTGAGGCCTGATCTCAGAGGCCACCTCCATCAGACGTGATGATATTTCAGCGTTGACTACCCTGCACCGGGGGGAGTGGCTCAGGATATGGTCGGTGGCTTCTCCATCCCTGCTGGAGATATTCAGCACCGATTGTTCGTTTTCCAGCTGAAGGTATTGAACCGATTCACCAAATCGTTGATTGTGGGTATCTTTTACCCGGTTATTCTCTTCTACATATACGGAGGCCACGGAATCCCAATGGGCCTCTACATCACTATCCTTCCAGTTATTCAGGGGGATTTTCGGATTCATGTCACTGCTTCCTTCTGTTTAAAATGGAGACCTGGTCGGCTATAAGTCCGATGAAGAAAAGAAACATCCCCATCATCGTAAGCACAACCGCACCATTTGAGAAGCGGTCATAGAGAATAAAACCGACGATCCCAAATCCCACTCCAGCCAAAAAAGTGATGATGCTGGCGGGAAAAAAGATTTTTAATGGATTGAACAGCATGATGATTCTGAAAAGAAGAAGGAGGGTTTTGGACCCGTCCTTTACCATTTTTACATTGCTTTTCCTGCCTATCCTGGCAGACACTTCAATAGGTATAGTTCCGATGTTATACCCCTCCTTCAAAAAAGCAAGTGTGGAAGTGGTAGAAAATGAGAATCCATTGGGCATCAGGTGTAACATTCCTGCAATGATCTCTCTTCGGAATCCCCGGAATCCCGAGTTGTAGTCGGGCAGTTTCTGCTCAACCAGGTATTGTCCCATCCATTTGATCAGGCGTTTGCCCCCTCTCCGTCTTTTCACTTGGAAGGAGGTCTCACTCCTCTCTCCGATGACCATGTCAAATTCACCCAGCAGAGCTCTGATGTCTGCAATGTTGGTGGGATCGTGTTGTCCGTCGCTATCCATCAGGATCACATACTCTCCTTTGGACCACCGTAACCCGGTTTTCAGGGCTGCGCCATAACCCTTGTTCATGTGATGCATGCGGAGGGTGACAGGGTACTTCCTGACGATCTCCGCCGTACTATCATCAGAACCATCATCTACCACAATTATTTCATTTTCTTCATGAATCTTCAGGTCAACCAGTCTTTGAAGTGTGCTTTCAATAGCGTCCTCCTCATTGTAGGCTGGAATGATGATTGAAGTGGTGAATTTTACCATGGCAGAACCGTAATTTTTTGGATTGAACATCAAACCTACATAATTTTTTTTTAGTAGGTTTGTACCTGCTCACCCAGATTGATCAAATATAATTTTTTTAAATCAAAATGGCTGGCGCCAGAGGTAATTTAATTGCCATCCTCACGATGCTTAAATTTGGCAAATGTTATGATATAATAAGGTGGCAACGAAGTATTCGGGATACACAATTCACAGAATTCAGGACGACTCAGATTTCAAAAGTTTCCCGTTGGAAGAGCGACTGCAACAGATGAAAATTCATTAGATTCTTAAAAACAGAATATAGAAAGAATGACCCGCACACTCTCTGTAATTATTCCCGCTTATAACGAAGAAAATACCATTGAACAGATACTGGACGAAGTTCTTAAACTGGAGCTTCCGAGTATCAGACTGGAATTGCTTATCATCAATGACTGTTCCACCGACGGGACCAGGGAACTGGTCAACGCTTACATCAGTGCTAACCCCGGGGACTCCATTAGCCTGATCGACCAGGAAATAAATAAGGGAAAGGGAGCAGCCATCAGAAGGGGTATTGAAGAAGCCAGTGGTGATTTCCTGATTATACAGGATGCAGATCTGGAGTATGATCCCCGTGAATACAAAGACCTGCTGGATCCCATTTTAAGTGACAAAGCAGATGTGGTGTATGGCTCCCGGTTTATGGGTTCCAATCCTCATCGGATCCTTTTCTTCTGGCACTCCATTGGCAACAAAATACTCACGTTTCTATCCAATCTGTTCAATAATCTGAATCTGACCGATATGGAGACCTGCTATAAGATGTTCCGTTCGGATGTGATTAAAAAGATCTATCTACGGGAGAACCGATTTGGATTTGAGCCTGAAGTAACCGCCAAAATTGCACGCGTTCCGGGCATCCGGATCTATGAGGTGGGAATATCCTATTATGGCAGGACTTACAGTGAGGGCAAGAAGATTAACTGGAAGGATGGTTTCAGGGCCATCTACTGCATTCTCAAATATGGACTGTTCAACAAACGAGTTTTTAAATGAACCAAAAGATTGAGAAGTATCAGAAATACCTGGTACCTGCCATCCTTCTGATCCTGTTTATTGCCTATGCCATTCTCGCTTTCATATCGGATGGTACCCATGGGGGTGCCGATGACATCGGGCACTACCGCAGGTCGAGGTACGCCTTCCAGTTTCCAGAGTTCTTTCTCTACCACTGGGGCAAACCCTTTTTCACGGCACTCAGTTCACCCTTTGCACAACTTGGATTCAAAGGGATCCGAATTTTTAATGTACTTGCGGGGACCCTGGCAGCCTATTTTACCTACCGTACAGCCCTGCTGTTAAAGTTTAAGTACCCGGTCCTGGCTATTTTCCTGATTATCTCTTCGCCTCTCTACACGGTACTCATGCTAAGCGGGATGACAGAGATCCTTGGAAGCCTGGTTCTGATCCTTTCCATCTTCCTGTTTTTTAAGAAAAAGTATATCTGGTCGGCTGTGGTACTCTCCTTTATGCCTTTTGTGCGAAATGAGGCCATGGTCATTCTACCCCTGTTTTTTATAGCACTGGTCTGGCTAAAACAATGGAAAGCTATTCCCTTCCTTGCATTTGGTTTCATTTTTTACAGCATTGTGGGAGGATTCTATTACGATGATTTCCTGTGGGTAGTCAATGAGATGCCTTATAGAGGCAATGCTCAGGGTATATATGGAAGCGGCGAATTGTTACACTATGTGAAAGCATCCAAATATATTGTCGGATTGCCCTTGGCAGTTCTTATACCGGCAGGGTTGATTGTATGGCTCCTCGATCCCTTTGTGAAGCCCAAAAAGGCTTATAAGCAGTGGTCGATAGAGATGCTGGTGGCTTACATGCCCTTTATGGTCTACCTGGCAGCTCATAGCTATGTGTGGTGGAAGGGAGCCGGCAATTCGGTGGGGATGATACGCGTGATGATCGCAGTTTTGCCTTCAGCAGTTTTGATGGGAATGTTTGCCTATAGCCGGATTATGGAACTGATACCGGTCCAAAAATGGATGAAGCTGACAGTCACTGGCCTGTTTTGCACCTTCTTGGTCACCGTTCCCCACAAGCTCTATGATATACCTGTACCCCTGGTGGGCGAACAACGAATCGTAAAGGTGGCCACCGACTGGTTAAGCGAATCCGAATATGCCGGGAACAGGTTTTTTTATTACAATCCGTTTTTCCCCCACTTCCTGAAGATTGACCCTTATAATGATGCCCTTTCTCACCAGTTTGTGCACAACAGGTCCCAACCTGAAACCAAAGTGGAGGAGGGGGAGATCGTGATCTGGGATGCCCATTTCAGTCCCAATGAGGGCCGGCTGCCTCTGGAGAATTTAATGAACAATCAGGGACTAAAACTGATTCATGTAACCAGGGATAAGGAACCCTTTACGGTGCTGGGCGGGTATACCTACGAAATCTATTTCTTTCAGCGCATCATGGAAGACGACGGGATCGATAACCACGAAATTTACAAGCAGCTTCTGGCTGAAATCCTAAACTCTCCCTAGTAACGATCCACCATTCTGTAACCTGGCGAAGCCAGATGTAACCCGTCACTATTTCGAGATTGGCATGGCAAATGTAATCACATCCTTGCCGGTGATCTCCTTCTCACAAAGTATAATCAGGCGTTCCAGCACATTCCTGAATTCGCGGATGTTCCCGGTCCAGTTGATTTTCTGCAACTCTTTAATGGCATCGTCCTTAATGACCCTGGGAGAAGTACCATACTCGTCGCATATGAGCTGGTTAAAGTGATCGGCCAGCAGGGGAATATCATCCAGGCGCTCGTTTAGAGATGGAACATGGATCAGGATGACGCTGAGCCGATGGTATAGATCCTCCCTGAACTGTGATTTCTCGATCACCTCTTTCAGGTTTTTATTGGTGGCAGCCACCACCCTCACATTCACATTGATGTCCTTGTCACTCCCCACCCGGGTGATCTTATTCTCCTGCAGTGCCCTGAGCACCTTGGCCTGTGCCGACAGGCTCATGTCACCGATCTCATCCAGAAAGATGGTTCCTCCGTCGGCCTGTTCAAATTTACCTTTGCGCTGTTTAATGGCCGAGGTAAATGCACCCTTTTCATGACCGAAAAGTTCGCTTTCGATTAATTCTGAAGGGATGGCCGCACAGTTCACCTCAATAAAGGGACCGGCTGCACGGGTGCTGTTATCATGTAATGAGCGGGCCACCAGCTCTTTGCCGGTGCCATTTGATCCGGTGATCATCACCCTGGCGTCGGTGGGAGCTACCTTCTCAATGATCGCTTTCACCTGCTCAATGGCATTTGATTCACCGATCATCTCAAACCCTTTGCTCACTCTCTTCTTGAGTACCTTGGTTTCGGTGATCAGGGTGGACTTATCCAGGGCATTGCGAATGGTGATCAGCAAACGGTTCAGATCCAGGGGTTTTTCAATGAAGTCGTAGGCCCCTTTCTTTATGGCTTCTACGGCATTGTCGATGTTCCCGTGTCCCGAGATCATAATCACCTGAGCATCCCCCTCCTCCATGGACATCTTCTCGAGCACCTCAAGTCCATCCATTTCAGGCATCTTGATATCACACAATACAATATCGTAAGAGCCGTTTTTATACTTTTCCAGTCCGTCTGCACCATGTTCGGCCAGGTCAACGGTGTATTTCTCGTATTCAAGAATCTCCTTCAGGGTATTGCGTATACTTCTCTCGTCGTCGACTACCAGGATATGTGCCATAATTCTTTCTTTTTTAGAGGCCTGCCAGTTCAGAAATTACGCCCTCTTTCAATGCAAATTCAGAGTGGTAGAGGTGTTTGATGTGACAGGCACGCAACACAAAACTAACAAAAATCGTTGCGGCCACAATCATCTCCACCCTAACTGGCTCCATACCGGGCATGGCCCTTCGCTCATCCATGGAAGACTGAAGCAGCTCCTTATGCAGTTTCCTGTACTCTTTCATGGATATCTCCCTGCCATGGACCCGGTCCGGCTCCATCCCCAGTTTGTGACTGATCAGGGCATGAAAGGTGTCAAACGAACCGGAAGCGCCGATGAGGGCTCCGGGCTTCTCTTTTTTAGCCACCGCTATTAAGGGTTCAAGTTCCTGCCTGTAGTAAAATTCCAGAGCCCTGACCTCTTCATGGGTGATGGGATCCGAGAGTGTGAACCTCTCAAGGATCCTTGCCATCCCAATCTCAAAACTATGTTTCCAGATGATACCTTCCCTGTTGCAAATGATAAATTCATTACTTCCGCCCCCAATATCGAGGATCATCTTCTTCTCATCATTCATGGGCAGGGCCTGACGTACGCCCTTATAGATGAGTTCTGCTTCTCTGTTTCCCGGAACTACACGTACCCTGAATCCAAATCGTTTTTTTACCTCATCCACAAATTCCTGCCCATTGACGGCATTTCTGATGGCCGAGGTGGCAAAGGCCTTGATCTCATTTACCTCATAGGTCTTGATGGTCTCCATATGGTTGGCGATGGCCACAAAACCACGCGTAAAGGCGTCGGGCGTAATTCGATTCATCTGGATTCCCCCACGCCCCAGTTTAACTGGTTGCTTGCTGGTGTGAATAATCTTAAAACTGCGATCCTGTCGCTCGGCAATCAGCAGGTTAAATGTATTGGTTCCGAAATCGAGGATGGCGAAGGTCATTGGTCAGGAACTGTAGCGGAGCCATTTCCATATCTCCTTGTAACTGCTCTTTTTCCCATACATCAGAATGCCGGTGCGGTACACCTTGCTGGCCACCCAGGTCATCCCCAGAAAGGTTCCCACCAGCAGCGAGCCCGAGACAGCTACCTGCCACCAGGGTACCCCAAAGGGAATGCGGACCATCATCACCACCGGTGAGGTAAAGGGGATCAGGCTAAACCAGAAGGGGAGAGCCCCATCGGGATTATTGATGGCATTGATCATCACATAGAGGCCCAGGATCAGTGGTAGAATTACCGGCAGAATCAATTGCTGGGTATCGGTCTCGTTATCCACCATTGAGCCAATGACTGCAAACATGGCTGCGTATAAAAGGTAACCAAAGATGAAATAGAAGAGAAAGGCTCCGATCATTACTCCTGCATTGATGGATTTCAGCGATGTAAAGATCTCCTGGGCTTTATCCAAATCTTCATTGTTTAATCCCTCCGGACCAGTTTCCGGGGCTGCTGAACTGGCGTCCTGATCAAACAGGTTGGAGGCCACCACCTGCTCGGTGGGGGTCTGGTTCAGTTCGGGAAAAAAAGCAGTCTTTAGCCCGGTAATAAGGAGGGCAGAAAAGAAGATCCAGACCACAAACTGGGTAAGTCCTGTAAGACCCACACCTATTATTTTGCCCATCATTAGCTGGAAAGGTTTGACAGAGCTGATAATTACCTCGATGATTCGGCTCACCTTCTCTTCGATCACACCGCGCATGACCTGAGATCCAAAAAAGAAAACAAAGAAGAAGATCAGCATTCCTCCCAGGTAACCCACGCCCATGACCACCCCGGTATTGGTCTGTTTGGTTTCACCATCCCTGGTCCACTTGATGTTTGTTACATTGATGCTGGTCTCCACCTCGGCTATAATTTTTTCAATACCCTCTATATCGTGGGAGGCCAGCTTCAGATGTTCGATTTCACTCTCCATGGTTCGCCTGATGTAGCCGGTCACTTCCACAGAGGTCTGATTGGTGGAGTAGATCAAAGAAGACTCGGAAGCCAGGATATTGGATGGAATAAAAAGAAGAGCATAGTAACCCGATTCTTCGAATCCCAGCTTGAAGGTTTCCAGGGGAACCCCTTCTACCACCTGGAACTTCAGGAATTCTGTTCCAGGTATGACAAAGGCCGGGCCTTCGGGTCCATACTCTGTAAAAAGTTTTGAATCATCGATCACCACCACCATCTTCTCATCTTTATCCTCCAGGGTGGCAAAATACATGGGGATGATGATGTAGGCCGCAAAAATAAAAGGCCCCAGAACACTCATAATGATAAAGGATTTTTTCCTGATCCGCGTCAGGTATTCCCTCTTTATGATCAATGTGATTTTACTCATGTGGGAAGGTCATTTTTTTGAGAGGCATCATTTACAACCTGAATAAAAATATCATTCATGCTTGGGAGGATCTCCTTGAATGACCTGATCTCTGTCACTTCAACCAGGTTTCGGATGAGATCGCCAGTTCCATCTCCCTCCTTAATTCTGATGGTGGCCTGTGGTCCATACCCATTCTCCTCCAACTGCACTAATTCAAACCTGGAATCAAGTCCGTTGGTCAGTTTGTTCTTATCGCCCGTGAAGTGTACGCTGTAAGTATCTGTACTGTATTTTTCCCTGATCTCCGAGATCTCTCCCTCCAGGATGGTTTCCGACTTATTGATCAGCGTAATGTGATCGCATAACTCCTCCACCGACTCCATGTTGTGGGTAGAAAAAATAATGGTGGCTCCCTGCTCTTTCATTTGCAGGATCTCATGCTTCAGCAAATTTACATTGATGGGATCGAATCCGCTGAAAGGTTCGTCAAAGATAAGCAGCCTGGGTTCATGCAATACGGTGGTGATAAATTGTACTTTCTGGGCCATCCCCTTGGAGAGCTCTTCCACTTTCTTGTCCCACCAGGCTCCGATCTCAAATTTCTTAAACCAGACCTTCAGTCGCTTCATGGCCTCCTGTTTGGACAATCCCTTGAGCTGGGCCAGGTAGAGGGCCTGTTCACCCACTTTCATTTTTTTGTAAAGACCGCGTTCCTCGGGAAGGTATCCAATCATGGAACGATGCTCGGGACCAATGGGATTTCCTTCAAAGAGGACAGATCCGTGGTCGGGAGCGGTAATCTGATTAATGATGCGCAGCAGGGTGGTTTTCCCGGCTCCATTGGGCCCCAGCAAACCATATATGCTGCCTTCAGGGACCTTCAGGGATACGTTGTTCAGTGCCCGGTGCCCACTAAAATCCTTGACAACATCATGGGCAGTGATAAGGTTAGCTCCGCTGAGCTCGTAGGCTCGGTTCATTCAAAAAAGTTTTTCATCCGGTTAAAGAACCCACTTTCTGTTCTATCGGGTTGGGGAGTAAAGGTATCTGATTGTTCCATTTTTTCAAACAACTTTCGCTCTTCCTTATCCAATGATTTGGGGATCCAGACGTTGATCTGCACCAGCAGATCACCCCGTCCATACCCATTCACTTCCGGAACTCCTTTTCCCCTGAGTCGGAGAATCCTTCCGGGTTGGGTACCCGGATCGATCTTGATCTTGGCCCTGCCCTCTACGGTGGGGATCTCAACGGTAGCACCCAGTATGGCCTCGGGAATACTCAGGTAGAGGTTGTGGAGCAGATCGCTCCCGTCACGGGTCAAATCTGAGTTTGTCTCCTCCTGGATAATGACCAGCAGATCTCCATTTATCCCACCCCGGCGCGCGGCATTTCCTTTGCCACTCATTTTCACCTGCATTCCTTCTGCAACTCCGGCCGGGATATTGATCTTGATTACCTCTTCCTTCTTAACGATCCCCTCGCCATAGCACGATTCGCACTTCTGACTGATGGTGGTGCCTTCTCCGTGACAGCTGGGACAGGCTGAGGCAGTCTGCATCTGACCCAAAAAAGTATTTGTAACGCGTGTTACCTGGCCACTTCCGTGACAGGTATGACAGGTGTCTTTGGCTGTGCCATTTTTAGCACCTGATCCGCTGCATGAGTCGCAGGAAGCATATTTTTTGACTTTGATCTTCTTCTCAACACCATTGGCCACCTCCTGAAGGTTCAGCTTCACTTTCACCCTCAGGTTGGATCCTTTGGTTACACCTCCACCCCTGGAACCACCACTAAAACCGCCAAAACCACCAAAGCCTCCGAATCCTCCAAAAATATCCCCGAATTGAGAGAAGATATCGTCCATGGTCATGCCCCCGCCGAATCCGCCGGCGCCCCCATTCTCGAAGGCAGCGTGACCAAACTGGTCGTATTTCTGACGTTTCTGGTCATTGGAGAGCACTTCGTAGGCTTCAGCAGCCTCCTTGAAACGCTCTTCAGCAGCAGAATCCCCCTGATTTTTATCCGGATGGTTCTTCAGGGCCTGCTGCCGGTAAGCCTTTTTAATCTCTTCCTGGGAGGCATTTTTTGATACCTCCAGAATCTCGTAATAATCTTTTTTACCCATGTAGTTGACTTATTCCCCTATAACAACTTTAGAATACCTTAAAACCTTATCATTCAGCATATAACCCTTCTGAATCACATCGACGACTTTGCCCTTGAGCTTCTTGGTGGGAGCAGGTATCTTGGTAATTGCCTCATGCAGATCGGTATCAAACTCCTTTTTCACTGCAACAATCTCCTTTACTCCCTGCAGAGTAAGGAACCCCTGGAATTTTCCAGAGATCAGCCTAAGGCCCTCTTTCACAGCTTTGATATCGGTGGCTTCATTCACTGACTGCAGTGCCCTGTCGAAATCATCCGCAACAGGGAGCAGCGCCTGAAGGAGGTTTTCATTGGCACTCTTTTGCAATTCAATCTTCTCCTTAAGGGTTCTTTTCCTGAAGTTGTCATATTCGGCTGTCAGTCGCAGGTACCTGTCCTGCAATTCTGCCAGCTTTTCTTCAACCGTTGGCTCCTTTTTTGGCTCCTCCTGGTCTGTTTCCTCAGCCTCCTCAGCTTCATCCTCCTTTTCTATCTCTTCCTGAACCTGTTCTTCATTCAGTTTCTCTTCTGTCTTAACCTTTGTATCTTTCTGGTTATCAGATTTATTTGACTTTTTTACCATTTCTAAATTCAATATTTCTGTTCAATAATTCTCCCAGATAGGTCAAATATTGAGCCATTGCAACTGAACTTGACATTTTGTCAGACGCTGTCGCTCGTGTTGGGGTTACATCTGGCTTCGCCAGGTTGGGGTTACATCTGGCTTCGCCAGGTTGGGGTTACATCTGGCTTCGCCAGGTTACAGAGGGTGATTGGTGGATGGTGGATGGTGGAACCAGAAAGAGGTAGCCCTTTCCTTTCAGGGTCTGGATCCGGATGTTGGGATCGTGTTTGAAATACTCCTTGAGCTTTCGAATGTAGTCAAGATTGCCGGATCCTTTTCCGATCCGGAAATTCCCTCAAAACATCCTGTAAAACCAAACATATTTCTGCTTGAAAATTGCTTAATAATGCTCCACTCATAGGAACGGGATATAAATTATATGATTATTAACCTTATTAGTTACTAAACGGATAAAAAATATTTCTATAATTATTTATTATCCAACTATAAACCAATATAGTTAATAACTGGATATATTACGTCTTTTTATTTATTTTTTTTCGTCCTTAGTGTCGACATCAGCCCTGTTTGTACCATATACCAATAAAAGACCAATCAAAATTGATGCTCCCTATCCGCCCATGAGGGCCGTCCCCATGAGTTGTCCCTGTGAGCTGTCCCTGTGAGCCGCCCCGGTGGACTGATGCCTCGGACGATCCGGTATTTCCGGAAGTGTTTAATAGCTCTTAAAACCCCTATCACCAGGGCTTGCCAGGTGCGGGTTTCGGGAGCAGAAAGCAGGATCACTTCATGCTTGATCAGATAGCCCGTAACCACATTAAGCAACGTTTCGGGGATCAAACCGATGGCAGTACCCACAAGATAGGGCCGGATGGAAATATTGCTCAGGGGAAAACTGAAATTAATCACATTGGTTGCAACGAAGATGATCCAAGCCACTAATACGCTCCAATATTCCGGTAAAGATATAACCAGCCGGTGTAAAGTGTTTGCGCGCCCTCTTCCGGAGCCTGTGATCCTGGAGTGGAGCCACTGCTGCCAGAGCTCTGGTCATTGTTCCCCGTTCCGCCAAAAATCTTCCACTTCTCATAAAAATAGGAATCCCTGTATTCTTTCCCGTCGAATCCCAGGGCCTCTATCATATAGTAGTACTGCCCTTCAGGTGCATGTCGACTGCTGTTGTGCAGGTTTCCGTCCCAACCTTCCCAGCTGTAGATATCCTCTGTCTTCAATTTGTAGACCACTTTCCCCCCCCGGTCTACAATGGTGATCCTGCACTTCTCCAGCGATTGGTGCTTAAATATAAAGCGATCATTCTGCCCATCGCTATTGGGTGTAAATACATTGGGTATCTCCAGCTTGGAGGGCACCACAAAAATGGCTTCATCGAGCAAAAATGAATCTGCGCACCCTGCATCACTGGTGGAAACCATATGGGGGTAGTAGTACTCGTCGGCCCGTTCATAGGTGAATTCTGTACGCTGTGCAGTATCATAGGTGATTTCGGACTCTTTAATCCCACCAATTGTATCAAGATAGACCCATTCAAAAGTAGATCCGTTTCTTGATTTATTGATAAAACGAACAGTCAGCCTGGCATCCGTACTTCCCTTGGGATTTTCGCTGTCTGGCGCACTCCAGTCGCTGTTCAAATCAGGATCATACTCTTTGGCTACCTTATCATAATATTCAACGCTGAATTCTGCTTTGGTCTGAATGCTCTCATAGTATACCGAATCGACCTCAGTCATACCAAATTCATCGATGGCCGTAAGTATGTACCATGTGTCCTCATAAGGAGGTTGAAAGGTGATGTTGGGATCCAGAATAATGGTATCGTTTGGGATCCTTAATTCGTCGTTGTCAGAACTCCACTTAAACCCGAATTCGGATATCCTTATGATGGGATTATTCGACACCAGGTCATAGTAGGTAACCGTGTCGGGAGTCACACTGCCCGAGAGGATGAGAAAATCGCATGTGAATTTATATGTAGGGAGCATGTTATCCAGTGTCTTCTCCACTGCAGCGCTGAACTGGTTAAGCATCACCCAGGCAGTCATCAGGGTGTCGGTGGCGGCCCCATCCCAGACCCTTACCTGGTAACCCCCTTCAACCAGATCAGATACGGTTGAAAACATTTCATCGGTATCTGTACTGAAAGGGGGATCAAACCCATTGATCACCGGATTGTATTTGCGCCATTCAAAATTATATACTTCAGAACCGGGCAGGGTGGCAGTAAGGCTTCCTGGTTTGGCCACCTGATTCAGCTGGTGGAATACAAAAAGGGGATCTTTCAATGTACTGGTTTCATAGACCACCGAATCTAACCTGTGGGCCGTGGCAGAGGTGATTTGCGCCTGGATCATTTGAAATGAAAACAGGCACAGGATCAAGCCTGTTATATATTTGATATGTACAGGTCGCGTGGGTGACATTAAATGTGTTTACTCTATAACCGAATTATTGCCAAAATATTATATGAACAGAAAGTGCGTAAAATTGCAACTTTTAGAAAAACTGTGCAATAATAGTTTTTACCTTAGCCAGCTGGAATAAAAAAGGAGCGTGTGGAAGCAATCAGGAAGGAACTAAATGAGGCGCAGCAGGAAGCAGTATTGAACCATAAGGGACCGGCTTTGGTAATCGCCGGAGCAGGTTCAGGAAAGACAAGGGTGCTGACCTACAGGATTGCATACCTGTTATCTCTGGGAGTCCCCCCTTCGAGAATACTGGCGCTGACCTTTACCAATAAAGCAGCCAGGGCCATGAAGGAGCGCATTGCTACGCAGGTTTCACCAGATCTGGCCAGATGGCTCTGGATGGGGACATTTCATTCACTTTTTGCCCGGATACTCAGAAAAGAGGCGGAAATCCTTGGTTTTCCCTCCAATTTTACCATTTACGATACCATCGATTCGCGTAGCCTGATCAAAACCATCATCCGTGAATTCAATCTGGATGAGAAGATATATAAGCCGGCCGAGGTGTTTAGCCGGATTTCGGCTGCGAAAAATAACCTGGTCACCCCCGATGTCTATTTGGGAAGCGGGGAGTACCGTGTAAGAGACCAGATGGCGAGAAGGCCCCGTCTGGGGGAGGTGTATGACAGGTACGTAAAGCGATGCAAGCATTTTGGTGCCATGGATTTCGATGACCTGTTGCTTCAGACCAACCTGATGTTCAGGGATCACCCCCAGGTGCTGGACAAATACAGGGAAACCTTCGACTATGTGCTGGTGGATGAGTACCAGGACACCAACTATTCTCAATACCTGATTATAAAAAAACTCTCTGAGGTTCACAGGAATCTCTGTGTGGTGGGGGATGATGCACAGAGCATTTACTCTTTCAGGGGTGCCCGCATTGAAAATATCCTCAATTTCAAGAATGACTATCCCGACTATTCCATATACAAACTGGAGCAAAACTACCGTTCCACTCAGACCATAGTCAATGCCGCCAATAGTGTAATAAAAAAGAACCGGGGACAGATTGCCAAAGAGGTCTATTCAAAGAATGAGAATGGGGACCCCATTCATGTGGTGAAGGCTAAGGACGACCGCGAGGAGGGGTACCTGGTGGCAGGACATATCTCTGATCTCCGCTTCAGACAGCAGCTCGAATTCAGCGACTTTGCCATCCTCTACCGCACCAATGCCCAATCGAGAATCTTTGAGGAGAGCCTTCGGCGAATGAACATTCCCTATAAAGTGTATGGATCACTCTCCTTCTATCAGAGAAAAGAGATCAAGGACCTGCTGGCCTATTTCCGGATCACGGTCAATCCCCGCGATGATGAATCACTGAAGCGCATCATCAACTATCCCTTGAGGGGTGTCGGAAAAACCACCCTCGATAAACTGAATGGCTATGCCGAAAAGCTGGATTCGCACATCTGGGATGTGCTGGTTCACCTGGACCAGGTCAACCTTGGTTTCAACAAGGGGACAATAACCAAATTGCTAGGATTTGTGCAGTTGATAAAGGGTTTTCAGAAACGATTTCATGAAATGGTGGCCTTCGACATGGCCTATACCATAGCCAATGAAGCGGGGATCATCAGGGATCTGAAATCGGATCAGACCCCGGAAAATGTGAGCCGGTCGGAGAACATTGAAGAGCTTCTGAATGGAATCAAGGATTTTACGGATAACTCCGAGCAGGAGGGTGAGTTAACCCTGGGAGATTATCTGCAGGAGGTGACCCTGATGACCGACGCTGATAATGAAAAGGACGAGGATCGGAACAGGGTCAGCATCATGACCATCCATTCGGCCAAAGGGCTTGAGTTTAAGCACCTGGTTATCGCAGGAGTGGAGGAGGAACTCTTCCCTTCGCAAATGAGTATCGATAATCCCAAAGACCTGGAGGAGGAGCGCCGACTCTTCTATGTGGCCATTACCCGTGCTGAAAAAACCGCACTCATCACCTATGCAGCCCTTCGTTATAAGTGGGGCATACAAAATGCCTGTTCGCCCTCCCGGTTTATCAAGGAGATCGATACCAAATATCTGGAACTTCCCCCCGATTTCTACCCGTTACTCGCGGGAGCCGAATCCGGTGCAGGAGCAGGGGCCAATCAGCCACCTAAAGAGAAATTTGTCCCACAGGCATACCGGAAAGCCATGGCAAGCCGTACACAAGCTTCAAAAATCCAGGTGGGCGGTCGCACTCTGGTGAATTCAAACCAGACTCCAAACCAGACTCCGAAGGATTTTACCCCTTCCGATACCGGCCTTATAAAAGTAGGTTCCAGGGTGGAGCACCCACGCTTTGGAATCGGGGAGGTGGCTCAATTGGAGGGAGCCGACTCCAACATCAAAGCCACAGTCCAGTTTCCGGTAGGGACCAAGCAGCTGCTGCTAAAATTTGCCAAACTGAGGGTGGTGGATTAAACCCTCATTTGTCATCCTGATTTAAAAGAAGTATTTTTGTAAAAAATTCAATCAATGACATACGATTATAACTCCAGCCGTAACAAGCTGATCCTGCCCGAATATGGTAGAAATATACAGAAGATGGTTAACCACCTTAAGACCATCGAGGACCGTGATGAGAGAAATAAGGCAGCAAAAACTGTGATAGGAGTGATGGGAAATCTGAATCCCCACCTGAGGGATGTGAATGATTTCAAGCACAAACTCTGGGATCACCTGGCGATTATCTCCGATTTTGACCTGGATATTGATTCTCCCTATGAATGGCCGGAGCGGGAATCGCTGCAAAGCAAACCAGAAAGAGTGCCCTATTCCCAGCATGCCATCCGGAAGAAACATTATGGCAGATCCATTGTGTTAATGATCGATAAGGCGGTTGAACTTGAGCCGGGTGAAGAGAAGGAGGACCTGGTAAAGATGATTGCCTATCACATGAAAAAATCCTACCTCACCTGGAACAGGGAAGCGGTCAGTGATGAGATGATCTTTTTGGATATGAAGAACTTGTCGGGCGGGAAACTGGAGGTAAGTAAAGATTTGAAACTTCCCGAGACCAAAGATATCCTCGCCAAAAACCGCAGCAAGAAAAAAACAGGAGGAGGGAAGAAGAAACAGCATTCCTGATCCATGGGTAAGTTCATTATTGAAGGAGGACGCAGACTCCATGGGGAGATCACTCCCCAGGGTGCCAAAAATGAAGCATTACAAATCCTGTGTGCCACCCTTCTAACCGCTGATCCCATTACCATTCACAATCTTCCACGTATTAAAGATGTACATCTGCTGATTCAGCTCCTGGAGGACCTGGGTGTAAAAGTAGAGAAGCTGGAAGAGACCACCTACAGGTTCAGTGCACTTCATGTGGATCTGGACTATTTTCAGACCGAAGCATATATCAGTCAATCGGCTGCATTGCGTGGATCGGTGATGATCCTTGGACCACTGCTTGCCCGTTTTGGAAGAGCCGTTCTGCCCAAACCCGGAGGAGATAAGATCGGACGACGCAGGCTTGATACGCACTTCCTTGGATTTCAGGCGCTTGGGGCTACCTTTGACTTTGACCATACCGAGAATTTTTACCGGGTCAATGCTTCAAATCTGAAAGGAGCCTATATGCTGCTGGATGAAGCTTCTGTGACCGGTACTGCCAATGTGATTATGGCCAGTGTACTTGCGAATGGAACCACCACCATCTACAATGCAGCCTGTGAACCCTATATTCAGCAGCTCTGCAAAATGCTGGTAAGGATGGGGGCCAAAATCTCCGGAATTGGTTCAAACCTGCTTACCATCAAGGGCGTGGGCAAACTGGAAGGAACCGATCACACCATTCTTCCCGATATGATTGAGGTGGGTAGTTTCGTTGGTCTGGCTGCCATGACCCGTTCCGAGCTGACCATTAAGAATGTGGCCTACGATCAACTGGGTATCATTCCCTCCTCATTTAAGCGCCTGGGTATAGCCATAGAACATAGAGGAGACGACCTGTACATTGCGGCACAGGAACACTATGCCATCGAAACATTTATAGATGGCGCTATCATGACCATCGCCGATTCACCCTGGCCCGGACTTACCCCCGACCTGCTCAGCGTGATGCTGGTTATCGCCACACAGGCAAAAGGGAGTGTGCTGATCCATCAGAAGATGTTTGAGAGCCGTCTTTTCTTCGTAGATAAATTGATAGATATGGGGGCGCAGATCATTTTATGTGATCCGCACCGCGCCACAGTAATTGGTCTCGACCACTCCATCAGGCTCAGGGCCACCACCATGTCTTCACCCGATATCAGGGCTGGTGTAGCTCTTCTAATTGCTGCCATGTCGGCCGAAGGCACAAGTACCATTTACAACATCGAACAAATTGACCGGGGGTATGAGCAGATAGATCTCAGACTTAACCAGCTGGGAGCCTCCATCCGTCGTGAGTCCTGAACCTAAATCCTTAATCATGAAAAAGTTTTTTTACCTCTTGTTTGTATCGCTGTTCTTACTGTCATGTACCTTAAAGAGTGGAAACAGTTCGCAGTTGCAGACCTCCTCAGAGGAGCAAAATGGAGTAAAAACCGGGATCAATATCGGAGAACGGGCACCTGAACTGGTCTTTGAGTCGCCCGATGGAAAGAAAATCGCCCTCACCTCACTCCGCGGAAAGATGGTTTTAATTGATTTTTGGGCAGCCTGGTGTTCCCCCTGTCGGATGGAGAATCCCAACCTGGTAAAAACCTACAATCACTTTAAGAACAAAGAGTTTGTTAACGGATCGGGGTTTACTGTATACGGAGTATCCCTGGACAGACGCATGGAAGACTGGGTAACCGCCATTGAAAAAGATGGCTTGGAATGGGAATACCATGTAAGCGACCTGAAGGGCTGGAAATCGGTCCCCGCTGCCATGTATGGTGTAATGGGGATCCCCATGAATTTCTTAATTGACGGGGACGGCATTATCGTGGCCAAAGGACTGAGGAGGGAGTACCTCGATAACAAGCTGAAAGAGCATCTAAAATAGCAACGTACGGTTAAGCACCCTTGTTAAACAGCTCTCAGCTTAATTGAACATCATGAAAATTACTGAGACCGATCTCTCTTTGGCCCTCTTCAATCTCATGGACCATCCTGGTAAGTTGTTCATTCACCGGGGTTGGTATATTAAACTCTCTGCCCTTTGAAGCGATATACCCGTTGTAATTATTGACTTCAGTTTTCCGACCCCTTTTCAGGCTCTGAAGGCTGGAGGATTTAAGTTTGCGGTATTTGACGCCAATCACCCTGATGGTCAGGTGCGTTTTGAAATTTGCTAAGAATCCGGGAGCTACGAACTTATAAAAATCCAGTTTACCCCGAGCGCCCGGTGCCACCTTAATCCCCATGGCTCCGGCCACCATGATCGCCTCCCTGATGATTTCAATAAAAATGATCCTGGCTCTCCTCTTTTTCATGATCTCCCCCAGGTATAAACCGCTGCATACCCCCAGGGTGGTAATGCACGAATTGATGATCATCTTGGAGTAGAGTTCCGAAAGGATGTCATTGCTTATCCTGGTCTCTATGAGATTTTCCATGATGTCAGACAGTCGTTCCAGCTCTTCATCCTGCTCCCGGTTCCAGTTCCCCAGAACACATTCACCTCCGGAGGTCATCTCCACCTTCCCGGGTGCATGCATGGTGCCTCCCCAGCCTACCACGCAACCAATGGTTCTCTTTTCACCAACCACCTCAGCCAGCAGCTCCTCACAGATCCCGTTTTGCATGGAGACCACCCGGGAGTTTTTGTGCAGGTAGGGAAGAAGTGTTTTTGCCGATTCCACCATAGCATCCCCCTTGGTAACGATCAACACATAATCAAATACCCCATCCAGCTGGTCAATCCTGGCCACCGATGGAATCGGCTGGGTAAAGATTCCGCAGTAGCCACTGACTTCAATGCCTGTGGAGCTAATCTTTTCAGCCAGCTCCTCGTACTTGGTAACCAGCTGAATATTGAAGCCTTTACGCATCAGTACACCGGCAACCACACCGCCGATGGCACCCGGGCCCACTACACAGATACGTATATTTTTATCCATTGATTGGGTTATATATTTGGCAAAATAGGGATATTCTATCAATTATTTGACAAACGTTATAAATTCCTGTAACTTGAATGTACTAATCAAATTAGTAGGCTTTTACAAATGGGGATCGTCACAACCTGAGGTTTTTATCCGCATTGTAACCCAAGCCATCATTGACCTCAGGAGCCTCTCACTATAAATCAACGACTATTCTTCACACTTTTAATTCTGAGCATGAAAAGAACATTTCATCTCTGCATGGTACTGGGGACCTGTTACATTTTTATCCTCTCTCCTTTGCAGGCACAAACAGTGAGCTGGCCACAGTTCCGAGGAATGAATTCTTCGGGTGTGGCAAATGAGAACCAGGAGCCTCCTGTCAAATTTGGAACCGGGGAGCTCACACTCTGGAACATCCCACTTTCAAAAGGTTGCTCTTCCCCCTGTATTTGGGACAATCGAATTTTTCTTACCGGTTTTGATGAGGAAGCCGGGCAGTTTCAAATGTATTGCATCAACCGGAACAATGGTTCCGTCTTATGGGAAAAGAATCTGCAGACCAATGAAATTGAGACGGTCCACCCTGTTAGCTACCCTGCCAATGCCACCCCGGTTACGGATGGAGAACGAGTGATTTTCTACTTTAGTTCTTATGGCCTTCTTTGCTTTGACCTGAATGGAGAAAAACAGTGGGAAATGGAAATGCCTATTCCAGAATCACGTCATGGGATGGGAACTTCACCGGCGATTGCTGGTGATTTATTGATCCTGAACTGCTTTGGGCATAAGAATGATCCCTGCCTGCTGGCTATCGATAAATACAACGGAGAAACTGTCTGGAAGTATTCCTGGCCCGTAGATGAGGGTGGATGGGCAGATAGCTATTCCACACCTGTGGTTCATGAAGACCAGGTCATTATTTACAGAAGTGCAGATATTTCTTCATATGATGTAAAAACCGGGGATCAAAAATGGTGGTTCAATACTGGAATGGGCGATGCGGTTTGCACCCCGGTTATCGGTAATAACATGGTGTATGTAACTGTCTTCAGTACATTTGGAAATAGTGCAGTTCGTGCACAATTCCCGGATTTTGAAGCCCTTGCCTCTGACTATGATAAGAACCAGGACAGCTTAATAACCAAAGAGGAAATTGAGGGATTTGAGTTTATAACTTACCCGGAGAAAGGAGTCGAGGTTTCAGGCATTATAAAGGTAGCAGACTGGTTTTGGTGGTATGATCATAATGGGGATACTTATATAGACAGTACGGAATGGACCGCATTACTCGAGCTCTGTGAATCAGATTATCTAAAACAGGGAATCAAAGCCTTTCGATTCGGTGGGGAAGGAGATATAAGCTTTAGTAATTTCATCTGGGGAGAACCGGCGCATGTTCCTCATGTAACCTCACCTCTGTTTTATAAAAACAGGGTATATATGATAAAAAGCGGGGGTATTTTATCCTGCTTCAAGGCAGATGACGGGGCTTTGCAATATTCTGATAGAATTGGTGCAGCGGGAGCCTATTTTGCCTCCCCAATTGCTGCCAATGGAAAGATCTATTTTACTTCCAGGAATGGAATTATCACAGTAATAGAAGATGGAGAGAAGCTGAATATTCTTGCAAGGAATGATCTGGATGAAATCATATCTGCCACGCCTGCCATTGTTGACAATAAGATATATGTGCGAACAGATACCAATCTTTATGCATTTGGGATTCAGTAGCCAGCTATAGACACCATACATAACAGAAGAGGCCACTCAAACGAGCAGCCTCTTCCTCAATTTTATATTTCCAGTACGCTTTGAACAGCGTTAGGAGTTGTATAGTCGGAAGGATTTTGGATGAGTTGCCTTAGCGGATGCGAAGCATACGGTTCAGCAACGAGGACAATATCCTGTAGACTTAACCTACTCCTCTTCCTGTTCTGCAGCGTACGCCTTCAACAGTTCGTCCTGAATCTCACCTGGAACCTGTGCATACTCATCGAACTTCATGCTATACATGGCACGTCCGCTGGTAAGTGAGCTCAGTGAGGTGGAATATTTATTCATCTCTGCAAGAGGTACCCTGGCAGTGATCTTCTCAAAGCCCTTCTCGCTGGACATTCCCTGAACAATGGCACGCCTTCCCTGAAGATCGCTCATTACGTCACCCATATAGTCTCCGGGTACAAGTACCTCCACTTCATATATCGGTTCCATGATTTTAGGTCCGGCATCTTTAAAGGCCTGACTGAAAGCATGGCGTCCGGCGAGCATGAAGGAGATCTCATTGGAATCAACGGGGTGCATTTTACCATCATATACATAAACGCGAATATCGCGGGCATAGGAACCGGTCAGCGGACCTTCTTCCAGTTTCTCCATGATCCCTTTAAGGATGGCGGGAAGGAAACGTGCATCAATGGATCCACCTACAATACCGTTAACAAATTCCAGTGTTCCACCCCAGCTTAGTTTGTGGGTATCCACACCCCGGTTGGCCATTTTTTGATCCTTACCACCCAGTTTGAACATTTTCTTAGGTTCAGAACCTTCCTTATAGGGCTCAATGACCATATGCACTTCACCAAACTGTCCGGAGCCACCCGACTGCTTCTTGTGCCTGTAGTCAGCCTGGGCAAATTTGGTAATGGTTTCACGGTAAGGAATCTTGGGAGCGACAAATTCGGTCTCCACTTTAAAGTCATTATCCAGGTGCCACTTCACAATATTCAGATGGTATTCACCCTGTCCTGAAAGAATGATCTGCTTAAGCTCTTTGCTGTATTCTACGGTAACAGTTGGATCTTCCTGGTTAATTCTGGTGAGCGCCTCACCCAGTTTCTCTTCGTCACCTTCAGTCACTGTTTTGATGGCTGTCCTGAATTTGGGATCAGGGAAAGGAATATTGCTGAACTCATAAGAGACATCAGGTGATGTAAGTGTATTGTTTGTTTTGGTGTTTTTCATCTTTACTGTACAACCAATATCTCCGGCTGCAAGGGAAGATACCTTTTCACGGTTCTTACCCAGAGGGGCAAAGATCTGAGAAAAGCGCTCCTTGTTACGGGTGGCATTGTTAGTCAGGTCGACACCCTCTTTGACTTCGCCCGACATCACTTTGAAGAAGTTAATCTCCCCGATGTGGGATTCAACGGTAGTTTTAAAAACAAATATTGATGTGGGTCCGCTGGCATTGCACTTAACTTCGGTACCGTCAACGGTGGCTACAGGTCCAAGTTCCGGAGCAATAGGAGCCACATTTGTAAGGAATTCCATAAAGCGGCCCACGCCCATGTTGTTTTTTGCCGACATACAGAAGACAGGGAACATACCGCGGGCAATCACACCTGCAGTAATACCGGTCCTCATCTCATCTTCGGTAAGACCGTCGTTCTCGAAAAAGAGCTCCATCAGCGCCTCGTCATTCTCAGCCGCCTTTTCAATCAACTCGTTACGGAGCTCATCGGCACGATTCATTTCTGAATCAGGTACATCAATGATTTCAGGTTTGCCACCTTCTTTTGGGTACTTGAAAAGCTTGAAAAGGATGATATCGACGATGGAGTCAAAGCCGGGACCTGCATTAACAGGATACTGCGCCAGCACTGCGTTCGTTCCTAAACTCTCCTTGATGGTTTCAAATGCCTTCTCAAAGTTTGCATGGTCGTGGTCACACTTGTTCACTACCACGATCGCTGGTTTATTAAATTTACTCAACCAACGGCTGTGAATCTCAGTACCTACCTCAACCCCATGCTGGGCGTTAACGACGATTACTCCTGTATCGGCAACGTGCATACTTGAGATAGTCCCCCCCACAAAATCGTCTGCTCCGGGGACATCCAGAATGTTGATCTTCTTTCCATTGTACTCGACGTGCATGATGCTTGAGTACATGGAGGTCTGATTCTCCTGTTCAATCTGATTGTAGTCAGAGACCGTATTCTTATGATCCACGTCGCCTCTGCGGTCGAGGGCCCCACCTTCGAAAAGCATGGACTCCACAAGTGTGGTTTTACCTGACCCGGAGTTGCCGAGCAGGACAATGTTTTTGATCTGGTTGGTTTTATATGTCTTCATCAAGTAATAAATAAAAGGTATTCAATAAGTTATCTAATAAATTCGGTTCAAATAGCCTGAGATTAAGTGATGCAAAAGTAATAAAAAATTGGTACTAAGAATGAGGTAAAGAAAATAATGGTATCAATTAAGAGTAGATGTTTCAGCTCAGATATCTTTTTTTTTCTCACTTTTAGATAAACATTAAGAGGCATGAACAGGATCAGTTATATTTTGATGCTCTGCATGATGGTATTTTTTGCATGCAGTTCTACCGGTAAACAGGAAGATATAGGGAATATGCTTGTGCCTTTAAAGTACAATAATCCCGGGTTAGCAGTCGATTTGGGTGTTGGATTGTGGGCATGGCCTTTGCCTATGGATTTTGATGCTGACGGAGATATGGATCTGATCGTATCCTGTCCGGATATACCGTTTAATGGCACCTATTTTTTTGAGAACAGAGTAGGTGCCAATGAGAAATTCCCTCTTTTTGAATCACCTGTGAGG
>Ga0164315_10000362_pt1 | contig 30905 bp, 21 predicted proteins | sample GuaBasSedimGuay6_FD_113737 | JGI IMG/M metagenome (GOLD analysis project Ga0164315, IMG submission 113737) | Subseafloor sediment microbial communities from Guaymas Basin, Gulf of California, Mexico - Guay6, Core 4569-2, 0-3 cm | ecosystem: Environmental > Aquatic > Marine > Hydrothermal vents... | reverse complement strand
GCACAGTGCTTTAGAAGAGTATAAGGTGTGTACACTACTACCATTTAATGGATGTAAGGAATGCTACTCTATAGGTAGTACTGTACATTTAAACACAATATTAAAAAAGGAGTTACTAAGTGGCATTAACACAACAACAACAGCTAGTAGTTGATACTATAAAAAAAGATGACGTACACATGTTAACGGTGCAAGCATGTGCTGGAGCTGGTAAAACACATACACTTGTAGAACTTGTACGTGCCCTAAACCCGTCATCTGGGATTTATCTTGCGTACAACAAATCAGTTAGTGAAGAAGCCGCAGCTAAGTTTAAAGGCACTAACATTAAGTGTTCAACAATCCACTCCCTTGCCTACAACGCAGTTGTAAGGCAATACCAACTAAGTGTAGGGTACTTTGGAGTACGTAACGTACGGCCATCTAGCACTCCTTACAGACTTAAGATGGAAGTAGTAAACACACTTGATAGATTCTGCCTATCTAAACACCTATCAGTAACTACGTTCTTTGACGAAGAGCACATCAATCCTGTACTATTACCATTAGTCAAAGAGCACCTAGAGCTTATGTCTCAAGGTGATATTCAATGTAGTCATAGCTTCTATCTCAAGCTATATCATATCTACCTTGCTACAGGTGCAATAGAAGTACCAGAAGTAGACTTACTACTTGTAGATGAGTGTGGGGATTTAAGTGAGTTAACTATAGACGTCTTTAGACTACTTAAAGCTAAGAAGAAGATTGCCGTAGGGGATCCTATGCAGAACATCTACAGCTTTAACCACACAGTCAATGCCTTCAACGTACTAACAGAAGGGGCTGCAGTAAACCTTACCGAGTCTTTCAGAGTCTCTGATAGGATTGCTTACCGTATAGAAACCTTTGTAAGAGACTCTCTAGATCCTTCATTTGAGTTCCTAGGTAGAGTCTATGATGACGATGTAATAACTACTAAAGCTTTTATATCTAGAGGTAACACTGCCTTGTTATCTGAAATGCTTGGACTAATGAAGGCAGGTATACCGTTCCACTCTACTCGTAAGATAGGTGCCATGTTAGAGTTACCTCTAATCCTAGCAAACCTAGGGAATGGTGTTCCTATAGAGGGCTTCCAGTACAAACACTTAGAGAAGCTACGTAAAGAGTATGAAGAGCATGAAGCTATTCGTGATAACTACAACTCTATACAACGCTATGTAGAGGCTAACGTAAAAGAGGATAAGGAAGTGCATAATGCCTTTCGCCTTGTACATAACCACGGCCCTAGATCTCTAAATGAGCTAACTAGATACGCCACTGAGTGTTCTAAGAAGGCTTGTACATTAACACTAACAACTGCTCACAGTAGCAAAGGCCTTGAGTTCTCATCAGTAACAATAGCTGATGATTTAAATGAATCTGTTAATGAAGCTTTAGGTGATTTGGCAAGACTTAAGGAAGGCTCTTATAGGTACGAGTCGGTTTTAAATAAATTAGAAGAAGAACTAAGACTTTACTATGTTGCTACATCTAGAGCAATGGTTGAGTTAAATAATGCAACTGCATTACCAGATGGAGATACACTATGACATCCTCTACAGATATACACTTACTAGGCAAAATAATTACTGAACTACTTACCACTTATACTTTAGAGGAAGTGATAGGCATGATTAATGAAATAGCTATGATTAATAAGTAAGCAGCTAACTGCCTAATTTTTATACAGTTTTATGCTTAAGTTATTCACAACTTATTCACACTACTCCAACCATGCACTACCCTAGTAATTGTAAAGTACACGGTATCCCGTGCGTTTTGAGGGAGTTTCCTTAAACACCTAGTGCTTACATATATACAAGACACTCACCATATTTTATAAATTGTGGACAGCTCTTCCTAGAAACCTGGTGGCAGCTTAATACCTCTTAGGAGTTCCATAGCTTACCTCTAAGCAACTTTTACACCTTACCTGGTATGATTCATCGTCTTGAGCTCTCTAAGCCTCCTAGGTACCTGTATGAATCGTATACCACTACACCTTAATTAACACTACTTCTATGTGTTTTACACGCGCTGAGTAAACTCAGTTTACGAAGAGTATACCACGCTAAACACTGTGCTAGCTTAAGCCGGCTACTTCCCTTACTACGGGACTTTACGGCCTTCTACACACTAATATGCGGTCTTAACCTTAAGCCTAAATAGGTGAATATGACAGATAAATACAGGGAAATTAGAGGATTTTAGTTTTATAAGAAGTATAAGGAATACTACGTATCCCTTATTACACATTTTACACCTCTAACCTTAAAGTTCACATTAAGGTAGAGTTAAGGTTACAACTGCCTAAATATTAGACACCACTCCACGCAGTGAAGGGTCGATAAACTCTCCTAACCTACTAACTATTTTAAGTGGGTTATACGTATTTAAACCTTTATCTAGAATACTAGAATCAAGTACATCTGCAGTATCACCTGTAATAAACGTTTGAGCTAATATATCAGCACCTACTCTAAGTGGATTGTCTTTAACTAACTTCTTAATAACCTTCTGTGACTTCACAAAGTACTTAACAAAGAACCAAGTACCCATAGCATCTCCGTACCGGATATGCTTCTCAAGAGGTGCCTCGTAGTTAATATAGTTATCTATAGCATCTCTCATAGCCTTGGCTTTAAAAGCTTCCCTATACTTAGGATCAGCCTTAACCTTAGCTAAGCCAGTCTCATCCATAGTTAACTTACTATTAAACTCAGGTGACGTATGTTTTAGTATCTGTGTATACGCTTCCTCTAAAGTATTAGCATTATCTAACCCAGTATCCGCTTTATCAATAGCACTGTAGTACTGTGCATATCTAAAATAGAAGTCACTCACTTGAGTGGCTTTCAATAACTGCTGGTAAGGCTTAGTACGTTGAGTCATGAATAAGTACTGAATAGCAGTATTTGCTGTCTCATTAGTAATGTATCTATCAGTCTTATCACTAAACCATTTAGCTACTTGATTACTTTCATTAGCAGTATTAACATCCTCCACAATAGACTGGTATAAACCAGCATCCATTAACGGCGTTACAGTATTCTGCTGTAATGACCTCTTCAAATCATTAATATAACTCTCACTTACATCAACACCAGCATCCTTATTCCTATAAGCACTAGCCAGCTCTTTACTATCGGCCTCATACTTCTTCAACTCCCTAGCACCAGTTAACATTAACTTAGCACCTTTAACAGGGTGAATTCCTAAGTACAGTAGTATCTTAAAGTTAGACACCAAGTTACCTAAAAGTACCTCAGGAGTCTTAATAACAATATTAGACTTAGCTATCTGCATAGTATCTTGCCAAACACTCTCCACCTTCTTAAGTGTAGCTAGTGTACTCGGCTTTAAACCTTCTAATAACTTGCTCTGTGTAATACTATAATTATCCTCTCCGAACGCTACCTGTAGCAATTCCTTCTTAATAACTATCTGGTTACCCTGAAACTTCTCTGTAGCGTACTGCTTAGCACCCTTAGGCAGTCTAGCCCATAAACGGCTGTACTCTTCAACACTCTGTGGAGCTGTCGCCATAGGCATCCCATAATCCTCAGCAGTTAAGTCATCAGGCTTAATAACTACATAATCCTCACTATTCTCTTTATAATTGTCCAAGAAATCTTTATACAATAAATCAATCACTTCTCTATTATGTCTATCAGTTGTTGCAGCTGTTCCCATAGTACTATATGATCTAGCTAGATTCTCAGTACCTCTAGTCTCTAGATCTAAATGCTCTTGCTTCTCAGCTATACTCATTGTAGCTCTAAAGTTAATTATATTACCATATTGATCATACATAGGGCTCATACCTACATCTTTATTCTCTTTGTAATCTGCTTTAGTTTGCTTCAATAACTTTCTAAAAGCCTCATGTTTTCTAATACCATCCCACTTTCCAGTAGTATCATTAGCAGACTCTCTAGATATAACATCCTGTAATGTGAATCCTCTAGACTTTCTATCTTGTAGCCCTAATGCACCATTAGCTCTCTTAACAGCAGGGACTGTACTTACATATAATCCATATATAGTGTTAGTACCTGGTACTGCCTTAAGTGGTCTTACAAACTTAAAACCTTCTCTCTCTAACTTCTGCATATCCTTAATAGGATGCATCTCTAATGAAGCATCAGATTGGTACGTATCCTTAACATAGCCTTTTATAGCGTTATGAGGGTTACTTCGCATCTCTCTCTCAGAAGCTGCCTGCAGGCCTCTACTTCTATCTATGAAGTGCTGTGTACCTTCTAGTACTTGCTTCTTGTACTCACTCTTACTAAGAGGAGTCTTAGATGATAGTTGTGACTTCTTAAGTGCTCTATTCCATAGTGACGTAGAGTAGTCTACATATTGCTCTCCTGCTAAGAAGCTAGCTAGAGTCTCTTTAGACTCTTGTGGCGTCATCTCTAATGCTTTATAACTAACTAATTGATCTATCTGCTTTATCGTAGCTGCATCCATATCTAAATTAGGTCTATCATGCCCAAACTTAGAAGCAATATTAGAAGCATTACTAGCAGTACCTACACCAGTTACCATATAATTAGCTAATGACTCAGCATCTTGTATCTGCTCATAGCTCAAACCTTGCTCAAGTTCAGCTACTCTTTGAGATACCTCCCCAGGATCACGTAGAAGCTCCTCAAGGTCTTTTGCATCTAACCCTAGGCTTTGTATGTCTGTACGTAGTACGACGTCTGTAAGGGCCTCATTGTGCTTCTTATTAACTATATCATTAGCAATACTTACATCACCAAATCCATCATTAAGTCCTTTAAGTGTTCCTTCATAAGCAGCCTCACGCGCACTATCTACACTCTTAGTTAATCTTAGTATTGAGTCTGCTAAATAGTTGTATATACCTGGCTTATCCATAAAGTCTCTAACAATTCCACGTACCATACCATCTTGTGCTAAGTGTATAGACTCTAGTAGCATGTTATTAGCTTTCTCAAATGCCTTGCCCATACTCTTATTAGCCTTAGAACCTTGTGCATACTTATTCATCTTATAGATAGATGGCAATGCTCGCAGTAGCCGCTGTACTGCATCAATAGTTGTAATTACATTATTCATAAGGCCTATTAAACCTTTACCATCCTTAGCCTCTCTTCCCCTGTTGACTAACTTCGCCACCTTGCGTTGTAGCTTAACAAACTCCTCTACACCCTTCGCATCTAATACTTCACTCTTATTCGCTATAGCAGTATCTAGGAAGCCTCCTAGTGTTACAAATGGATCAGTTATCTTCTTCACTTGATCATTAGCTACTTCAATCTTAGCAGCAGCTTTATCTAAAGCCTTGTTAACAGACTCCATAGGACTCTTCCTAGCTACTCTATCCACAGCATTACTGTTAGCTCTCATAATATCAAATATTAATCTGGTACCTTCTTTAGTAATACTGTTATCTCTCTTATTAGTAGCATACCCAAATATCTTCTCTAGTATATTGTTAAACCAGTTCTGTATCTTCTCAACTAACTTCTCGTCAGCCTTATCCGCTTTAAGGTCTAAAGTACTTACCTTCTCCATAGCTTCCTTAAAGGCGCTATTAGTCAGTAATCCAGCCATGAACTCATGTAACCCATTACCTGGTGTCTTGTTATTGAATATGTAGTCCCACTTACCCTGTACCCAGTCACCATGCTTATTTTTGTAACCCTTAGCCTGGGCTACTTCTCTCTTAGAGTATTGTTGACTCTTGTTCTCATACCCTGGTAACAAGTCCTGCCACTTACTATTCTTTCTAGCCTTAGCATGTAGATTCTCAAGATTTGTAATCATAGCTAGAAGCTCTGGATCTTTAGCTACATTTAAATTACTCTTATCAAACATGAAGTTCATAGCAGCATGCACTAACTCATGAACATACACTTCCTGGTTACCCATGCTAAACTTAGTTCTGAACTCAGCTCCTGGGCCATGTGTATCCATATCAACACTTACTTCACCAGTGCTAGTATTAAGGGAACCTGATGCACCCATCTCTCTAATAGCCTTCTCCATAGCCTTCTTACGAATCTTAACCTTACCATCCTGTAAGCTGTTTACCATAGCTACCATTCTCTCAAGTATACCTGTTAAATGCTCACTATGATCTGTGTCAAAGTTCACACCGTTGTTAACTTTATCTTGAGCTACGAACTCTTCATTCAGGTTGGCTGACTTATTCATAGACCCATCACTATCTACATAAGTATCTTGGAATGTATCCTCTGTACTTGTATCAGATGAACCTATATACTTATTTATAACACCTTCAGTGCTTTTCTGGTCTAGTGCTACTTCACCTGGACTATAAGGGTACTCTTTAGTCCCATTAGGGAACTTAACATACACCTGCCCATTATTCACTTCAGTAACAGTAACCTTTGCCTTACCAACCTTAGGGTTAGCAGCATTAAGCTCCTGCACAGCTCCACCTGGGAGTGCATTACGGGCGTCTGCTTCATCTGCAAAATCTTCTTCCATGTTTGCAATACTAGCAGCCACTAACGCTTCTGCATCTGTAGTAGCTTTAGCTTTAATATCACTATGTGACATTCCTGTATTAGTTGCTTTAAGATCCTTCATTAGAACCTTTGTTAACTTATTTATAGTTTCCTGTTTAGTATTACATGCCATTACTTACTCCCACACGCGTTATCTAGTATACTTTGAGCTGCACTTGTTGCTGCATCACTATAACCATCTAACGTAGCTTTATTTTTAACTGGTATTATAGCAGGATCTACCGGTGCTATCTTAAGTAGCCTCTCCAGTTCCGCTATATCAAACTTAACCTTACCAGTCTTGTTTAACCCAGTCTTGCCATCAACAATCGCAGCGTTACCCCACCCATCAACATGCACTATATACTTGCCTCCAAGCTTAGCTACTGAACTAACAGTGTTCTTACGGTTAACTCTGTCAGGATTGTTACTTTTAGGGTATGACATCTCTACAAAAGCAGAGTCTGTAAACGTACTACTCTCCATCTCTATTTCATCAGCCTGAGAGAACTTGTATGAAAGCTTAGCACCTAGTGGAGGTGTTACGTAGTCCTCCCCACTCATATTCCAATCGTAGTGTCCACCTTCATTAGCTAAGTGGTCGTAACGTATAGGGTTACTTAATACCTCTGTACGCCCTCTCTCTGAGTTTCTATATAAGTCCTTCATGTCACTAATTACAGACTGCACAGTTGTACTATTAGTTACATCGTACGCTTCTACTAAGTACTGCTCATTAACTTTCTTAACCTGTCCAGGCTCTGCACTATTAATAGCTGATATGAGACTTTTAAGTATCTCAGCAGTTAAACTGTACTCTTTACTTATCTGTGCCATCTTCATATCGTAGTGGCTACTAGTCTGATCTACATTTAGTGGCGACTCATATACAGCATCGTGATTACCCATGCCATTAGTCTGTGATAACGTACTAGCCATTAACACACCATCTATAAAGTGAATAGGGATAACTGACCCAGCTGCCATAGCTTCAATCAATATGTACTGCTTAGCCTGTGAAGAGGTGTAGCCGTTCTTTAAGGTCTTAATCTCTGCAGCAATCTTATTGTACTCAGGCCCTTTCGCAGCAGTAGCGAGCTTCTGCTCTAACGCGTTAATCTTAGTCTTATTACGAGCAGTAGCAGTTGCAGTGTTGTATCTATACTTAGTCTGACCTGTAATCTTTCCGTCCTCACCAGCATCAACTAATGATGCAGACTCGTCCATAATAATTAGATTATCCTTAGCACCTTCAGCAAGTGCTGTTTGAATAGCTGGCATCGAGTCACCTAGTACACTGATAATTGCATCTACTTCATTCTCTGTAAGAGGTCTACTTAACTCTTTCTCTCTAAACTCTATAGCATCATCTAATCTAGCTTTAAACAATCTAAACATAACTTTAAATGAATCATTAATCGTAGTAGACGCATCAATGAATGGCTTATAGTCTTGGAATACTTCCTTAACCATTTCACCTACACTAGCCTTAACACTAGAGCCCATGGCATCTATTGTTGGCTGAGGTATATTAAACTGCAGTAAAGTACCGTTACTTATAGCTGTATGTAACTCTCTAATTAACTGCTCTGAATCAATTGGTGTAGAAGTAGCTTCCCAGCCCTTCTCACCTTTAACCCATGTATCATTACTAGCTCTAAACAGTGCCTCAAGGCGTGTTGTAAGAGCCTTAGAGGCATCTTTATCATTAGCTAACTCTGCTGCATGTAATTGCTCTAAAAGGCTGTATACTTCATCTATGGTAGTGTCAGCCATATCCTGGATAATACCAGTCATACCAGCACCGTAGTTAAACGTCATAAACGGAGGCTTCATAAACTCTCTAGTAATCTCAGGCATTTCCGTACTACCGTCATTGTTAAGTGCAAACAAGCTAGACGATGTAGCTAACTCTGCAAACCTTTTAAGAGACTCTGGCTGTGTGTTCTTCTTGCCAAAGATAGCTTGAAACATCACATCCATCTTCTTAGCAGGCACTTCATACGCATCTAGTGTACTTGGATCCATTATCTGCTGTGTAGTACTTCCGTACTCAAACATAACTCCACTAGTACCTTCTGCATCTTGCTCCCACACTTGGTACTTACTTAGTTTAGGCTTCTTATCAAACCTAGTACCTATCATAACCCCACCACTTTGCAGTGATGTCTTCATATCATCTAATAGAGGCATCTGTAGTGATTTAAGTACATACCCATTAGTAACACCATCAACTTCCATAATAATAGTAGGGTTAACCCCTTTAGTACTACCATTTAGTGCTTTAGCATTAGCATACTTACGATACTCAACTAATCCTGCAAAAAGTAGCGGGCCATAGCCACCAATCTTAGCAGCCTTCTTCTCAGCTTTACTCATATCTTTATTACTATCAATAGCACTATTGTAGTCTTCAACAGCTGTAATAGCATCTTCAAGGCCTAATGTATTTATCTCTAGCTCTTGTAACTTAGCTTCGGTCTTAGCCCAAGTAGTTAATATACCTGGTGTACCATTAACATCATCTTGTAAAGTTAACTTATCTGTTTTAACTCCAAATGCACCAGCCATTGCTTTATCATACATATCAACATCTCTATCAGATGTTACTACACCTTCTTCAGATGAGAGGGCCATTAGCTGTAACTTAGATAGCTGAGGGTTAAGAGTATTAGTCTCTACATAAACTCTACCATTCTTACCATAAAAGTAGTCAAAGAATATTGATGTATTACCCTTACGCATAGCCTCTGCTCTTGCAGCCTCAAGCTCTGTTATCTCTCTCTTAATCCTGTTGTTCTCAGAAGTAAGTGCCTTAGCGTACCTAACGTGCTTAGTTGCTGGATCTACATATCCCATTAACTTCTCTAAGCGTTCTCTACCGGCCTCATCTTCAAGCATTAGGAACACATCACCTATAAAGTCATCATTCCAGTTCCACTTAACATTCTGTGCAGCATTTAAGCCACTCTGTACTGTAGGATTAACTGTAGTATGCTTATTCTGAATACCAGACTTATTCTTGAATACCTTCTTCTTGGCTTTAGCACCTCGTGGAGGCTTCAACTTCTTCTCAGTATTAAATATATCCGAGATTAGCCTTGCTGTACGTGAAGCAATACCAGACTTATTGTCTAAATACGCATTACCTTTAGCTGTAAACTTTATTACATTGAGCTGGCGACTTCTACCGTTCTCAACTAGTGTGTTATTCTTAACAAATATGTCAGCACTATCCTTAGTCTTAATAGTGATAATACCAGGTACTTTCTTACCGTCCTTATCCTTAGTAGTACGAGCTAGTGCATGTAGGGCAATTAGTCCCAACTCATTATCTAGCTTTCTTTTCTTTAGATCAGCTTCTGGATCATTCTCTAAATCTATAGACCATCCAATTATCTTAGATATATCAGCACCTAAAGAGTTAGCAGCTGTAGTTAAAAACATATCAACATCAGCTATGGCATCCCATTCCGCTGGTGTCATAGAGTCTCCTGCAGACTTCTTAAGCAACTGCTTGGCAACCTTTTCAGTACGGTGCCCTGCTCTCATTGAAGACACATTAGCCATCCATTCAGTAGAAGCAACAGCAATAGCTAAAGTTACTTCATCACTTAGCTTACCATCTACTAGTAATAACTGGGAGATACTTTGGTAACCTTCACCAACCTTAGGGTAAGCTACATCTATAATAGCCATATCTTTATTCATGTACTCTTTAACTGAGGCCTCTACATTTGCTACAACTCTTGTGAGTATAGCTTCTGAGTTCTTAACAGCCTTCACTTCCATAATAGACATAGCAGATGTCATAGCTGATGTGAATGCAGCACTTATATTATTAGTGTATTCTTTAAGCCTATTGAATACAACTTTAGGCTTTAAGAAATCACTAAGTCTAGAACCATGGTTACCAGGGGCAGTGTTTAACACTTTAGCACCTGCAGTCTTAGATGCCTTGTAATCCTCTATCTCTATATTCTTTAATTGTAGTGCAGCGGCTTGTGCCTTACTCTCCTCTAAGGCCTTAGCTTTAGCATTGACATTCTTAGATGCTTGTTTAGCTCTAGCCTCATTAGAAGCCTTGTAGCCTCCCCACTCTTTAACTTTACCCTGGGCCTTCTTTATAGACTCCTGAGTATCAAACTTCTTACTCTCAACAGCTGCTCTGTTATCTGCAGATAGCTTCGGAGAGTTAGCTAAGATGTAGTTAAACTTCTCAACAGCTTCTTGCTGGGAAGCTATGTACTCATTCTTACCATCTATCCAAGAGTCTAGAGTTTCATTATAATTAGCGGCATTCTCTATTTGAAACTTACCATCTTTATACTCCCCTTTAACCTTACCGAACTTACTATTTGAATTGTAGTATGTTGCTTTAAGTATTTTATTTACAGCTGCAGTCTTATTAGCCATAATAGCCTCTAACTCTTCCTGTAACTTAATGTACTCAGGATCACTCTCATACTCCTCAGTAAAGTCATCAGCTACGGATAATACAGCCTCGTTTATGGTAACACCTAGGTCATCGTAGAACGCTTGCTGTTCTAGTAACTCTCTAGCTTGCTCAACTCTTGCTAAGTCTCTCTGAGCAGCCTCTCCTTCAGCCTTAACTTTAGGTGTAGCGTCTTTAGCGTTACCCTTTAATACTTTATTATTAAGTGTTAATTCTATTGTATTTAAATCTTTAAATGTTGTACAGCTCATATTATATCCCGCAAGGTTTAGTACCATCGACAGCGTCGGTTTCAAATGAATTGAATATAGCGTCTAGGTCTGTGTTTATACTCTCTACAATCGTAGTAGAGTCTTCTTCTATTGGTGCAATTATAGCATCTTCTGTTGTAGGTTGCTTTTTAACCGGTGTTTCTTTAGCATCCAGCTTAGCTATCTCAGCAGCATAGTCTATGTCTGGGCTCACGTAGTCCTTGTCCAGCTCTGTTATAGTTTCAGCATCTTCTTCCTTAACCTTAACAGGATCTCCCTTCATAGCATTCTTAACATCCTTAGCAGCCTGCTCAGGATCGGTAGTAGTGGTAGAGTTTTCAATGCCAGCATCCTCAATCCTATTCTGTCTATCAGACTTCTTAGGCTTCTTCATTAGAGTTTGAATAGTATTCTTACGTGCTGTGATCTTTTTGTTGAGGGCATCTAGTTCTTTTTTAGCATCCCTTCTCATAGCAGCAGTCCTGCCACTATCAGCCATGTACACAAGACCAGGTAACTTCTTATAGGCCGCTCCAAGTTCTTCAACTGCCTTATTCCAATTACTTACCTTACCAGGGGTTAACCAGTCAGGCATCTTAGGTCTCTTCCAAGCCTTAGCTTCTTCTAACGTTATACTGTTGGTGTCAGTGCCATTATCAGGCTTAACAGGAGTACTTACCTCAGGTTTCTTCTCCGGTGCCTTCACGGGCTCCGTAGGGGTCTCTGGTGACGTGTCTACAGGATCCTCTACAGTAGGCTTGTTAGCTTCATTAATACTAGCAACTAACTCATCTATCGCAGCCTTATTAGCCTCGTAGTGTTGGAAGTCATCTTTAGCTATACCATTACCACTGGCAATGTCCCTAGCAATGCTACCGTTCTGGTTATCCCTACGTTCCTGTCCAGTCATTGGCCCTTCACCAGTACCAGGTGCATCCTCAGCTGGCGCTGAAGGCGTTACAGGTGCTACACTAGTATCTTTACCCTTAGTTCCTGTTTGTGTCTCCTGGGCACCTTGCTGTGCTGCTGGTGACGTATCATTAGCTAGTGCCTGTAACTCATCTAGTCTTACTTGTTCGTTCTCCATTTCATTAGCTAGGTTAGCAATAGTACCTATGTCTTTATAAGTACTACCCTTATAAGTAATAGGGGAGCTTAACTTAGAATTTATGGAAGAGTTAGAACGTAAGTGCATCTTATTCTGTAGTGTAGTGTCACTGTGAGGATACACTTTGGTATTACCTTCTTTAGTCCACTCCATACCATTCGTAACATCCCAGTCATCTATAACCTTCTGAAACTCTTTAAGCTTAGTTCTCTGACCATCTGCAAAGTTATTAATACGTTTAATAGCAGCAGGATTCTCTTTACCATCCATAAGCATTGCAGCCCATTGCATAACACCAGGCTTAGCTCCTCCACCAGTCAGCTTCTGTTCCTTAACGCCAGCAACATCTATAATAGTCTGTCTTTTTAACTCTAGTAACTTCTTCTGCTTCTCTGTAGGTTCTGTACTTTTAAGGATGTTATCTATATCCTCTGTACTAGTAGCTGAACTACCCATTATCTGGGCAATCTTAGTATTATCGTCCATACCAGGTGCATTCAGTATAGCACTGAGTTCCTGTGTAGTGTTAGCAGTAAGTAGTGGTATAAGTCTATCTATCTTAGCCTGCATAGCTGCGGCCTTGTTAGTACCACCAGCTGCGAGTACGGCATCAGCATCAGCCTGCAACCCTCCTATCCCTTGCTTAACAAATTCCACGAAGTTAGGGTGTACATCTGTAATACCATTATCAACAGCCATAGCTGCTTGCTCTTTAAGTACTTCCATACCCATAGCATAGTCATGGTCAAACCCTTTAGCAGTCTCTTGAAGTATCTCAGCTGTTTGGCCCTCTTGAAGGTTGGCTACATCATCTGTATCTAACTCAGCTATAGGAGCCTCTCTCTCGTCAATCTTAACAACTGCAGCTGCATGCGCTTCTCTATTGTAAGGCTGCTCTTCATCTCTTTCTATACCAGCTTCAGCCTCATGTATTGCTTCAACAGCACTACCTAGATCTTCATCAGGAATGCTCTCAGGAGTCTTCCAACCAGTGTCTACAGCCTTAGCATCTTTACGTGCTTGTAGGCTCTCCCCTGCTTTACCTACAGCTAGTCCTAAGCCTTCTTTTACCTTTCCTACGACTGAGGCACCTGCCGTCATGTATGGTGCACTGGTAAGCCCTGCTATAGCGCCTTGACCAGCCTCTGTACGAACTTCTTCTGACAACGCAGCCTCTTTAGCTGACATTTTAGTACCATCAGCTTGCTTAACTCCGTACGCCTTATTGAATGCTTCTATGTATGACTGTGTAAACTCTTGAGGCATCTCCGTTAACCCGGCAGCGCCTAACTTAGCAGCGTACGCAGTTACTGCCGCCATTACCTGTGTAGCTTTAGTTTTACCCATACCTTTTAGAGCTGTAACTAGTTTATCTGCAGCACCAGGCCCAGTAGTTATAGCCCTAGCAGAAGCCATATCTAACTTCATACCTGCCGCGTTTAGTGCAAGCATTGAACCGACTTTAAATAGAGATTCTCTCTCACCACCGTTAGCTACCATAACTTCATCTAGTTGGTCATTGGTCATCATTGCACCATACCCAAGGGCATCAGCATGATCTGCTAGTACCATCTTAGACTTATCAGTTAATGACATATTCCTAGTAGTTGCTGCAATACGTTTACGCTTAGCAGCCTTAGATAACGTCTTACTAGACGCTATAGTTGCAACCTTCTTAGCACTTTGCTGTCCGGCAACACTAAGCAGTTTAACCGCACCTTTTTCAAGTATACCCATAAGAGCAGGTGCTAAGTACCCAAAACTATAACCTGCTGTCTCTGGAGTAGAGAGTGCAGTAGTGATTGAATCCCCTAGCGCCTCAGTATCTATATTACCCCAAGTAGAAGGGCTAAATAGATCAACATCTTTCATAGCCTTAACGTACTTATCTCCTGATTCTTTCATAATACTATCTGAGTGTTTGTTGTCGTACCCTATAAGGGAGTTAACCTGGGAAGTCTTCTCTTTGTCAGTAGCAATATCCATTTTATCTACGGTGTCCGCAATAGAGTCAAACCCTGTAGCTTCAGCACCACGTGCAGCAATGTTACCAACAGCCTCAACTGCTGTATCTGCTAAATCATAGGTACTCTTACCAGCTCCTGCCAGCATCGCCTGTGGAACTCTCAGAAGGCTATCGAAGAAGCCATCATCTGACGTAACTGGTACAAAGTTAGCAGCTGTATGTTCAGAAGTATCTCCAGCGTACTTAGCTGTACCATACTTCTGCATATCAGCCAACGCTTGCTGTTCATTACTTCCTAGTACTTCAATAGCACCATTACCAGTAGTACCATCAGGATTAGAGTACTGCCCACCTAATGTGGTGTAATGTCCTAGATCTCTGCCGTAGTTAACAGGTTTACCGTTCTTCATTACGTGTGTACCAGCATTCTGTAGGAGAGTTTCTTGAAGCATTACGGGAAGGTTGCCATGGAGGACCGCATCGGCTTCTGCTTTCTGCTTATCACCAGCAGCGAAGACATCAGCGTATGTAGCAGGTGTACCAGTGGCTGCAGTTAGTGCAGCAACTTGTCTATTCATCCTATCCTGGTTCTTAGGGTCAGCTATCCACTGACTGTAGTTAGACTTAGTAGACTCATAGGTATCTGAACCGAGTATACGTGTACTATGATCTCGCCCAAGATCAAATGTGTCACCGTCTATGGTTCTGAAGTTGTTACTAGACACTACGCTTTGAGTAGGGTCAAAATACCCAGTCTGTACTAGGTTATCATAAGTACCTATACGTTCCTGCTTTGAAGCGGTACGTTCTTGTAGTCTGTCTGATTTACGTTGTGAGGAGTTGTTATATACATCATTTGCAGCAATCTGTGCATCTGCTAAATATTTACTTATATCAATATTGCTCAAGTATATCCTTTAAATTAATAAAGGATTATACAGTATTACGAAGGTTTCTGCAAGAAGTTAGTAACTGAAGGCATCTCCAGCGGCAGAGCCACCAACGAAGTCAGTAGGATCCCACCCACTCTCAGTAGAGTACTGCGCTACATACCTAGCCACAAGAGCTTTTTGCTCCCCAGCGCTCATAGCACTTAGTGCTTTAGCATTATCTTTAAGGAACTTAGTAACAGCTTGTGTATCCTCGGCATCCTTACCGCTAAGGCCACTGTACATAGACTCGGCTAAGTTAAAAGAACCTTTAGGTTTCTTACTGACTTTAGCAATATATGCCTCAGCACCTTTGAGAGTCTTAATTGTAGCAGGCATCTTAGGGTGTATATTCTTTAACTCGGTAACCGTGGTAGCCTCATCAACTAGTCCTGCAGCGTATTTCTGCATTGCTATCTGCTCAGATACTGTAGGAGTCTTAGAAGCGTACTTAGCCTTAATCTGCTGCTGAGTCTCAGCATCCCACTTAATACGCGCTTTACGTGCAGCTTCCTTCTCAGACTTAGTCTCAGGTACCATTACCTCTAAGTTCTTAAGTGCATTTATCTTAGCCGAACCTGTAAGTGTCTTATCAGCTCTAATAGTATCTGCAAGGTATTGTAACCTGCCTTCTCTATCCATAGCAATCTCTTCTTGTACAACTTTAGTCTGTGCAGCGGTACCTTTAGTGCCTACTGAACGTTTTGGTACTTTCTTCAATTGCTTATCAAGTGCTACTAATTGCTTCGCAATGTAATCGTCTTTAGTAGTATCTTCTTTCGATTTAGCAGGTGATTTAACAACATCAATCTCACGTATTACGTTAGGTGCTACAGGGTTAGTTTCTGTACCTAGAGGATTTACCCTATCAAAGTTGTCAACCTCTTCGTACCCACCTAGCCACTTACCTACTAAGCTCATCTCCTCACCATCAGCCGTTTCATAGTATGTATGGGGACTTTCCCCGTACACTTGTGGATACTGTTTTAACACAACCCCAGGTTTAACCCTGTCCCCAAGCGCATTCGACTGCGGGTGGGTAGGTATCGTACTTGGCAGTACCTTACCTGGTGCCACAGCAGGCATAGAGAATCTACCACTGTTCAACGCATCCTGTGATAACGCAGTCATAGCGTTAGCACGCTGTGCATTCTGCACCGCAGCTAAGTTGTCCACTGTACCTGGTATTGCTTTTTGAGTAACAACAGTCTTATCTACTAATTGCTTATCAGGCATATTATCATATATACCAGCCAGTGCTTTCTCCTGAGCAGCTTTCTGTGCTAACGCACTTACTCTGTCAGTCTCCTGTGCCGCTGCTCTACTATCAGCATTAATAGCTCTAGTATTAGCAGCTTGCTGTAACTTAAGAGTCTCATCAGCTCTAGCGTTATTCAACGCCAACTGCTCCGCAGTTGCGTCTCTTGCCTGGTTCTTCTCGTACTGTTTAAAAGCGTTGAGAGCCCCTGATGTAGCTGATTGCTTAACTAAGTTAGCATCTACACGAAACGCGGGTGTAAGCTGGCGTCTTGGACCATTGTCTACTGTATAATTAAAACCCTGCATACTACATCGCCGTTGATGAAGTAGGCACTGGTCTCTTCTTCTTCTTACCAATTGCTAATGCACTGTTATCAAATGCCCCTATCGCTCCACTGTTAGTAGTGTCACGTCTATCATCCCCAGCTACAAGTCTATTCTCTTGAAAGTCGTTGTAACGTTTAGTCTCTGCCAATTGACTATTATGCATAGCTAGGTTTGTGTACATAGCATCTTTAGCGGCCTTACTCTCATTTTTACCTTGATCGTACCTAAGGTACATCCCACCCATGTCTGTCAAGCCTTTAATACCAAGCCCTACGTTCTCCATAGGTGTGAGGCCTTTAACAACTGTATCTGGGTTTACCGGCTGTACAGCGTGAGGCTGGTTAAACACTGAAGGATAGCTAGTACCCGCCGCAACTTCTGCTAATGCCGCGTCTGTCCCTGGGTTAAGGCCAACCGCTCCGATTTGGACCTGAGGCACAGCTGCTCCGGCAAATCCGTCCTGGGCAAGCCTTTGAGCTGTGCCTGGGAGTGCATACGAACCATTAGACTGTAGGACTAGCTTGTCAGCATTTCCTGTTATAGGGCTTATAGCACCATCAACAGCCGCATCGGCAGCAACCTCACCACCCAGGCCTAACACACCTCCACCTATAAAAGTGTCTGAGAATCCTCCTGCTACACCACCGAAGCCACTAGAGAAAGAGTTACCTAATCCGCCGAGTCCTCCAAGTGCGGCACCAATACCGCCATTACCACCTGATAACCTGTCTATACCATACCCAATTGCAGCACCACCAAGTGTCTGCATTATTTGACCTGTTACACCACTAGTTAACGCATTTCCTAATTCAGCCCACATGTATTACCTCTCTATTATTTTATTTTAACGCTATTATAGCGTATTACGTTATTGTCGTCCAGTTAAAGTCATTCTCACCTGCTAGATTATCTATGTGGTTAGTCCATGGCTCTGAGTATCTATTTGTTACGTTAACTTCGTTCAGCATCTTTATGTTGTTGTTTTGCCCTCCATAGAACATTACCGTGTCTTGAGCACCATCAGCAGCGAATAGTATATCCCCTGCTCTAGGTGCATCGTATAGTAGCTGCCCTGGGTACCAGTTGTAAATAGAGCCTGTAATAAAGCCAAGGGCTATATTAAGGTTCATAGCATCTCGCATACTTTGCCAGTACTCGTGCATATACTGCATGGTCAGGTTACCGTAGGAGTCGTAGAATAAGTCCGGACGCTGAGTGATCATCTCTCCAAGCTCTGCAAGTGTCATAGTAACATTGTAGATTGTGTAGGCTACAGATATGTAAGCAATAGCGGTCATAACTAAACCTGTTGCAGCCCCTGCAGATAATACAGCCAGCGCAATAGAAGCAGCCAGTATAGCACCCATCAGTATGGCGTTTTTATCCCCTTCAACAATACCATGACTTACCCATCTCGCGCCTTCAGCAGCATTCACTAACGTACCTGCTTCAAACTCACTGCCTACAAGGGCGTCAGTTGTGCTTCCTGCCAGCTCTGTTAACTCTATATGCACATCAACTACTGCATCGATAGCTATATGATTAACTTCTTTAATCACATCCACGATAGTTTCCCCAAAACCGTAAACGGCTAGCGCTAGGTTGGTAAATGCAGCGAGCAGTGCACCGAATATATCACCTAAAAAGCTGTTACTTAAGCTCTTTATTGCACCAGGGGTTCTAAACTTAGGACTTCTTAAACCCACTAATCATTCCTACCATACGCACAATTAAAAGCGAACCCATTAGGTGCTGTATGCCAATGACAATGCACATTACATATATCCTGTTTATCACAAGTCTTGCACTCTTCATTCATCACTTTAGTGTAATACTGCCTTGAGGCTAGTAACAGTTTAAAGTCTGAATCCAGGTTAATGTACTTACCTGATACCGTAGCACAGTCATTGGTACATTGAGCTATAGCTCGATCAAGCAGTATATGTACATTACTACACATATCAACGTCTGTATCAATAGCTTCTCCATGCATATCAGTCATATCACGCAGTAGCTTTATAATAGCCATACGCTCCTGCATACTTAGTATCACAGGAGGCTCTACGGAGCTCGCTATGTGAAGAATACCTCTATCAAGGATAAACTCCTTATACCAAGCTTTGAACCTCTCAGGGTCCTTAATAGCCTCTGTACCTACCACTATATTAACGCGCTCTAGTCTCTTGTCTTTATATAACCTAGCAACAGTGCTAGCAGCGTCATCATAACTATTGTCTCTAGCGGCATCATGTAGTTCCTTATAACCATCTATAGTTACACCTATAGTAACTCTTACATCTTTCACTAACTTAAAAAGTGAATTATAGTAATCCTCATCTGCAAGTCTAACTCCGTTAGTCATAATCTGAATGTGTTCAACACGTTCACTCAATATATTAATACACATAGCTAGGTGATTTGCATTCAGAACCGTAGGCTCTGCTGAAAGTAGCATAACTGAACGAAGTATAACTCCGTCCCTCTTCATTGTACGAACTATATCCCTGCAATGATTCATGGCTTTAATACCCACCTCAACAGCACTGTACTTAGCAGTACGTGCTTCCTCACTTAAGTAGCAGTAGCTACAGTTAAGGTTACAATTGGTTGTAAGCTCAATAGTTACAGCTTCGTCTATAATAGTAAAGCCGCTCATAGTTACAGCTTACTTACTACCGGTGTTCCTGTGAACGTACCAGACGTATTTAAATCAGCTATCATGTCAAACTCTGTACTCCACATATTTTCCGAAATAGTCAATCCACCCGCTCCCATAGTACCAATAAGGTCTGAGTAAGCATCAAGTGCTTTAATCTTATTGTTATACCCTACAGACTTACTTAACTCATTCTGTTGTGTCTTAACAAACGATGTGTCAGCCTCAGTCTTGAGTAACTGTGCATCTAGTGTTGGTTGCTGTTGAGCAGACTTAGTAGCTAAATCTAATGTACTTTGCATCATTGAAGCCAGTACCTTAGAGTACAGTTCAGCATCTAGTTTGTCAGCACCATATAATGTATCTAAAGAGTCAGATACTGATGTAATCATCGCATCAAATACTCTGTCTACTTCAACAGTATCCACTAGTTGAAATGGTGCTATCTCTGTAGTAACAGTAGTAGAGTCACCTGGAAGTGGTGCATCAACTGTTGTAACAACAACTCTACTGTACCCAGTGAATGTGTCAATCTCAACCTTGCTCTCATCGATACTAGTAGTTCCGTCAAAGTTCTTTATATATGTAGATACTGTTTTTATTGCCTGTGTTGTACTCATTAATCCCATTAGATTACTCCTGTAGTTTCTTCTGTAACTCCATCATCATCATACTGGTGTATGTGTGCTGGGTATATATTGGATATCCAATCTTCGAGTACTTGAACTCTTAACTGTAAATCATCGATGTCCTCAAGTACTTGTATACTGGATACAGCATTACCACTAAATGTAACACCTAGGGCGTGAAATACGTTAGAAGCTTTAATTCTATCATCTTCATAATCACCCTCAATAGTAATTTTAGTCTGTGCAGATACTGCTAACGCTGTTCTAGACTTATCACGTCCAAATCCCCTAGCCATTAGTCACCACTCTCTGCAGGTAGTTGCTTACGTCCAACGATCTTCTGTTGCACAACAACAGTTTCAGCTAAAGCTTTCTCTATTTCAGCCTCAGTCAACTCATCCTGCATTGCAAAACCTATACCATGTTGCATAGCAGCTGGTATCATAGTTGTGTACACTTCCCCTGCATGATCCTGTGTGATTCTGGAAGCCTCAACAGCAGCATTTATGTGAGCACTAGCTAACTGCATCAAACAGCCAACATAGCCTCCATCACTTACAGTGCAATTGCCTACAATATCACTCCATTTTATATCCGCCATTATGACTCCTTATTTAGTTTCCAAGTACTATCAGTACACATCGTGTATGTGATAGTACCAGTTACTATATTACTTTCAGACCATTTTGTACGTCCCATCCATATCCTTTATAAGTATTTAAAAGAGAGCTGTGACAGCCCTCTATAAGTACTTAGATCATGCTATTTTGCTTGCACGCATCTTCTGTTGAGCTTTTAAGTCATCAAACTCAACAGGAGTTAAGTTATCAACTTCAACAACAATGAATCTCTTCTTACGTGCTTGTGATGCACCACCGTTAGTCTTAGATACGTGTGTAACCATTGTAGCCTCTTTTAAATTACCAATAGCTCCACGTCTAATATATTGTGGTTCACCACTTCCCACATCTACCCAATCAGTTTGACCACCAATACGTCTATTACCCCAAGAAATAGATACCATCTCATCCTTAGTTTGGGACTCTTGTTGGTCATGTACAATAACTCTATCTTTCTTAAACAGGTCTAACTTCATTAACTGTGCAGGTGTCTGTACCTTTACTTTAGGCTTAGAAGTAACAACTTCTTCCTCTTTATCCTCTACCTCATCAACACCATGTGTTGCATCTTGCGCAGCTTTAAACGTGTTAAGTGCCTCAAGGTACTCAGTCTTATTAGGTTTTGCAGGGTTCTTTGCTTTCACTTCTAAACCAAAATCTTCACAAGCTTCTTTAAGCTGTGGGTTAGTCATATCTTCGAATGTATTACTCATATTTAATTTCCTTTATTGGATAGGGTTTACCTATTGCCATATATCTGCAGTTATCTCAAACTACGCTTACTTTTTAACTGGTGTTATTATAGCATAACTTATAAGTCGTTAAGGTATTTAATAATATCCTCAACTTGTGACTCTGTTAAGTTAAACCACTCACCTTTTACGTTGTGTTCTGCATATAGTAAGTGCAGCTTCTTCTCTATGGAAGAAGCATTACTTACAGGAATAGCTGTGACTACCTTTACTTCATAAGGGTTAGAGGTATTGAAAGCCTCCATCCGATCTGCAAGACGTTTGGTCATGCCTATTTTGTAAAACCCTTCAACACTCACAATGTACACATACGAAGATTTAGAAGCTGTTAACTTATCAAATCTAGCGTACTTACTTTTAGGTGTCCATATACATGAGGCTTTAGAAGCCACAGCACCATCCACATTAAACGCAAGGTACTTACAATTGATTCTAGCCTCAACATATGAGTCATACATATCGTCCATGAAGCCTTTTAAAGTTCCCCACTCACTACATAGTTTATGTTCTAGTTTAATTAACCTGTAGCGCTCTTTAATTGAAGAGTAAAATGGTAGAGAGTAGTCAGGTATCAGTTTTGTGTTACCTTTACAGCTTTTATTAGGTGTAAACATACTACGTCTGCAGACACTATTACCACAGCTCTTATTGCGATAACCACTATTAAGTGGCTTATCTACTTCTACCTCACAGGCAGGACATAGAAACGTGCCCCAAGCTCTACGAGCACTACCTACACCTAGTATACCTAGTTCATTGACTAATTCCATAGTATCTCCTTGAAGTAAGGAGTATACCAGAGGCAGCCTTAATGGCTACTGAATTGACCTAACTAGACCTAACTAATTGGTGCTACACAAGCCACTTGTCTTATGCGTTCTGCTCTATAGATAAGAGTACCAAAGTACCAAGCGATTGACATAGAACCATTCTTTCCGAAAGGGTCATTGTGAGCATCAGCTTTAGGCATAGCAGTCTTAATCTTAGAAGAATCACCTTCAAAACCAACAGTAGCAAATGAATCAGACCCGACGAATAAAACAGGGAAAACATCAAAAGAGTCTGCACCACCACCAGCGGCTTTAGAAGAGTGGTAACCATCAGTATCATCTGCAGAAGCAGCAGTACCATCAGCAACACCAACACCACGGTATTTTTGCATGTTATCAACTTCGATGAAACGGAAACGACCAATCTTACCAATCTCTCCATCAGCAGTAGTAGCAGCATCAGCATAAGCTTCAACAGGTACCCATACATTAACACCATTGTGTTGCATGTCTTCTAGCATTGGAGTTAACTCTTGACCAACATAAACGTAGTAAGCTTTACCAACTACTTTAGTATCAATCTTAGTTGAACCAGTAATGATTTTAGTATCACGTGGCACTAATAATCTCTTAAGTTCTTGCTCCATTAAACGGAGGTCAGCAAAAGTAAGTACAGCATCTCTATTACAAGTAAGTAAAGAAGTAGCAGTAGTACCAGCAAACGTTCTGTTTAACTCAGAAGCAGCAATTAAATCAGACTGAACTTGAGCCTCATATAGGTCACCCTTAGCTTCACCAAGCGCACGAGTCTTCTGTGCAAGGATACCAACTCTAGAATCCATATCAATAGACTTTTGAGTAAATTTCATGTGAATACCAAACTCAGAAACATTACCACGAACAGTAACAGATTTAGTATTAACGCCATTAACGTTTCCACCCTCTTCACCTAACGCTGGGAATGTACCAGTAACAACAGAATAATCTGCATCTCCACCATATAACGCACCAGCACCATTAAGTACTTTACCACCACCAGCAGCAGCAATTGCAGCAGTCTCAGCAGCAGCAGCGTCAGCATAGTCTCTAGTCTCGAATGTTCCAACTAATACACCTGAAGTGTTATAAGAGTAGAAAGTCTCTAAAATTACAGACGCAGTTGTTGCATCAACACCACCGTCTAAACGGTTAAGCTCGTGTAAGATTGGGAACTGACGCTCTTTAACAATCTCATCACCGTAGTGCTTAGGTTGAGTTAAACGGTCACCTAGTTGTGTGAATGTTCTCTTCTTAGCAGCTTCACGGATAGCACCTTTTGACCAGAACTTGTCATTATATTGTTCGTCAATTCCAGTTGAAGTATAACCACCTTGGTTAAATAATGATTTTGTAGACATTTGAATCCTTTGTAAATTATTGTTTTAGGGACGAGGTGTTACCCTCTATCGCCTGATATTAGAAAGTCCATAAGACCATCTAGTTCCTCGCCTTCTACCTTCAATGGGTCGAATTTAGCTTTAGGCTTAGCCTTAGCTTTCTTCTTACTCATTGAAGAGGCCTTCTTACGTTGTTGAGTACGTTTAGCTTCCTGCTCTGCAGCAGCAACCTTGTACTTCTCCTCCTTCCTAGCTTGCTCTATCTTAGCCTTCTCAGCCTTAACTGATGGTGCTTTCTTAACAGCCTTTACAGGAGGTGTTGGTGCTGCAGGGGCAGGGTTATTAGCCTGCTCTCTCTGCAACTCTCCAACAGCAGCGCGGTACTTGCCAATAGTGTTCATGTTACCATAAGCACCATTATAATCAAGTCTACTTAACTCAGCCATCTTATCCTGCACACGATCGTAATCGCCTGTGGACATGTGGTTTAGTAAGTCATTACGTACTGCATCGTTACTGACGAACTCCTGGAAGCTTGCAGCATCCCATTCCTTCCCAATAACTTGTCTCACACGATCTTCAATACCCATACCTCTAGCTCTCTCCATTGCATCTTCGATAACAAGAGACTCATTACTAGCTACGTTGGATTTACCAGCGTAGTCAATTTGCTCCATATCTAAGTCTAACGGGTCGATATCTAGTGACTGTAGGTGTTGCTTAATCGCTTCCTTATCCCCATCGATAAGGTTCATAGCTAAGTCAAACTTAGACTGGTCGTCCAGCATACCTCTATCTTTTAAAGGAGACATAAACGGGCGATACTGCTTAAATCCGGCCATCTTCTCACTAAAGCCACCAGCCATTTGCATGGACTGTATAACTTTCTGTGGATCTGAAAAGCCTTTAGTCTTCTTACCATTAACAACAAATTCTGTATTAACTACAGTGTCGTAGAATGCCTTATAGTCGATTCCATCAGTAGTCTCGGGGTCAGCTACGTCAGCTTCGTCCTCTGTGTCTGCTTCATCTTCTGATTCCTCGTCAGTGCCTTCATCAGCTTCTAAGTCTTCCTCATCGTCTGAGTCTTCCTCTTCGCCTTCAGTATCACTACCTTCATCATCTGAACTATCTTCGTCTACTGGAGAGTTTTCTTCCTCATCTTCGTCTAATTCCTCAGAGTCCTCATCATCCTCACCGTCGCCAGTATCATCAGGTTCCTCTTCAGTCTCAGACTCGTCTTCTTGGTCTGTGTCCTCGTGGTCTTCGTCATTATTGTCAAAGTCTTCAGCAGTATCTGCATCTTCTTCAACACTTTCGTCCTCACCCTCAGCTTCCGCTTCTGGCTCCTCAAACGTTCCATGTAGCATAGAGTCAAAGATATCCTCTGTGAACTCTGCTTCTTTCTCGATGTTATCTGCCATAATTATTCTCCACTTCTATCAGCCGTAGCTGTTACTTCTTTACGGAAGTTCTCTTCTCTCATAATTTTGAGAGGAGCACTTTCCGCGTCCATCTTCACAGTCCCTGCAAAATCTGCAGTACCTACATAACCTTTAAAGTGACTAATAGCTTCTAGCTTCAGATGAATCTCTGCAGCTGTATAAGCACTAGCTCCTGAAGGGTCAGTTAAGATATCAAATAACCTCTTAGCTTCCGTTTCAATATAACCATCTAGTATAACTCGTTTAAATCGAGAATCATTCATAAGGATCTTTAAATCCTCACCACGTTTGATTGCTTCATACTGTGTCTCAATTACAGCGTCTATAGTCTTGAGTGTTGCTCTCAGAGTAGATGTTTCATCCATTGTCTGTATCCTTTAACGGGTGCTTTCGCATTGCCGTATATGTTATGCCAGAGTTTTAATAGGCTTCGCTATTTGGCCTAGGTTACTTTATACACTATGTATTAAGTAACGGGAGTATACACTTCATAACCTTAAGTATAGCTTTAATTTAAACTAAACCTCTTTGACCCGGCTGGCCTTGCTGTGCCATCTGTTGAGCCATAGCAATTACTTGCTGAGCTTCTTGAATAGCTGCTGGGTTGCCTTGCTGAGCTTCTTGCTGAGCCATCTGCATAACCATAGCAGGATCTAACTGTCCTGAAGCTATAGCTTGTGCTGCTTGCATCATCTGACCTTGTAACTGCTCTTGCGCTGCAGCCTGCGCTTGTTCTGCATTAGCTTGCTGATAGCCAGCTTGTGCTCCTGCTTGCATTCCTTGCTGACCAGCAGCTTCTAGCATCATACCTTGCTTACCTGTCAGCTCGTCATTAACAGCCGTTAGAGGCACGCTAGGTGTTATGTATGCATTAGGTGCTGGTTGCCCTTGTGGAGCTCCTGGAGGGCCTCCTAGCCCTACTTGAGGTGCTTGGTTGCCTGCGTGTTGTGGTACTTGGTTTATCATATCATATCCTTTATATCTCTGCTAGTGTTTTGCCAGGAGTACGTGTGTAAGCGTTCTGAATATGCTCTATACCTGCCTGACGTAAATCATCTGTTTTACTTTTAGACTCTGCATTAACATCCTTCTGTTGTTGCTTCGCCATCTCACCTTGTAGCTTATACTCCTGGTCTTCTATATCTTGCTGTCGCTTAGTACCATCCTGTAGGAATAGAAAAGACTGTGACAAGATATCTGTCTCTTCATCCAATTTAGCAGCTGTACTAATAGCTTGTTGTGCCTTAGCTTGTTTAAGCTTAGCATCGCCCTGTGCGTTCTCTTCAGTTCTAGATAATCTCTCGTAGATTTTACTATCGTAATCTTCAAGTTGTTTAGCCGCAAGTGCATTTTTAAGTTTCTGCTCTTCAAGCTGTAAGTCCATAAGTTCTTCTTCTTTAGGATTAGGCTGAGGCTCATACTCTTTAACAGCGGTAGCTAATGCATCCAAGTTCCATAATGAAGCTAACTGTACATAATGCATCTTAGCTATCTCAGGGGACATACTAGCACCATTAGTCTGCATCAACTTCATAATCTTAGTAGCTTGGTCATCGTCCTTCTCAGGGGTGGATACCTGTACTCTTAAATCGAAATCACCTTGAAGGTCATCTCTCTTAATAACTACAAACTCTTTATCTGTAATACGGATAACTTCTTCTTCAGATAGCCAAGCTTGATTCATAGCAACTGTCATCCTAGCCATATCTACAAAAAGTAAATCACTAAGGCGTCTAAGTATACTCAGCTCTCTCTTAGCAGTTGCATCCATTGAGTCTCGGACTTGTGCACTGCCTTCCATTCTAGCACCACCAGCACCACCAAAGGGCTTCGTACCAGTTAACTCATTACCATCAGCTGTTTGCCACTTAATAACATCAAAAGGAGTACTGCCAACTTGCTGTATATCCTTACGGTACACAGCATCACTAGCTTTAAACCCTGAACGGTAGTAAACTGTTTGACCCTTCTCATAAGCATTCTTAACAGAAGGACTTGGGAAAAAGTTCTCATCTATAAACTCTTGCCCTACAGCCTGCCTAGCAGTTATATCATGAATAGCCCTAGTCATCTTACCTATAGACTCTTGATTCTCTCTAAGTAACTCTGCATCTGGCTCACCGTGTACGTTGTTACTTACAGGCATATACGTGGCCACACTAAATGGTATACGTTTATGCGGGAATGGATTCTCCTCTAGTCTAATTAAAGTTGTACCAATCCATGTACCTACAATACTTACAAGCTCACCATCACCTTGAATATCCCAATAACCCCAGTACTCGTAAGCTTTTAGTCTACGTCTAGCCTTATCTTTAAACTCAAAGTTATTAGAAGCATCAGATAATGACTCGTCGTAACTATCATCAGCCCCTCTATCAAGTGTAATAAAGTCTAAATTGTAATAAACTCCATGCTCATTACCTTCCTCATCTACGTAGTGCTCATTGCTCTTCAGATCGGCATATGACGTATCATATTCATGTATAGCAAAAAGTGCGTCAGCAACCACACCATCGCATGTAGGATCTATTGTAACATTAGCTGTTACACATACCTCGTATGTGGGTTGATTCTTAACAAGTACTTCTCGCTCAACTTTCTCTATCTCAGAACCTACAGTCATAGGCTCACCAGTCTCTAGCATAGCTCTAGCTTGCTCAGGAGTCATCTGCCCTGACTGCACAGCTTGTTGCATAAGCATAATAGATTCTTCAGGACTTGCATACACAGGTACCTCTTCATCTACTACCTCAATATCGTACTCAGCATCCCAGCCAGTCTTAACAATAACTGTACCTTCATCAACTACAGTGTGTACTATGTCACTAACAATCTTAGTCTTCTGTACTTTAGTGTTCCACTGGTAGTTAAGTATCTGACTATTCTGTTCTGCAGCTTCTGTATCTGCATGTGTTGCAGGGGAAACTCTAAACAAGTCGCTTGTATTTAGAAATGGCTCCTCTAATGCAGGGTACTTCCACTCGTTATTCTTACGAACAACAAGAGGCCTAGCCTTAGACTTACCAACTCCACTAACAATTATATCATCACCACCAGACCGAGTCTCTAACCACTCTTCTAGCTTAGCCTTAAATGCGTCTTGGCTAGATTCTGCAGACTTGTAGTCATTATCTAAATCAGCCTGTGTAGGGCAGTTGTGCCATGAGGGCTGTAGTTTCTTACGCCTCTTTACAGGTGTTTCAGAAGTTGTATCTTCATTATCTGTCATTATCATAGTCCTTTATTTAATCTACGCATTATACCACACTTAAAGCCATATAGCCTAAGGAGCTAATGTGTGTTCCTGTATGATGTTTTTAGTCTTCTCTAGTGTTGTAACAGTATCAAATGCTTCACAAGTTAAGTGAATACTAATATCTTCATCAGCATCACTAGCTACTGTAATCTGCTTAGTACCTTGACCACTTGTTATATTAGCTAATGTATCACTATATGCAAATAGAATTCTCTCATCTATCTCATCAGTAAGGTTCAGTAAACTAAAGCCTTTAAACACTACTGGATTATGAATAGCTACACCAGGTTTACCAACAGCATTATCAATGAATAAAGTCTGAGTAGAACCATCATCTACAAGTACATACTTAGTAGTAACTCCATCTTTAATACAATATTCAACTGCTGTATATGGTGCTGTAATAGTCATACCAGTTTCAAATATCTGACCCTCTCTATGATTAGTACCATGTGGAATATCTATTGGTACTCCTAAGCTATCTCTAACTAATGAGCTTGTTTGTAATCCAGTATCTAAGTTCTCTGCATTAGTCCTCATAGTATCTAGGTAGTTTGTTATTGGGTATGTGGCTGATAGCTCTTTGATTGATATATTATCAAACCAACAATCATGACCAGTATTACCAGTTTCCCATAGATACAATAGAATAAGGTAGTTGTCTGTTGCTTGACATTCCCATATAACTTCGTAGTTACCAGACTCTGTAACTTGGTAGTTTACATTTCCAGATACTCCATCAACCAGTCTAAGTTCAACTGCATCTGCTGTACCCATATCAGCAGAGAAGCTAATCTTATAAGTGCTTCCTATCGTACAAGCTACATAGGTTGTAATGTTCGGGTATGAATCAGCACCATTATTAATAATCTTAGCTCTACCACTATCCCAACTATAAGTACCTCTTGATGTTGCTGCTACAGACCAACCATCAAGGTTAGTATCAAAAGTACCATTAGTTACTTCTTCACTACCCTCACTATAACCAACCAAGTCTCTACAATAACCATCATTCTCACATAAAGGTAAATAAGCAACTACATTATCTATCTCCCCTTGAGTAAGTATATCTGACTTTAGGATATTATTTTGTCTGTATAAGAATTTCTCTGGGTTGTTGAATTGGTATGCTATTTGAGTTGGGGTAAGATTACCTTTAATGAATATATAGTTTGATACAATCCCTTCAGTATAGAATGTATTTCTTTTACCTATGTCAGGATATACAGTTTGGCTATATCCTAGAGGCACAGATTCTGTCTTGAAGAGTAATCCATTAACATATATATCAAATTCTGTTGGTCTACATACTATTGCTCTGATACCAGTAGGTACGCTATCAATAGTTACATAACCCCCTTCTCCATTAAAATAGGCGACTACATTACCATTATTGAATAAGTTATTGTCTAAGCTGCAAACTCTAGTAGCTCCATTGTCAGCTATCATTGTGTAGCTATCATTAGCCACAACTTCAAATAGTGATATATTCTGGTCAACACCATTAAACTTCAATCCTTGCCCATTATTACTAACTGTATCTGTAGCTGGTGCATCTCCAACATCTTGTAAATATCTCTTTCCATCTACATCTGTTATCATAGTACCATCTTCTTCGTAAGGTCTAGTTGCTCCCTCTACATAACCACTCCATGTAAATGATTCTGCACCTGCAGCATTAACTGTTGAAGCTAATACTGTTGATGTAGCTACACAAGTATCTCCTGATGTAAATGTACATGAACCTTCTACGGTTTCCACTATTGATTTTATCCTATACTCATCACCATACCCACCATACCCTGAAGGGCATTTAAAAGGTCTAAATACTTTATCAAGGCACAGCATTATTACACCGCTACTGTGTACTCACCAACTGTATTCTCCACAGCTGAGTGTATATGTAGTGTACCGGCAAGCATCTGAGACGTAATAGCATCACCTGGGTTTAATGTAACGCCTTTAGTATGTATATCTGTAGGCAATGTACCTGCCACCAACTCAATAGGCTTCTTACCTTTTACTTGTAATAAGTAGTCCTCATCACTCACTATAGTAACCCATGTATCATTTGTATATCCGTGTGTTGTAGTCATTTAATATCCTTTAATTTTATTTATATACTAGCAGGTACTTACCTTATATGTACGCTCTCTAAGTCAAAGTTAGACTGAGTAAACTCTAAGTTAGTTAGTGCTATCTCACTTCTAAGCTCTAATGCATAATCTGAGTTAGCTGCTAAGTCCACTAAAGAGTTAGCACTAAAGCTGTAAGTCTCTGCGTCTTTAAGTATAAAACCCTTAATCTCCTCAATCAATGTATCAGTAGTTGTATTTCGTACACCTAAGTATATCTCTTTCTTACCTGCACCTGCAACATTATCAAACGCAAGGTCAAATGCTATATTAACTCTATACGTTCCTGTGACAACGCATGTTAACTCCCCACTTACTGCGTTAGTACTCATAGCCACTGAGCTCGCTGTAGAGTAATCATCAATGTATGCAGACACTCCTAAGTTTCCAAGGAGACTAGTAGGACTATTAGCCACTTTTAATCCCGCAAAAATAG
>Ga0164315_10000361_pt1 | contig 30919 bp, 25 predicted proteins | sample GuaBasSedimGuay6_FD_113737 | JGI IMG/M metagenome (GOLD analysis project Ga0164315, IMG submission 113737) | Subseafloor sediment microbial communities from Guaymas Basin, Gulf of California, Mexico - Guay6, Core 4569-2, 0-3 cm | ecosystem: Environmental > Aquatic > Marine > Hydrothermal vents... | reverse complement strand
GCACCTTTTCTCCAACTTCAACCAGAGGCTTTGCTGGAATGCCGGCATGATTGGCAAGAAAAACGTAAACTATCTCTGGCAAAGGGGTCTTTTCTAAAGCACGGTGCTCCGAAAGTTCTTTCCTTTCAGGAGGGTGTACACCCCCTTTGAACGTTAAGAGTCCCACTCCATACCACCTCGCTGAAAAAATCTATTTCTACATGAACACATTATAAAGCTCTTTCCCAGGTCTTTCATTGTAAAAAGGTCGGGTGCATCCCGGACATCCGGAAGTCTTAAAAGCCTCACTTAAATTTACAGAAGAAACATCGATTCCAAAGTCGATGAGTTTTTCTTCCTCATTATAAAGAAATTTCCCGTAATATTTCTTCGGGTCTTTTTTTAAAAGGTATCTTGCAATTTGAATAGTTCGATATGCCCTCATATCTGGTTGAGGGAGTCTTTCCAGTGCCGTTCCCTTTACAGGCGTAAATGAAAAAAGGCCAACTTCAATGTCTCGAGTATAGCACTGGTATATAAAGTCTATCACGTCTTTTTCTCTTTCGCCTAATCCAACAATTACGTGGGTCGATACTCTACCTTTAAACTCCTTTGCAGCATTGAAAAGTAGCTCTATGTGCTTTTCATAATCTCCACCCCGGTACTTTTTGAAAAGCTCAGGTGAGATAACATCCACAGCTATACCTATTCTCTCTATTCCTTGTGAAAAATAGGTTTTGACTTCTTCCGTATTTTGAGGTCTTACTGATAGAGATATAGGGGTTTTTAGCCGCGAGAGTTTTTCGATCAGAATGAGGGCTTCTTCTTTGTATCCTTTACTTGATACCGTCTGAATGCAAAATCTGGAGAAAGGATTTTGCTTCTTCAATGTCTCAAGAACAGCTGATAACTCATATTGGGGCCATACTATTCTTGATAACCTGGAAGTATCTGCTTTGGACTTTCTTGCCTGAGCACAGTAAAGGCAGTTGAAAGTACAGCGATTGCCAATCATGAAATATGCTGTCGGCATGGGAATTGTGAATCTAAATTTTTTTAAACCGAGTTTTGCTGCAGTGCCAGCTGAAAGTCTTATATGCAAAAAAATCCCTCCACAAATATAATAGGGGCTCGCGCCCCTATTATATTACAGAGTTTGCTGCTTACATTTTATTCTGTTTGAACTTTTATTACTCTTGGTGCATCGTCATACTCGGTGATCGGGCTAATTTCAGAAATGTAGTTCATAACAACATCTGCAAGCACGAATCCTGTATCGTAGCCTTCAAGATCTTTTAGCATGGAATAGCCATCTCCGCCTGCGGCTAAGTAGTTATTGGTTGCGAGTGTGTAAACCTTTTCAGGATCAAGGGTTTCGCCATTGACTAGCACATCTTTGATTTCCCCATTTTCTATTTTGTAGCTAAGGCCTGATACCTGTGGCCTTGCACCTTTTCCTGCTGGAATAGTTGCAGTGTATTCCAGAACATCCATAAGCTGTTCCCCTGTTAATTTGGCAATGTATACCGTGTTTCCAAAGGGGAGAACAGTGAGGACGTCTCTGTAAGTTATTGGACCGGGATTTATGGAAGCTCTTATGCCACCAGCGTTTGTAATAACTAAATCAGCGCCTGTTTTCCAGAGCATAGCATCTGCTATCAAATGCCCAAGGTTGGTATCCTGGTTTCGGATAATATCTCTGGTACCTTCCAACAGGATCTTGGTTTCACCTACAACAGTGTCAAGCTTTTCGTTTCCGAGTTTCTTAAAGTAATCAAGTACCGTGGAAACAGCAAAATCTGGAGTTATATCAGCGAGCTTTATTGGAATAGCTTTGTAGCTAACGAAGGTTATTGAACCATTTTCAACATCGAGATCGAGTTTTCCAAGGTATTTTCCCCATTCGCCTGCTGATACAACGAGAGTACCATTGATAACTTCGGGTTTTTCGTATAGAGTATGACTGTGGCCATCAACAATAACATCGATTCCATCAACCTGTTCCGCGAGTTCGTGAGAATTAACTCCTTTTATGGGTTCTGCGTCGCCAAGATGTACCAATGCGATTACAATATCCGCTTGTTTTCTAAGCTGTGGTACCAGTTCTTTGGCTACCTCCACAACGCTCTTCCATTCGTAGTCCTGGGCATAAAGAGCCTCCAGAATCTCTGTCTCTTCTGCCGTGAAGCCGATGATGGCAACCTTCAAATCTCCGACTTCCTTGATGACGTACTGAGTAAAAGCGGGTTCCCCATCTTTATAAATGTTAGCGCTCAAAAATGGGAAGTGAGCCCAGTTCATTTGTTTCGCTAATACTTCAGGAGGATTGTCAAATTCGTGGTTTCCCAATGCCATAGCATCAAGTTTCATCAAATTGAGCGCAACGATATCAGGAGCTGCGTCAATAAGGTCAGATTCAGGGACCCCAGTATTCAGGTCTCCGGCGTGGAGAAAAACTGTATTGGGATTCTCGGCCCTAAATTGGTTTACAAGGGTCGCAATAAGCGCAAAACCGCCAATATCTGGGTTTTTGTACTCACTGAAAGTCCATGCATGTCCATGAGTGTCGTTAATGTGGAGAATAGTGAGCTTCTCTGCCATTACAAAGACCGAAAGAAGCACTAAAAGTAGTACTAGAAGTTTCTTCATTTTTACTTCCCCCTTTCTCAAAATTGGAATTGGAATATGAGATATTGCTGATAAACTGAAATTCGAGAAACAAACTGCCTGATGTTGCTGTTGCATCAATAATCTTTGCATTTCCGCTTTTTCCAAGTGATAAATCGCGCTCTTTCTCAATAATTATACACCTTATAGGTGAAGTAGATGAATAGGCAAAGGACAGAGAATCAAGAAAAAGATGTAATGAATCAGTCAGTTGCTTCTCTACCGAAAACTCAAGATGGGAAATACTAACAAATCCGAGGAAGCAAAAAGAAGCAACAAGCAATCCGATTAATAACCATAAAACAGCACTACCGTTCTTCTGGATAAAGAATTTCCCCAGAAGGCACCTCTCCCTCGAATTGTTTTTCTCCCACGTGATTCCATATTGCGGTGTTTTTCCCGACTAATACATTATCTGGAATTTTCACATCAGACCCCACAATGACCAGACCACCATTGTATATTTCTGGAGACACTTTGTTAGGCTTTTCTTCTCCAAAACCAAGTTGTACACTGTTGCCTATTATTGTCCTTTCAGAAATAATGGCCTTTTCAATGGTGCAATGCTCTCCAATGATGCAATTGGTCATTACCACTGAATCCCTTATGATTGAGCCTTCGCCAATATGAACACCTTGAAAAAGTAATGAATTTTCCACGGTGCCATATACTTCACACCCCTCGCTAATGAGGGAGCTCCTTATTTTTGCTTCTGGTGAAAAATATGCAGGTGGATATTCCTCTGTGTGAGTGTAAAAGCGCCAGGTTGGTTCATGAAGATTCAGCCCTGGAACCGGCCTCGTCAATTCGAGGTTTGATTCCCAGTATGCTTGTAGAGTTCCAACATCACGCCAATAGCCTTCAAAGTTAAAGGCATAAAGCTGACCGGAATTGTCAGAAATAATTCTTGGAATGATATTCTTGCCAAAATCATGAGCGCTGTTAGGGTCACGGGCATCTTCTATGAGTTTTACTTTCAAAAAACTCCAGTTGAAAACGTAGATACCGAGCGAAGCGAGATTTGATTTTGGTTGTTGAGGTTTTTCTTGAAATTCCATTATTCTGCCTTCGAAGTTCGCAATCATCAATCCAAAACGAGAAGCTTCGCTCATCGGGACTCTCATGCATGCGATTGTGCCGTCTGCTATCTTGGAGAAATGGAAATCAATTATTTCATTGTAATCCATAGCGTATATATGATCTCCGGAAAGGACAAGAACAATTTCGGGGTTGAACGAATCTATGAAATCGATATTTTGATATACAGCGTTTGCAGTTCCAGAGTACCAATCAGCATCGCTGCGCCCTTGAAATGGAGGAAGCATGACTACTCCACCATCTTTGCGATCTAAGTCCCAGTGCCTTCCGATTCCGATATGCTTGCTCAAAGCATGAGGGCGGTATTGAGTTAATATTCCCACATTGAAGATATCCGAATTAACGCAGTTACTCAATGTAAAATCTATAATCCTATATTTGCCACCAAAGGGAACTGCTGGTTTGGCAATTTCGTCTGTTAACAATCCCAGTCTTGTTCCCTGTCCGCCGGCCAGAATCATCGCAACTACATTTTTGGTCATTCCATCACCCCGTTATTAAATAACTCCGGATTTTTCGACTACAGCAGGGTTTTCAGGACTTCCCGATAATTTCCTGCCTGATCTGATTCTGGAGTTCTTATCCATGATGACATTCTCCAGCCTTGCGCCTTCTTCGATAACACAGTCTTCCATGATTATGGAGTTTTCAATGACTGCACCAGCTAATATTCTCACATTCTTGAAAACCACCGAATTTATAACCGAGCCAGAGATAATAGACCCATCACTTACCAGGGCATTTGTTACCCTTCCCGTTGTGGTTACCTTGGGAGGAGGCAGGTCCTTCAATTTTGTGTAGATCTTCCCGTGCTTATAGAAGAGTTCTTCTCTAATTTTATGATTAAGTATATCGAGATTGGTCTTGAAATATATAGCAACATCTGCTGTTAGATTTCTCCAGAATCCTTCAAACCTGTATTCCATGACCTTTAAGGAACTCAAATTTGCTGAAATTACTTCTACAAGGTTATCTTTTCCTTCTGGAACGCAGGAAAACAACAGCTCTCTCAATAAAAATTTGTTTATGAAATATACTCCGGCTGATTCTCTTAGCTCTTCTTCATTAATGTCGAAAGATTTTGTATCTTTATACCAGCCGGTAACTCGTCCTGCATTGCAACTGATGACTTCTTTAGAGGATTTGCTGAAAGGTATGGTAAGTACGGTTATATCCGCACCGTTGTTTATATGAGCTCTGAAAAGCCGTTGAAAATCCATCTTGTATATATGATCCCCTGAACCTATGAGAACGAAATCTTCATTTCCCCTCTTTAAGATGGTCATATTTTGAAAGATTGCATCTGCTGTTCCTTTGTAGCCAATGGTCTCACTGGAAAGCCGGAAGAAAGGTTGTAGAAAGAACAAGCCTCCTTGTTTTCTGTCAAGATCCCATTCCTTGCCAGAACCAATATGATCCATAAGGCTTCTGGGGCTATATTGAGTGATTATTCCCACTTTTGAGATGCCAGCGTTCACCATGTTACTCAGAGTGAAGTCAATAGCCCTGTACTTTCCAAAAATGGGCAATGCGGCACTGGCTCGAATGTCTGTAAAGGGGCGCAAATTTGCACCTCTTCCGCCGGCTAATACCAGACCAAGTACTTTCACAGGAATCACACCCCTATTTAGTAATCAACACAGGGGAGGTTTGTCATAAAAGAAAGGTCGGGAACATCGGGAGGCATAGAATATTTCAGAGAATTCCCTATCAATTTTTTTGATTCTTCTACCGCTTGCTCGAAGAGATCCAGAAAGGTATTTCTGCTCTCCCAACCTGTGGTTGGATGAAACCACGAACGCTTATTCAGGTTTAACACGTCCATGCCATCGTATCCACCGTATTTTACCTCGCCAGAAAGCCTTTTCAACAACCGACCGAAAATGCTTAGAAAGCCTCCACCTTTTTCTTCACTTTGTATAAAAATCCTTGTGTCATAAACGGCTTCTGAAAAGCTAATATTATCTATTTTGAAGAATTCGTAAGCGATCTGAAAATAAAGCTCCTCGAGTTCTGGTGGCAACTCATGGGGAATTTTATCGGCAAAACTTATATCTGAAAGCGGTTTTCTTAAAACGCGCTTTACCATTTCAGCATCTATCGCCTTTTCAAATTCGTAATGCTTAGAACCGCTTCCAACCTGTGAGATAACGTAAGGATGGGTTAGCCTATCAAGGGTATGGTGACATATCAGGCCATAAACATACGCTCTTCGGGTTTTGAAAAGCTCTTTTACGACTGTGTGCAAATATTTCCCGCATTTTTGAGAGTGGAGTTTATTCCCTAACATCAAATATTCTGGGTTGTCCGGGACATAATAAAATACATTGGGTCCAAGAAGCCCAAGGACGAATAATCCGGTTTCTTCTTCACTTTTGAAATCAAATCTCAATTCTCTTAGAACCCGGGTGCCATGAAGATAGTGCGTCCAGTAATCAGGCACTACACTTCACCTCTTTTCCACGACCGCCCATAAGCATTTTAAATAAAGAGTTTCAGGAATTTGAAATAACCAGGGATGATCTCTGGACTGATAAGTAACCCCGAGAAACCTATAAAATATACCTTTATCGGTAGAAGCTTTACGTAGCGCTTCCACGAGATGATCGAGTGTAAGATTATACGCGCAGCTACAAAGCCCAATTACACCCTCATTCCTAATTGCCTTAAGACTATTATTTACAAGCCTTTTAAGCAATTTTATTCCTTTTGGAATTTCGTGCTTTCCCTTGATTAGCGAAGGAGGGTCTATGATTACTATATCAAATTGCTCTCTTTTTTCCAAGGTCTCCAGATAATCGAAAGCATCTGATTGAAGAAATTCGATCTTCTTTGAAAGATTATTCAATGCAGCATTTTGTTTTCCGAGTTCAAGATCAAAACTGGATTTATCGACTGCGGTTACTTGCGCGCCACTCAAAGCCATATTCAATGCGAATCCGCCAGTATATGTGAAAAGATCCAGGCCCCTTCTAAGGGCAAATTCTGACACAATTCTTCGCGCAAAAAGCCTGGAATCTCGTTGATCATAAAAAAAGCCGGTTTTCTGGCTTTTGACAACATCTACAAGATATGATATTCCATTTTCCTTGATGGTAAGCGAAGCTGGTGGTTCAGCGCCATAAAGAAGTCCAACATTCCTCTGGATCTTTTCACCAACCTGCATCTGAAAATCGCTTCTTTCATATACCGTAATGGGGCTTACTATATCTATGAGATGTTTTATGATTTCATTTTTGAAAAGTTCCATAATAGCGTTGCGAAACTGGACTACAATGATATCACCATAACGGTCAGCTATAAACCCCGGAAGCCCATCAGCTTCGCTATGAAAAAGGCGGTAATAGGGTTCAGTGAACGTTTTTTGGCGCCAATTTACGGCTTTTATCAAGCGTGAAAGAATAAATTCACCGTTGATAGGCTCTTCCTTAGTTGTTAAAAACATGATGCTCCTGTGCGAAAAGGGGTTATACAAACCTTTGCCAATAAACCTGTACTCGGAAGAGAAAACGTTAACCTCACTTCCCAAAAAAGCATTCCCTTGGAGCTCTTCAACTTCATCTCTGAAAACCCAGGGATAGCCATTGAGCAACTTGCGCTCTTGGCTTCTCTTAAGACGGGCTATTAGCATTAAAAATGCTCCTCCAAAAGCAATGGGTAGTCAAAGATTTCTTTTTCGTCAAAAAAGAGTGAAATTTCGCGCCTAGCACTTTCAGGGCTATCAGAGGCATGCACGATATTCTTTCTCACGGAAACAGCGAAATCCCCGCGAATCGTTCCACCACTGGCTTCCAGTGGATCTGTGCTTCCTATTGTATGGCGCACAAGCCTAACCGCGTGAGGTCCTTCCAGAATCATAGCGACGATGGGACCACTGGTAACGAATTTTATAAGTGGTTCATAGAAGTTTTTTCCTTTGTGTTCCGCGTATAATGCTTCTGCCTGTTCCTGATTTAACCAGAGCATTTTTAGGGCAACGATTTTCAATCCCCGACGTTCGAACCTTCTTATAACTTCTCCAACCAACTGCCTTTGAATGGTATTAGGTTTCAAATATACAAATGTTCTCTCTTCCATTTGTTCCCCTCCCTGTTCTTATTGTTTCATATACTGAAAGAAGATACAAAAATTCGAAATCATCCAAGAAAATATACCATATTCCTTGAAATATTCCGTTATAATTAAAATATGATTATTTCCAAAGAAATAGCTGATAAGATTTTTAAGTTAATATTAGAAGGCAACGGCACCAGTCTGGCTTTGATTGGTGAACAAGTTGCGTTGCTCAAAAAAGCTGCTCTTGAAATTGTTGAGAACGAGTTGAACTGGAGTGAGCGACGGTCGGTTGAAGATCTTCTGATTGTCGAACCTTCTGGTGGAAATATAGGCATAAAGGAAATCAAGAAACTTGAGCATTTTTTCATGCATAAACCTCTGGAGGGGAAACGCAAGTACGCGATTGTATACGAAGCCGAAAGGGTAACAACTGAAGCGGCTAACGCTTTCCTGAAGTTGTTGGAAGAACCTCCTGAATATGCTGTAATACTTCTAACCAGCACTTCATGGAATTCAATGCTTTCGACAATCAGAAGCAGATGCTTTGCCTTTGATATAAAAACACCTCTGGAACCAATGGAAAAGCTGAAAATGAAGTACATGGAAAAAGTAAAATACATCCATGGCGCTTGCTTCGAAGATTATGAATTGCTCGAATTCTGTTTGCATAATGATGTCACCGACATTATCAAGGAACTGATTGAGTACGAATCCCTTGAATTTCAAGAACTTTTAAAGGCATTAACCGAACTCGAAAAAAACGGGTTTGATGAAGGAAAATCTTTGAAATTGCGGAAAATTCATGTGGAAATTATAAGAAGATTTCTTAAAAAAGGAAATAAAGGTTTTTTCTCCATGTTCCGTGCTCTAAGAGATGCTTTGAATATTGGAGACGCTTTTCTGAACATACGCAAATTTGTAAAAACTCTTAGGAGCGTGGTTCAAGATGCGCTCATCATTTCGCATACATCATTCTGGAACAGAATCGTTAACCTTGACCTGTTAGAATGGCTGATGGTACTCGTTGATTCAGGATTCTATCTGGATGAAGAAGATTATCTTTGGATAAATTCTTTTGTAAGAAGGAAAATTTCTTCCCTGAACAAGGACCTGGTAATACATAGAGCTCTTTTTATATTGGTGAGAAGTATCTGGAGGGATGAATATGCCTGAGATATATGGAAATGTTTGTGGAGTTGAATTTCACCCGGTTGGAAAATTGTATCTCTTCACTGTGGACAACCAGAATCTAAAGCCGGGAGATAAAGTAATTGCGGAAACCGAGTTTGGTCTTGATGTGGGAACTGTGCGACATGCTCCTGTAAAAATGCGCATAGATCAGATTGAAGATATAAAGCCGATATTGAGAAAGATGACAACTGAAGATGAGGAGAAGCATAAGAAAAATCAAAAAGATTCAAAAGATGCTTTTGAACAATGCCTTAAGAAAATCAAAGAACACCAGCTTCCCATGAGGTTGCTTGAGGCCAGATATATGTTTGACAGGTCGAGAATAGTTTTTTATTTTGGTGCCGATAGTCGTGTCGATTTCAGAGAGCTGGTGAAAGACCTTGCGAGGATATTCAAAATCCGAATAGAACTCAGACAGGTTGGAATAAGAGACGAAGTGAAAATGAAAGGAAGTATGGGACTTTGCGGCCAACTGGCTTGTTGTGTTAGGTTTAAGCGGGAATTTGAGAGCATAACCTTGAAACATGCGAAAAAGCAGCAATTGCTCATCAATCCAGCAAAAATATCCGGTCGCTGCGGAAGATTGCTATGCTGTCTCGCTTATGAACAGCAACATTATGAAGAAGAACTTCGGGACATTCCTGATGAAGGCTCTTTGATTGAGTACGATGGAAAAACCTGCAAACTATTGAATGTGAATATATTCCTGAAGCAAATCTCTATGGTAACTGACGAAGGAAATATAATAAAGGTTCCATTCGATGAATTCAGGAAAAAACAAGGACTTGTGATTGGAGAAGTTTCACCAGAAGAACTCATAAAGAACAAAGACGAAGATATTCGCATCGATGAGGAGGGATGAAAGTGGACCGATCAAAACTTTCTTCTGAAGAGCTAAGAAAGCTGGAAGAGTTGGGAATTATTTGCCGCGGAGATATCCTGAAAATGACTACGGTTGCGCAGTCAGGCCATCCGGGAGGTTCGATGTCTTCCATAGATATTTATCTTACCGTGTACAAGTTTGCGAATATAGATCCCAAAAACCCCTTTGCACCTGATCGTGACAGAGTAGTTGTGAGTCATGGACATACATCACCTGGAGTCTATTCTGCTTTAGCAAGATTGGGATTTTTCAATATCGAGAAAGTTATAACGGGCTTCAGACACCCTGGATCGATTTTCGAAGGTCACATAACGAGAGGAATCCCCGGTATAGAATGGACAACTGGAAACCTCGGACAGGGTCTATCAGCCGGTGTGGGTATGGCTCTTGCCGCAAAACTCTCGAAAAGGGATTACCATGTTTTCACTCTTATGAGTGACGCGGAACAGGCAAAGGGACAGGTTGCGGAAGCTCGGAGAACCGCTGTAAAATACAAACTGGACAATCTTACTGTGGTTGTTGATTATAACGACGCGCAGATTTCAGGCCGCGCCTCTGATACAATGCCAGTAAACATAAAAGGTGATTACGAAGCTGACGGTTGGAAGGTCATGGAAGTGAATGGACATGATTACACGGAATTATCTGAGGCTTTGTATCAAGCCGTTCAAGAAGATGGACCTGTCGCTATCATAGCCCGTACAGTCATGGGTAAAGGAGTTAGCTTCATGGAAAATGATGTTAGTTTCCATGGAAAGCCACTGGATCTTGAAAATTGCCGAAAGGCGCTTGCAGAACTTGGAGTAAAAGACGATATTGAACTCTTTATCGAACGCAGGAAAAAATTATCTATAACCAGAGAAAAACTCATTCCCCCCCTCGAAATAAAAGCTGTCAACGTAGGCAAGCCCAAGCTTTATAGTCCACAGGAGAAAACAGATAATCGCTCTGCATTTGGAAATGTCTTGTCAGATTTGGCTAAATTGAACAAAGCAATATCACCCATAGCCGTTGTTGATTGTGATTTAAAGCCTTCAACAAAGACCACCAATTTTGAAAAAATATGGCCTGAGAATTTCATTCAAATTGGTGTTCAAGAACATAATGCTGCTGCCCTTGCTGGTAGTATGTCAGTAAGTGGCATACTTACCTTTTTCACTGATTTTGGCGTTTTTGGCATAGATGAAACTTACAACCAGCAGCGATTGAATGACATCAATAAGACAAACCTGAAAGTGGTGGTTACTCACGTGGGACTCGACGTTGGGGAAGATGGAAAAACCCATCACTGTCTTGACTACATTGGTGCATTAAAAAATTTTTATGGCTTTAAGCTAATTGTTCCTGCGGACCCAAATCAAACCGATAGGGCTGTGCGATTCGCAGCGAAAGAAAAAGGCAATTTTGTAATTGCTCTTGGACGCTCAAAGATTAGCCCCATTACAGGATTAAATGGGGAACCCTTCTTTGGTGAAGAATATGAATTTGAGTATGGAAAAGTGGACGTTATAAGAACTGGTGAAGATGCTACCGTAGTCGCTACCGGTCAGGTTGTCTCTGAAGCCATAAAAGCTGCTGATAAGCTCAGAGAAGAGGGCATCGAAATATCTGTTCTTGGTGTAAGTTGCCCGCTTCATGCTTCTTTTGGATCTGTAAAAGAGTATCTTAAAGGAAAGGTTCTCACCATAGAGGATCATAATGTAAAAAGTGGGCTTGGTAGCATTTTAGCAGAGTATTTTACCGTTGCAGGCTTTCTACCGAAAAAATTCGTCAAGATCGGGGTCAGCGAATACGCGGTATCCGGAAGTAAAGACTTTCTTTATAAGTTAGCTGGTCTTGATGCAGAGTCCATAGCCAAAAGGATAAGAGAAGTCTAAAAATGGAAGAGGCGTTAAAGAGGGCAAAGAAATTCATAGGGACTTTAGGCGTAGAAGGTGTGGATACAGAGCTCATGCTAAGAGCTCTGTGTCATTCTTCCTTTGCAAATGAAAATACAGCTTTGAATTTAGAGTCCAATGAAAGGCTCGAGTTTCTTGGAGACGCTATCCTTGATTTTGTGCTAGCTGAAATTCTTTACACAGAATATTCGCTAAACGAGGGGGAAATGTCTAAAATTCGCTCGACAGTTGCAAGTGAAATCATTCTTTCAGTTGTGGCAAGAGAAATAAAGCTGGGTGATTTTCTGCTGCTTGGAAAAGGCGAAGAAAATTCGGGCGGCAGGACAAAAGACTCTTTGCTTGCCGATGCCTTTGAGGCTGTTCTTGCCGCAATATATTTGTCTAAAGGGCTGGAAGAAGCAAGGAATTTTGCTGAAAAAGTGTTGAAAAAATATATCAATCAGGCTTTGAGCGGTGAACTTGTGATGGATTACAAGACAAGACTCCAGGAATACACACAAAAGAACTTCGGGGTACGCCCGGAATACCGATTAAAAGGAAAACAGGAAAACGAAACATTTTTTGTTGAAGTATATCTTGATGGAAAACTTCTCGGTTATGGTGAGGGCAAAACAAAAAAAAGAGCTGAACAGCAAGCAGCTAAAAGCGCCTACGAGAAATTCTTGAAGGGTGAAAATCTCAATGCGTGATTTCACCTTTGTATTCCCTTCCTCGACAAGGTCTATCAGTACCAGTGGATTAGTATGTGCGCTGAATTGTAAGCATTGTGGAGGGCACTATCTTCGAGGCATGGGTATGGTGGCAGAAATTCCACAACTTCTAAACGCTGGCAAGAAGAGTTTTTTGATCAGCGGAGGATTAAACGGGGAGGCTGCTGTTCCTTGGAAAGACCACGCTGAGTTCCTTTTGAAGATAAAAAGGGATTATCCTGTGAAGTACAATTTTCATGTTGGGCCTGTGGTGAAAAGTGAAGATATTCCTTTGCTAAAAGAACTGGCAGATATAGTTTCCTTTGATATCGTTGGAGATGCTGAAGTCATGAAGGAAGTTTATGGTGAAGACCTTTTTCGTGCTTCTGTGAAAAGCTTTAACTTGCTCATAGAGAATGATATAAAAATTATTCCCCACATCACCATTGGGCTTAAAGAAGGCGTGCTTTCGCACGAATTCAAAGCTCTGGAGTTGCTTGAAAAGGCGAAAATGAGAAAGGTTGTCTTTCTTGTTTTTATTCCGACTGTTGGCACCGCATATGCGAAAAAATCTCCACCAGAGATAAAAGATGTTGAGCTCGTTTTTAAGGAAGCGGGTGGTTTTAGGAAGATTCTCGGTTGTATGCATCCCGGTGGAGGTTACAGAAGAAAACTTCAGAACCTTGCATTATCTTCGGGCTTTGATGCCATAGTGCAACCGATCAAGCCCACTATAGATACAGCAAAAGGGTTGAATCTGAATTCAACTTACTTTTATGAATGCTGCGGTTTTCTATTGTAAATTTCTCTGGTCTCTGGTGTTATTAGGCCATAGCGAATTTCTTCGCATTTATAACGAAACATTGAGAGAATTTGTTGCTGAAACGAAACTTTGTTAATAGTTATCGACACTCTCAAATAGGCTTTTGTTGATGGTTTGACCTTGTCAAAGGCTCATGTGAGTCATGGGTTCTATGTTCCATAGCCTTCACTCAATGGGTGGCATTAAAATCATAAAATCGGAGGTGTGGTTTTGCAAAGAGGAGCCATCAGAATTCTTGGAATTGACCCAGGCTTTGGTACTCTTGGTTATGGAATAATCGATGTAGTTGCTTCTCATGTTGAGCTCATTGATTATGGTGCCATTTACACAAAACCCCGAGAGCCTATTCCAGATCGCTTGTTAAAAATTTATCTGGAACTCAAGAAGATAATAGATGCGCATTCACCTTCCGAAGCTGCTGTCGAAGAGTTGTTTTTTTTCAGAAATGTCACAACGGCCATTCAGGTTGGAGAAGCTCGTGGAGTAATTTTACTTACATTAAGAGAAAAAGGGCTGCCCATTTTCGAATATACACCTCATCAGGTAAAACAAGCGGTCACTGGATATGGTCGTTCTGAAAAGGGTCAAATACAGCGGGTGATGATGAAATTTTTGAGAATGAATGAAACGCCAAAACCCGACGATGCAGCAGATGCACTTGCTATTGCCTGGTGTCATTTTCTTTCTCGTTCTTTTCCTGGAGGTGCACGTAGTAAATGAAATTCAGATTTAAAAATGTAGATCTCAACGCGTCAAAATTAATTGAAAGGATCATGGGTTTTTATCCTGATGAAGCTTTTTCCTCTCTGAACTTATCCAGTGTGGTTGTCAACCCTGGTAAAAGAGAATTGACAATTGTCTTCGATTCCAGAGTTTCGGAGGATATGAAAGACTTTCTTTTGAAGCGTTTTACACTCATCGCTTCAAATCAGTTAAAATCCAGGATAAAATTTATCTTTTTAGAAGCCAATGAACAGTCTGCCAAGAAGGTTGGCGACAATAATGATATGGATACGATACAAGAAACTAAGACATATTTGAATAAGAACGAACTCTTTAAATATGTAAACGGCCTTTCTTCATACCTCGAAAAAGCCTCTATAGAATATGATGGAACAAAAGTTTCGATTGTTGTTAATAGTGCTTTCGCGAAACAAAGAATCATCTCCAAAAAGCGAGAACTTGCTAAAGCCCTGCAAAAGACAATAGGAAAAGCTGTTCCACACGAAGTAATTTTAAAGACCGAAGAAATACATGAAAACAGTGAAAAAGAACTTCCATATTCCCCTCAACGGGAAAATGGAATGATTGAAAGAAATACAGATACACCTCAAAAGGCTGAAAAGAAAAAGGTTCCAGCTGTACTGATGGGAAGGAAAATAAAGACCGCACCACAAAAGATCGGCGATGTTGTGGGAAATGAAAGCTCCGTAGTTATAGCAGGCCAGGTATTTGGAATGGATCTCTGGAAAGGAAAAATAGCTGTTCTCACTTTTAAAGTAACTGATTTTACAGATTCCCTTTCTTGCAAGGTCATAGGAAAAAAAGCCGAAGAGGTAGCCTCAATTCTTTCAAATGGAAAAGGCATTCTTGTTAGGGGAAAATTGGAATACGATTCCAGAAGGCATGAGGAGGTACTGACTGTTCATGATCTAAATTCTTTCAAGCTTCCAGAGCGCCTGGATAAAGCTGCAGAGAAAAGAGTAGAACTCCATTTACATACAAAAATGAGCGCACTTGATTCAGTAGTGGAAACAAGTGAGCTTTTCAAGACGCTAAAGAAATGGGGTCATACTGCGGTTGCCCTGACAGATCACGGAGTAGTTCAAAGCATTCCAGAATTTTATTTTGCTGCAAAAAAAGCGGGAATCAAACCCATCTTTGGTATGGAAGGTTATATGATAAACGACCTGGAAGCGATCGTAAGCAATCTTGGAGATCACGACGGAGAATTATCCAACCAAACATACGTAGTTTTTGATCTCGAAACCACCGGTTTAAATCCAGTTTCTGATGAAATCATAGAATTCGGCGCGGTGAAATTAAAAGGAACGGAGATAATAGATAGTTTCAGTTCTCTAGTAAAACCCAAGAGGAAAATCACATCCGAGACCTTTGAAATCACCGGTATCAGCAATGAAATGCTTGCTGAAGCTCCTGGGCTGGAAGAAGTGCTAACTTCTTTTCTCAAATTTAGTGAAGGCTGCATATTGGTAGCGCATAACGCTACCTTTGATTACAGATTTGTCAGAAGTGCTGTCAAAGAACTCTTTGGAAAAGAATGGGAATCACCGTATATAGATACACTTGCCCTCTCGAAAAGCCTGCTGAAGTCGAGAAGTTATTCACTGGATAATGTGGTAAAACATCTCAAGTTGGGAAACTTCAATCACCACAGAGCGGCAGAAGATGCCCGGGTCACGGCAGAAGTTTTCAGGAAGTTCATGAGTATGGTGGACAAAAGAGGTATAAAAAAAATTTCGGAACTGGAAACCTTAAGAAAAAATATAAACATTTCCAGTTTGAGACCTCAGCATGTTTCAATATTGGCAAAGAACAAAACAGGCTTGAGGAACCTCTATATTTTGGTAACCGAATCCCACACACACTACTTTCATGGAAAGCCACGGATTCCAAAGAGCTTGCTGAACGAACATCGAGATGGACTCTTAATTGGTTCTGCCTGTGTTTCGGGCGAGCTTTCCCGCGCTTATCTGAATGGTGCTAACACTCAGGAGCTGGAAGAAATAGCAAAATTCTTTGATTATATAGAAATCATGCCTCTTGACGTTGTTGAAGAGAATGACAGACAAATTTCAAGGGACACGTTGAAAACCATGTACAGAGAATTCTACAAAATAGGCCGAAGACTTAATATCCCTGTGGTAATGACAGGTGATGTACACTTTCTTGAACCGCACCACAATATTTTCAGGGCTGCCATACAAGCAGCTCAAGATCAGGAGAACTTCGATAAGCAACCTGCATTACATTTGAGGACCACCGAAGAAATGCTAAAGGCGGCCATGGAGATATTCGATAATGAAAAAATCGCCCAGGAAATAGTTGTAGTAAATACCAATCGTATAGCCAACGAAATAGAAGAAATAGTTCCTGTTGAAGGAAAGTTGCATCCTCCTATCATTGAAGGTGCTGATGAGCAGGTTCGTGAAATCACCATGAAAAGAGCTAAAGAAATTTACGGTGAACCGCTTCCAAAAATTGTAAAAGCCAGGCTTGAAAAAGAATTACACGCAATAATTGACCATGGATATGCGGTTTTGTATCTAATAGCTCAAAGGATGGTAAAGAAGTCGAATGACGACGGATATGTAGTGGGTTCGAGAGGGTCGGTTGGAAGTTCATTGGTTGCAACGATGATGGGAATAACTGAGGTCAATCCGCTTCCTCCACATTACGTGTGTCCCAGCTGTAACCATTCAGAATTCGTGCTCGATGGCAGCGTAGAATCCGGATATGACCTCAAAGATAAAGTTTGTCCAAATTGTGGGACTAAAATGGCGAAGAATGGGCAAAACATTCCCTTTGAAACTTTCTTGGGCTTTAAGGGTGATAAAGTCCCGGATATTGACTTGAATTTCTCGGGAGAATATCAGGAACGAGCCCATGCCTATTTAGAAAAACTCTTTGGAAGGGAACATGTATACAGAGCCGGAACCATTAGCACAATTGCAGAGAGAACGGCTTACGGTTTTGTGAGGGCTTACATAGAAAAGACGGGTAAGCGCTTACGCAACGCTGAAATAGATCGTTTAGTAGCTGGTATTACAGGGGTAAAACGAACAACCGGACAACATCCAGGGGGGCTTATGATCGTTCCCAAAGACCGTGATGTCCACGAATTCACGCCTGTACAGTATCCTGCGAATGATACTAAATCAAGGACAAGGACAACACATTTTGCCTACGAAGTCATACACGATGATCTGGTTAAAATCGATGCACTGGGCCATGACGATCCTACATTTATAAAATATCTTAAAGACATAACAGGGATGGATCCTACAACTGTTCCCATGGGTGACAAGAGTACAATTTCCATTTTCTCATCAACCAAAGCATTGGGCATCAGGCCTGAAGATCTGGGAACTAATGTTGGTACGTTGGGAATTCCTGAGTTCGGAACACAATTTGTCCGAGGGATGCTTCAAGAGACACACCCTAAGAGTTTTGGAGAACTCGTAAGGATATCAGGGTTATCGCATGGAACGGATGTCTGGCTTAATAACGCTCGCAACTGGATTGCTTCAAGAAAGGCCACTCTTGGAGAAGTCATCGCCTGTCGTGATGACATCATGAATTACCTGATCCAGAAAGGCATAGAACCGTTAAAAGCCTTCAAAATAATGGAAAAAGTGAGAAAAGGGAAAGGCATAGATGCTGAAGAAGAGCAGTTAATGCGCGAAAAAGCTGTTCCCAACTGGTTTGTGGAGTCTTGTAAAAGAATTAAGTATCTCTTCCCAAAAGCTCATGCAGTTGCATATGTGAGCATGGCCTTTAGGGTAGCTTACTACAAAGTTCATCATCCACTGGCATTTTATTCGACCTATTTCACTGTGAAGGGTGGAGAATTCGATGTTGAACTTGCCCTCAGCGATATACACAGCATAAAAAAAGAAATAGCAAGTCTTAAAGGAAACCCGGATAAAAATGTAAAAGACCGTTCAAAAGAAACATTACTGGAAGTAATTCTAGAAATGAAACTCAGGGGATATAACTTCTTGCCTGTTGATCTTGAGAAATCAGATGCAACGAAATTCATAATAGAAGAAAAAGCGCTCAGGATACCTTTTAACAGGATTAAGAACCTTGGTACAAAAGCAGCCATATCGATTATCAAAGAACGGAAGAAAAAACCTTTTTCTTCCATTGAAGACTTGATCAGAAGAACAGCGCTGAACAAAACCACTGTGGAAGTCCTTAGGAAGTACGGTGCCTTAAAGGGACTTCCGGAAAAAGAACAAATCACACTTTTTTGAGGTTTGCTATGAGAATTGAACTCACCGCCATTGAGTACAGAAAGCTCCTTGAACTTTCAGAAAAATTTGCAGGGTCAGTAGAGCCCGGTTATCGATTCTTAAGGTTGTATTACTGGAAGGGCTTGAGAGCTTTTATAACAGATGGTTGTGGAAAACTGGAAATCCCTTTGAAAAAAGATTGTGCCCCGTTTAAGGGATCTTATATTATCCCCCTGGATCATGCGAGAGCGCTTAAAGAGCAGCTTAAGGACGATGCGAGCATAATAATTACCGGGAATGAAGCAACTTTGTCTATTTTTCTGGGTGGAGAAAAGCTGTTGATTGAAAAAGCCTGGATTGATGGTATTCCCAGAATGGAGAGAAAGTTCGAGAATATTTTTTCAGTGAAAAAGAACCTCTTTAAAAATGCTCTGAATTTTTCCTCTGCAATTAATGATGAAGGGGATAACATAAGTTTTGTATTTAATAATAGCCTTGTGAGCATCATTTCGTCTTCTCACAACATGACTGCGCTTAATTATTTGAATGTCCCGCTTTCAAGGAACCTTCAAGCACATATTCCGTATGTCACTACCCGCCATCTTGTAAAAACCCTGGATCTTATAAAAATCGAAGAATTAAACTTTGGGGAGGGCATTGAGGATCTTGGGATTAAAGTGGGACCTTTACTGTTTTCAATTTGCTGCGACCGCGAAAAATTATTCGACGAAGTACCTAAACTTCCCGAAATCAAAGAGAAAATCGTTATGGAAAAAAGTCAGCTATTATTCTCTGTGCGAAAGTTAGCAAAACTTGTATCGAGAGGTATGAAGGTCCTGATACTTTCAGACCATGGGAGCATCAAATTCATGCTAAAAACAGGAACTTTCCGATATGAAAAAGTCATACTCAAGACACCTTTTGAGAATTTTGCTGCAGGGGTTGATCCCCATCGCCTTCGTTCTGCTCTATCCAGAATGAACTCGGGAAAAGTTGAATTATTTACTTACAAAAAACAATTGGTACTGACCGGGAAAAGCTCCGGACAGTACCTAGTATTACCACTTATATGAATAGCATGAAAAGCAAGCCAGAAATAATTCCAGATACCGGGACTGTTACAAACCATGCCCAGAGAATGTTTTTGAGAACACCTCTATTGACACCTTCGAGCCCGTGGGCAAGTCCAACGCCGGTGACTGCCCCTACAACAGTGTGCGTTGTGGAAACGGGCATTCCAAAGAACGAAGAAAGCAAAACAGTGGTAGCCGCTGCAAAATCAATGCTGAAACCTCTGGTGTTATTCAAAGTTGTGATACGGGTTCCCACAGTATCCATCACTTTCTTACCCCATATTCCTACACCAAGGGCTATACCGAAGCCACCTATGGCAAGCATCCAGGAAGGAACTTCTACATGACTGCCAATGCCTCCTGCTGTGAGGGCAATATACACAACTGCTAAAGGTCCTACAGCGTTTGCTACATCATTTGCGCCGTGGGCAAAAGACACATAGCACGAAGTAAGCACTTGCATTTTTCTAAAAGTCCCTTCGACAATTTCATAAGGTTCATGTTGATTTTTTCTCGCATATTTAGCAACAAGGAGAAAGCTTACCAGGAAACCAAGGGTAAAAAATACACCACCCACAAGCAGAGAGCTATAAGTTCCTAATTTTAACGTCTTTATAGAGAAAAGGAATGAAATGATGAATAACGTACCCGCTATATATAAGGGTGCGTAGTGTTTGGTGGCAGTTATAGGACTTTTCCTCCGAAGTATGGAAAACGCGATGAGCTTGAAGACGACAAAGGCAAGTAGCCCTCCGACGAAAGGGGAGATGAACCAGCTTGACACTATCATGAGCATTTTTGCCCAGTTAACAGCACCCAGACCACCAGCCACTATACCAAATCCAACCATTCCACCAACTATGGAGTGAGTTGTGGACACCGGCCAGCCTTTCAAAGTCGCGATGGCCAACCAGATAAAAGCACCTATCAGGGCTGAAAGAGCACCGTACATAAGCGTTTTGTCGGAAGAAATAATTGAGGGATTTAGAATGCCCTTTGTTATAGTGGAAGTGACATGAGCACCAAAGAAAAAAGCACCACTGAATTCCAGAACGGCAGCAATCATAACAGCTTGCTTGACAGTGATTGCTTTTGCACCGACAGCCGTGGCCATGGAATTTGCAACGTCATTGCCACCAATAGCCATTGCAAGTGCCAATCCAAGTGCGGCAGATAATATCAGAATCATCAAATCACTCCTTATTCCATCTTCAGAAGCATTGCAATTGACTCAGCAACATTTTCGGTGTTATCGGCGATGTTTGAAATTGTGATTGCAAGATTCACCAGATAGAATATATCCACCGGGTTTAACTCTTTTTTCAGTGAAAAGAGAATTTCGCCGATGTGAACAGATTCCGTGTCGCTTTTGAACTCGAGGTTTTCAAGTATATCAATATCTCCATATTCCTTTTTGACCTCTTCCGGGGAAAAAGCACTTTCAACAACCTTGGTGAGAGTATGAATCAGTTCATGCATTAGCTTTACTGAGTCATATACGGAAGCGCATAAATCTGTGAACAACCGGGGAATATCCGTCTTCTCAATTGCTTCAACGCGATTCATTCTAAGGATCTTGAGAGCATCATCGACCTTATCAATCACAGAATCTTGCTTGTGGAGAATAGCCATGATATCCGCTCTGTCAAAAAAAGCGAATCTGAACTTTTCATAACTCCCGCGTAATTTGGTTTTCAGTAAATCTGCCTGCTTTTCCAGCTTTTCTACTTCGTAGGAAAACTTTTCTACATTTCCGCCGCTAAAGTAATCTTTCATGGCTTTCGGAAGATATGCAGCAGCTTCAAGAACAATGTCAGAATGCTCTCTTAGCAATTTTAAAGGGCTTTCTTTTGGGAAAAGCTTCTCGATGAGCCTTGTCACATTATCACCTCCACCCAAAAATACCATCACGGATACAATTTTCTCTTACGCTTTTTATACAAATCTTCATACAAATTCTTGCCCTTAATTAGCAGTCTTATATTATGAAAGCTATAAAATTTATATACAATATTATTTATATCACTAAAACCATTTATACAACACGAATATTAGCATATGTAATTATTCTACATGGGTGTTGACAAAGCCTCTTGACAAAATTATAATTTCAAACGGAAGGTGCAAAAACCGAAACGGGAGGGATTAAAATGGCAGAAAAGGAATACATTGTGGGCATCGACCTTGGTACAACGAATTCTGTTATTGCGTGGGTCAAACCTGATGGAAGTCCCGAAGTGATACCAAACGCTGAAGGCGCAAGGACAACACCGTCCATCGTATCTTTCACGAAAACAGGGGAAATCATAGTTGGGGAACCTGCCAAAAGACAGGCTATATTGAACTCAGATAGAACCATCCGTTCCATAAAAAGAAAAATGGGTTCTGATTACAAGGTCAAGATTGACGACAAAGAATACACTCCTCAAGAAATCAGTGCTTATGTATTGAAAAAGCTCAAGACTGATGCCGAATCTTATCTTGGTGGGAAGGTTACCAAAGCTGTTATAACCTGCCCTGCTTATTTCAACGATGCGCAAAGACAAGCGACAAAAGAAGCGGGCATAATAGCAGGCCTTGAAGTTCTGAGAATCATCAATGAACCCACCGCAGCAGCGGTTGCTTACGGACTCGATAAATCCCAGGGTGATAAAAAAGTTATAGTTTACGACCTTGGCGGCGGTACTTTTGATGTATCTCTGCTGGAAATTGGCGAAGGTGTTGTGGAAGTCCTTGCAACTGCCGGAAATAACCACCTTGGTGGTGATGACTTTGACCAGAAGCTTATTGATTACATGGCGGAGAAATTCAGGAAAGAACACGGTGTGGATTTGAAGCAGGATAAACAGGCTTTCCAGAGGCTTAAGGATGCCGCTGAAAGAGCCAAAATAGAGTTATCAGCAAAATTCGAAACAGAGGTAAGTTTGCCCTTTATAACCGCAACCACTGAAGGCCCATTACATCTCGAAATGAAAATAACAAGGTCAACTTTCGAATCTCTGATCAGAGATCTTATAGAATCAACCAGAGAACAAGTCGAAAGGGTCTTGCAAGATGCCAAAGCTTCACCCAATGACGTAGATGAAGTAATTCTCGTTGGAGGTTCAACAAGGATACCCTTTGTTCAGAATTTCATAAAGGGAATCTTTGGAAAGGAACCAAATAAAAGTGTCAATCCAGATGAAGCCGTTGCTGTGGGAGCCGCAATACAGTCAGCTATACTCGGGGGAAACCTTGACAAAGACCTGGTTCTTGTTGACGTGACACCTCTTACTCTTGGAGTCGAAGTTAAAGGAGGGCTCCTGGAACCCATTATTACGAGAAACTCCACAATTCCCATCAAAAAGTCAAAGATATTTACAACCGCCGAAGATGGTCAGACAGAGGTTGAAATCAGAGTATATCAAGGCGAAAGAACCATGGCTCAGGACAACATTTTCCTAGGTAGCTTTAAGCTAACGGGAATCGCTCCAGCTCCAAGAGGCGTACCACAGATAGAAGTCTCCTTTGATATTGACAGTGACGGAATCGTCAATGTCCATGCCAAAGACCTTGGTACCAACAAGCAGCAATCAATGGTAGTTACGGGACGCAATAAATTATCAGAAGACGAAATCAAGAAAATCGTTGAAGATGCCAAAAAATATGAGGAACAGGACAAGAGGAAAAAACAGGAAATCGAGCTCAAAAACCAGGCTGACGAACTTGCATATAGAGTTGAAAAGCTCCTGAAAGAGAGTGGTGACAAAATACCTGCCGAGGATCGCGGCAATTTAGAAACACTTGTTAAAGATCTGAGAGAAGCGCTTAACAAAGACGATATAGCAAGAGTCAAGATACTCTTTGACAAGCTCCAGCAGGAGAGTATGAAGATAGGACAACATCTTTATCAACAGACTCAGGGTGCATCAACCCAGGGAGGACAGTCAGACCCTGGACAGGGTGATGGTGGTTCTGAATACATACCGCCAAAAGACAATCCTCAGAATTGAACATAAACAAAAAAGTTAAAGGGAGGTGGGATCATGTTAGCGAAAAGGAGTGAACTCAGCAACATCTTTAAACCTTTTGAAGAACTCCACAGGGAGATTGACAGGCTCTTTGACGATGCATTCAAAGGTTTAAGTATCAGACCTGAAGAGCGTGAAAACTTCATACCTGCCGTTGACGTCTATGAAACAGATGATGCCATCTTCCTCGAAATGGAAGTGCCTGGAATCAAAAAAGGAGACCTGAAGATAAAGCTTGAAGATGGCGTCTTAAGCGTAACAGGTGAAAAGAAGTACGAAAAGAAAGAAAAATCGAGAAACTACCACCTTGTGGAAAGAGGCTATGGTAGCTTTAGCAGAGCCTTCAGACTTCCTGACAGTATCGACACGAAAAAAGTCAAAGCAAACTATGACAACGGCGTTTTAAAAATCGAGCTTCCCAAGAAAGAAGAGGCAAAGAAAGAAGCCGTAGAAATAAAAATCGACTAATCAACGAAAACGTAGAAGGGCGCCTCTAAAAGGCGCCCTTTTTCAAAAGAAAACAGCTATTGAAAGCTGAGAATCTAAAGTGGTGAGAAACGAGAAAAAACCTGTCTTGGGTTCTGTGCAATTCAATGAATTTCTAACAAATCTCTCGTAACTCGAAAATCGGCTCTTGATATACTCGCAACTCGAATCCCGTTACTCGGCTCTTTTATTCTCGTAACTCGATCCAAAAGGAGGTGCTACTTATGTTGAACTACGAAGAATATACAGAAAAGGCAAAAAAGATATTGATGGATGTTCAAGATATACTCACGCGATATAGGCAAAATCAACTTGGAAGTGAGCATATATTGCTTTCAATCCTGGAAGATGGAGATAATCTTGCCGTTGAAGTTCTCAAGAACTTGAAAGTCGATCTAGGTGCATTAAGACGCGATGTTGAGGAAGTTATAGGACGATACGGTTCAAATGCGGGTGGTGCAGGGAATCAAATATACCTTACCCCTGATTCAAGGCATATCTTAGAAACTGCAAAATCCGAGGCTAAAAGAATGCAAGACCAGAAAATTGGTACGGAACACCTGCTGCTGGCAATGGTAAAAGAGACATCTTCTGTGGCCTCGAGAATTTTGGTGAAATACGGGCTTGACCTTGACAGGGTTTACAATGCCCTCTTAAAAGAGAGAAAAGAATCTGAAGCGTCTGAAAATGAGAACATAAGTGCGTTAAAAAGATTCACCATAGATTTAACTGAACTCGCAAAACAGGGCAAACTCATGCCGGTTATTGGCAGAGAAGATGAAATTAAGAGAGTGATACAGATATTAGGCCGAAAAACAAAAAACAACCCTGTCCTTGTTGGGGAACCTGGTGTGGGAAAAACCGCGATTGTGGAAGGCTTGGCACAACGCATCATCGATGGTGAAACGCCAGAGTACCTCAAAAACCGCCGTGTTCTCGTACTGGATATGGGTAGAGTCGTTGCTGGTACTAAATTTCGCGGAGAGTTTGAGGAACGTATGAAAGCTATCATAGATTCGGTGCGTAAACTCTCCGGAGAAGTGATTCTCTTCATAGATGAAATTCACACCGTAGTTGGAGCAGGTAGTGCTGAAGGTTCTATGGATGCTGCGAATCTTATGAAACCAGCTCTTGCGCGTGGAGAACTTCAGTGCATAGGTGCAACGACAATAGACGAATACCGTAAATACATTGAAAAGGACAGGGCTTTGGAGAGAAGATTCCAACCAGTATATGTAAATGAGCCAACACCTGAAGAGGCCCTTGAAATATTGAAAGGAATCAAAGAAAGCTATGAAAAACATCACAACGTTAAAATAGATGATGAAGCCCTTGAAACCGCTGTGGATCTTAGTGTCAAATATATAAGTGACCGTTATCTACCGGACAAGGCCATTGACCTAATCGATGAAGCGGCGTCTTTTGTTAGACTTCAAGCCGGATACGTACCCGAAGAAATAAGGAAGCTCGAAAAAAGGCTTTCCCAACTCGATGAACAAATTTCGGATTTGGTTCAGAGAGGTGAATATCGACAAGCGGCAGAATTGAAATCAGAGTATGAGCGCATAAAAGGCGAATACGAACAAAAAAAGGGAAACTGGCAAGAGAATGTTTCTAAGAACGCCAAGAGTGTAACGAAAGACATTATTGCTTCCATAATCGAGCAGTGGACGGGGATCCCAGCCGGAAGATTGCTTGAAGCTGAGAGGGAAAAGCTGAAGAACCTCAAGAAGTTGATTCATGAAAGATTTATAGATCAAGATGAAGCAGTGGATGTTGTTGTAAGTACGATAAAAAGGGCAAGAGCAGGGTTAAAAGCTAAAAACAGGCCATGGGGATCTTTTCTCTTTATGGGACCAACCGGAGTCGGAAAGACCGAACTTGCTAAAACATTGGCTTACATACTTTTTGGAAGCGAGAACGCTATGATAAGGCTTGATATGTCCGAATACATGGAAAAACACACTGTATCGAGATTAATAGGAGCTCCTCCAGGATACGTTGGTTATGAAGAAGGTGGACAATTAACAGAAGCGGTTCGCAGGAAACCTTATTCCGTGATTTTACTGGATGAAATCGAAAAGGCCCATCCTGATGTGCACAATCTTTTGCTCCAGATTATGGATGATGGCAGACTTACTGACGGAAAGGGTAAAACAGTCAGTTTTGCAAACACTATTTTGATCATGACAAGCAATATCGCTTCGGAAGAACTAGTTTCCGAAGACATAAACGATGAAGTGCTTGCAAAAGTTGAACTCAGGCTAAAAAAGACATTTAAACCCGAATTCATCAATAGGCTTGATGCCATTGTTTTCTTCAAAACACTGGATAAAGAAGTCATGTCAAAAATCGTGGGACTCAGGATGAAAGAGGTATTTGAAAGGCTCTATGAACAAAGCATCAAAGCAGAAATCACAGAAAAAGCCGTAGATTATTTGGCACAAAAAGGTTACGACAGGCTCTTTGGCGCGAGACCTGTGAGACGTGTAATTGAAAAAGAAGTCGAAGCTCCCATCGCCGATATGATAATCGATGGAACACTAAATGAGGGCGATAAAATAACCATTGATGCCGATGAATTTGGGATCAGGATTGTTAAGGAATAAAATCGAGAGCCGAAAGGCTCTCTCTTTTTGTGCGTAAAAAAAAAGAGCTTACCTGAAGCTTGTAAGATGCTTGTTGGCGTTGATTTGGAAAGAGTGATCAGGTCTTTCATGGTTTTCAACCAATCTATCTTCCAACTCGTGAAGGTTTATAGAACCTTAGTCTTTCGAAACCTTTTAGAGGGATTTGCGTGATTATCCACTAATCTCCAAAATACCCCAGAGCTTCTAAAACAAGAGCGGTTGTCATGAATGTTGTCACAATTTCCTCGCTGTTTCCCCAGCTTCCGTCTTCGTTCTGCTTTGACAGCAAGAAATCGATGATTTCTTTGGTTATGCTATTATCCGATTCTCCAAGGCTTAGAATTGTTGCTCCAAGGGCAAGCTGTGTCAGTTCGCCTTCGGAAATTGTGCCTTTTTCTTTCTTGTATTTTTCTACTTCTGATTTCATATATTCAGCGATACTATTTATCGTTTCTTCAGAAACAGGATAACCATATTTCAAAAGGTAATAGCATTCCAACCTTTTCACATTTTCTTCTTTTTCGAGCATGAATAATGCTCTCTCGGCTATTTTTGGAGTGAGTACAAACTTACCTATGGTTAAAAAGCGTAAAACCTGTAAGAATTCTGAGTTTTGCATGGAAAGTATCTCTGATTCTTTCTTGAGGATAAGCCTGTCGATTTTCAACTCAAACTTCAGGTTTGGCTTACCCAAGATTTTATAAGCCAGGTTCAACGACATATATTCGCTGAGCAAATTCAAATCATCGAGTTTGAAGAGATAGTCGTATGAAAGAAATGCGGTTTGTGGTTCAATACTCTTGATCACGTATTCTGCAAAATTCACAGCCATGTCATTCACACACTCAACGCCAAAAGCGCTTACGAGCGATTCGATAATCTCATGACTGACTAAGATATCATTATAAAACCACGTGCCGTTTGGGTCTTGATTATTCCGTAAAAACGCGATTCCACTGTCTATTGCTTGATCGATATTTGCGGCTCCAAAGAATAACGAAGAAATTAGTATTGGTATAACAACCAATGTTTTGAGTTTCATATCATTTGACACCCCCTTTGAATGTTAATGCTCCTCTGGGTCGTAATAAAACAAAGTGTGCGCAGAACTCGTGTCATATTCGGTGAATGACTCGTATATAGCTTAAGGATAATCTGAAAAACTGATATAAACATTCTGATAATAACCGAAAAATATTTTCAATGACTCGTTTTTCTTACATCATCTCGTTAACTTCAAGTGCATAATTTGATATATTACTTATATATTATAGCAATATATTTTTCAATTGTTAAATTTAAATAATGTCTTTTTTTTCGTGACACCCTATTTTCATAAGTTACTGCTCAATATTTTATCAATCCTGCCTTTTGTTGTATAATTTCTCTCGTGAGCACTTTGCGAAGGAGATGTAACCTTGACCCCAGAAATGATTTTGTCCTTTACCATTTTTCTAATTGCTTATGCTTTTCTTGCTACCGAAAAAGTTCACAGAACTCTTATTGCCCTTTTTGGCGCGGTCTTTATGGTTTTTCTTGGGATCTTTCACGACCCCACCAGCATATACAGCGAATATATAGACTTCAATACGATTTTTCTACTTATTGGCATGATGACTTTCGTGAATGTTATAAAAAAGAGTGGCCTTTTTGAATTTTTGGGTCTGGAAGCTTTGAAGCTTTCTAAAGGAAATATGTTGAAACTCTATATATATTTTGTCATAATCGTAGCTTTGACATCTGCAGTATTGGATAATGTTACTACTATCCTTGTCATGCTTCCCATTACTTTGGCCGTTGCTGACACGACAGGTATCGACCCCATACCCTTTGTTTTGGGTGAGATATTTGCCTCTAACATAGGTGGGGCAGCTACCCTGATTGGTGATCCGCCGAATATCATGATAGGATCCGCTGCAAAATTACATTTTAGTGATTTTGTCTTGAACCTCGGTCCAGTACTTCTATTTATCTTCGTATCAGTTAATCTTTTTTTGATCCTGGTATTCAAAAAAACTTTGGTGAAAAAGGTTGACAATAGCCTGTTGACGCAGTCTGGTAACCCGATAACAAATAAAAGGCATTTCTACATCTCTATTGTGCTGCTATTTATTACCGTAGTGCTATTTGTTTTTCAAGAGAGCCTTGGCTTTGAAAGTTCCTTTATTGCCTTGATGATTGCTTCTGTATCAATGTTGTCAATGAGAGCTAAGGAAGTAGAGAAAACACTGGAAGAAGTGGAATGGTCAACCATACTATTTTTTGTTGGCCTTTTCATAATGGTTGGGGCTCTTGAAGAAACAGGCTTTCTCGAATATCTTGCAGGTCACATACTCGCACTCTCCCATGGTTCATATCAGCTTGCGAAAGTCTTTGTGGTAAATATCTCGGGATTTGCTTCCGCTTTCATCGATAATATTCCCTATACAGCGACTATGATTCCTGTTATTGAATCCATGCAAAAGTTGAACCCAAATGTATTTGGTAATCTCGAGCCCATGTGGTGGTCTTTATCTTTAGGAGCCTGTCTCGGAGGTAATGGAACGGCCATTGGCGCTTCTGCAAATGTTATTGGCTTAGCGCTTCTTAAACGGTATTATGGAAAAGAAATCAGTTTTATTCAGTTTTTCAAATACGGGATAATAGTCCTCCTGATAAGTTTAGCTATCTCCACAATATTCTTGCTGTTCTTTTTATGATGCTTTCTAATTTCAAATCAACAATAAATTCTGGAGAAAACAGGTAAAGTCTCTTTCTGGTTGATGTGATAAAATCGTTTGGTAATATATACCACAGACATATTGTGTTCACATCTAAGAAATGAGGAATCTGGAAAAAGGATATTTTTTCAGGAGGGAAAGAAATGGAAAAAATTCTGGTCACTTTTCCAACGCCAAGAATGACTAAAATTCTACTAAAAGAGTATGAGACAGTCTATAACGATGAAGAGCGTGTTCTCTCCAAGGAAGAGATTGTTGAACTTGGAAAAGACGCAACAGCGCTTTTGACTACACTTGTTGATAGAATCGACAGAGATATCATCTTCTCTCTTCCAAAGTTAAAGGTAATTTCCAATTGTGCTGCTGGCTACGACAACATCGATATAAAGGCCGCAAAAGAAAGAAAGATAGCCGTAACTAACACCCCGGGGATTGTAAGTAAAGCCACAGCTGACATTGCTATGTTATTGATGCTTGCTGTGTCCAGAAGGTTGTTTGAAGCTAACAATTTTTTGAAAGCGGGGAAATTCCAGGGTTGGCGCTTCAATCTCTTTCAGGGAATCGGCCTTCATCGCAAAATCCTTGGAATCATAGGCATGGGAAACATCGGTAGAGAAGTGGCGAGAAGGGCAATAGGATTTGGCATGAGAGTGATTTATCACAACCGGCATAGAATCCCCGAAGCTGAAGAACGATTGCTTTCCGCTTCATATTATTCCCTTGAAGACCTTTTGAAAACAGCGGATATCATTTCGTTGCATGTACCACTAACACCTGAAACATATCATCTTATTAATAAAGAGCGGCTTGAGCTTCTCAAGCCCAATGCTATCTTGATCAACACTGCACGAGGCCCTGTTGTTGATGAAAAAGCTCTAATAAAGGTATTGAAGGAGAGAAGAATCTATGGTGCGGGGCTTGATGTCTTTGAAAACGAACCTTATATTCCCCAAGAATTAATGGAGCTTGATAATGTTGTATTACTGCCACATATAGGTACAGCTACCATAGAAACCCGTCAAACCATGTTAATAGACGCCATCCAGAACATGGTAAAAGTCTTCGATGGAGAAAGGCCCGATAGTTTTGTGTATCTCCCAGAATAAAAAAAGAGCGCTTAAAGCGCTCTTTTTTTGGGCTTCACAGGGTTTTTTCGATATGTTTCATTAGCTGTTCAAGCTCTTTTATCTTCTCATCTACGTATCCCGTTTCAACTGCCTCTCTGACACAGGTTTCAATATGCCTGTTGATGATCTCCGTATTTGCCTTCTTTAATAGAGCTATTACAGCCAAAAGCTGTGTAGAGATGTCAATACAATATCGCTCATTCTCAATCATTTTCATGATTCCCTCTATTTGCCCTTTTGCGGTCCTGAGAATTCTTAAAGTCTCCTGGTGTTTAACGTGATGAGAATGGTCCTCCATAATAACCTCCTATGTCAGTTTTCTATTTTGACCAGAGTATAGCCAGCATCATCTATTGCTTCCCTGAGTACCTCTTTTGGCAAATCTTTTGAAGCTTCCACCATAACAAATCCACCAGCGAGATTTACTTCAACCTTTTTTACGCCATCTACTTCAGATAACACCCTTTCTATCCTCATTTTGCAATGATTACAGCTCATACCCTCAATAACTAGTTTCATTTTAACACCTCCGTATAAATTTTAGGTTCAAGATCTGAGAATCGAGAGCCGAGAAAAATCGTTGTGGGTTGTATGTTGTTCGTTATACGTC
>Ga0164315_10000360_pt1 | contig 30964 bp, 19 predicted proteins | sample GuaBasSedimGuay6_FD_113737 | JGI IMG/M metagenome (GOLD analysis project Ga0164315, IMG submission 113737) | Subseafloor sediment microbial communities from Guaymas Basin, Gulf of California, Mexico - Guay6, Core 4569-2, 0-3 cm | ecosystem: Environmental > Aquatic > Marine > Hydrothermal vents... | reverse complement strand
GACGTTCGGAGAAGGCATCATATTCACCAATGTTGAATTCCGCACTCCTCTCGTGCAAAAAGTCACCTTAACCGGTCAGATTACCGGTACTCGTTTCCAAAACACGTACACCAAAATCGAGGCAGTCACCATAAGTGCGAACAGCCATCTCAGCCATCTGGTTATCGGCGACAAGGTGAGATTTGAAGAAGGCGTTACGCTAGAGGATAGCGTCACTTTTGAAGTTCACATCGCTTATATGGAAACGCACAGCATCACCGTGCTACCCAAACTTAAAGGCCTCACAGCCATTGACAAACAAGGCAACCGTGTTTCAACTTGGGCCAGATTACAAGGTGGCGCGAGAATGGAAAATGAGGGTAGCCGTAAAAAACCTTATCAGAACAAACTCACGCTCAAGAGAAACCCGTCTAAAAACGTTTCGATTGTGGGTAATGTGCTAACCGATGTGAGACACATTGGGCTTGGGGCCGATATTTTGGTCGTTGCTGCCTACACACCACCGGGTGCGACATTGCCAAGCTTTTACATGTTAGACAATAAGCGTAGGCCTTTGCCTTGGGATGGCGCGCTATCGTCATTAGTGGCCTTCCAATCTCGAACGGCATTGGCACCCGTTGTTTCCGTACCCATTTGGAATAATCCAGTTGATATCGTTGGAGAACTGCAAATCTATTTTGGTTATCGGTTGAATGAGGGTTTGATTGTGTCTTCGCAAGATGAGGTGATTGAAATCACGTTGATTGAGTAGGGGTTATCTTTTAAAACTATTTTGTATCGAAGCGACGCACGTTACGATGTCTTGAAAAGAAAATAACGCAAAAGGCGCAAAAGACGCAAAAGATGCTCGGTAAAAACGCCGATTTTATTCACTGATAAAGCCAGACGCGCATCAAGGATATCAGTTTGTCGGTGTCTACGGGTTTGGAGAGATAGTCATTTGCGCCGGCTTCTATACATTTCGCTTTGTCACCTGCCATTGCTTTTGCTGTTAGCGCAATAATGGGTAGTTGACGAAAACGGATCTGTTTTCGGATGCTTTGCATGGTTTCATAACCATCCATCTCTGGCATCATAATATCCATTAATACCAGATGTGTGTCTGGATGTTGTTCTAACATCTCTAAAGCTTCTTTGCCATTTTCGGCGACTAAGACTTCTACTTCTTTCTCTTCTAATAGGGTTAACAAGGCGAAGGTGTTACGCATATCATCATCGACAATTAATACCTTTTTCTGCCTTAAAATGGCTTCTTTGTCATGCACCATTTTTAACATTTTTCGCTTGTCTGGCGGTAAGTTGGTTTCTAATTGATGGAGAAATAGCGTCGCTTCGTCTAGTAAACGTTCTTGCGATCTGACTGTCTTGATGGTGAGATTCTTCTCACACTCTTGTAAACACTGCGTTTCTGTTGATGTGAGTTCCCTTGCCATGTAAAGAATGATCGGTATTTGGGATAAATTATCGTCATGGCGTAACGATTCAAGCAGCTTGATACCGGTGCCTTTTTCAACATCAATATCGACAACTATGCAGTCAAATTGGATTTTCTGTAAATCTTGAGTAGCTTGTGCTAGGGTTTCAGCGACAGTGCTTTGAACTTCGCCACCGCTGGCGATTTCTAAAATCGCTTTGTGACGTGATTGATTATCGACAACCAGTAAGATATTTTTAGGCTTTTTAGCAATGAAGTTTTCTATCTTTTTAAAAGCTTCGCTTAATTCATCCATATTCACGGGTTTATGCAAATAACCCATTGCGCCTTGCTTTTTGGCTTCTCTAGGTTGGTTATAAGCGGACATAAAATGTACGGGAATATGTCGCGTTTTAGGTTCCTCTTTCAGTTTTTCCATAACGCGGAGCCCATCCATTTGGGGTAATCCGATATCCAGAATAATGGCACGAGGCGAATAGTCTTCTACCAGTTGTAAGCCTGTCTGGCCGTCTTCTGCAATAAGGCATTTAAATCCGCTTTCTTGTGCTACTTCCATCAGAATGTGTGAAAACTGACGATCATCTTCAATAATTAAAACTGATTTATCTGTCGGTTGCAGCGTGTTCCGATCATCGAGCAGGGGTTCCAGCGTTTTTGCCGCAGGTTGAGCAGGAGTGGTGTCTAAAGACTTCTTTGTGGTGTCTAAAGACTTGATTTCTTCTGTTGATTGAGGAATCGATATTGGATCGGGCTGTGCAGTATCGGTTTGCAAGGTGGGCGCATTTTCTGGGAGGTAGAGTGTAAAAGTACTCCCTTTGCCGGTTTCACTTTCTAAATGCAGTTCTCCCCCAAATAGTAGGGCTAATTGACGGGAGATCGATAAGCCTAAACCGGTTCCACCATAGCGGCGATTGGTGCTTCCATCAACTTGTTGAAAGGCTTGAAATAGAATGTGTTGTTTTTCTTTGGGAATACCAATGCCTGTATCGCTTACGCTGATGGCTAAAACAGTTTGTTCTTTAAGCGTTTCAAGCCCATGAAGGCTGTTCTGGGTTAATTCATGAACGCTTGCATTTCTGATAGCGACTTTGATTTCGCCCTTTTCGGTGAATTTAAACGCATTAGACAGCATATTGTTCAGGATTTGTTGGAGTTTTTGCTGATCAGTTCGCAATACCTCTGGCAAATCGTCGTCGGCCGTAATCTTGAAATCTAATCCTTTCTCTTGAGCAACATGACGGAATTGCTGTTCTAAGTTGTCAAGTAATATGGGCAGAGGCAAGTTTTCAAGATGAAGTACCATTTTGCCGGCTTCTATCTTGGATAAATCTAAAATGTCGTTGATGAGTGCTAACAAGTCTGAACCGGCGCTGTAAATCGTTTGTGTGTATTTCACTTGTTTATCGGTTAAATTGCCTGACTTGTTTTCCGATAACAGTTTTGCCAAAATCAATAAGCTGTTTAGCGGTGTCCGCAGTTCGTGGGACATATTCGCCAGAAATTCAGATTTATACTGACTCGCTTGTTCCAACTCTTTCGCTTTTGTTTTAAGAGATTGTTGACTGTTTTCTAAGGCTAAATGCTTGTCTCGAATATCCTCTTTTTGTCGCTCTAACTCGCGAGTACGTTCTTCTAGTTCTTCGTTGGTTTGACGCAGTTCTTCCTGTTGCACTTGCAATTCTTCTGACTGACTTTGTAGTTCTTCATTAGTCGATCTAAGTTCTTCCTGTTGTTCTTGCAAGGCCTGTTCTGCCTCTTTTCGTGCCGTGATATCTCTCACAATGCCGGTAAAGAGACGTTGATTGTTTAGCTGCATTTCAGCGATGGATATTTCTATTGGAAAATCATTTCCATTTTTACGTTGACCCACGACTTCACGCACTTGCCCAATCAATTTGGCATTGCCCGTTCTGAAATAGTTATTAAGATATTGATCATGCTGACTACGATGAGGATCAGGCATCAGTATTTTAATATTCTGACCGATTGCCTCAGATTTGGCATAACCAAAGATTTGCTCGGCTGATTTGTTAAAGGATTCGATAATCCCACGTTCATCAATCGTGATAATGGCATCAATGACGGTATCGACAATAGCGCGAATACGTTCTTCTCGCTCAACCACTTCTTGTTGTTGGGTTTGCAGAGTTTGTGTCAGTTGTTGAGACTGTTCCAGCAAGGCTTGCATACGCAGACGAGATTGGGCCGTGTTAAGCGTAATCGCGATATTGTCAGCCACTAAATCCAATAATTCTATTTCGCTTGCATTGAATGAACGGACTGCGGCTAATTCTAAAACCCCTAAGACTTGATCGGCATAGATCAAAGGCAAGACAAAAATATCCTGGGGGAGGGATTCACCTAGCCCTGAATGGATAGACATATTGATATGTTCTTTGGGGATTTGGCAAAACAGAATACTTTTTTTTTCTAAAGCGGCTTGCCCAATAAGCCCTTCTCCTAATTTCAATGCGTTAGCGTTATGATTACGCTGTTTATAGGCATAGCTACTGACTAATTTGAAGTATTCGCCTTCGCCTAAAAAAAACACGCCGACTTGGGCATTGAGATAATTGGCCAGATAGTTGAGGATATTTTGTGTTAAGGTGTTCAGCGTTTGCTCACCACGCATTGTTTCATTCAATTCTGTTTGCCCTGTTTTCAGCCAATCTTGCTTAGTATTATGGGCCGTCGTTTTAGCTAACGTCGTCGCTGCGGAATCCAAGGCATTTTTTATCTGTACGAAATCTCCTTGGTATTCAGTATCAGGCTGTTCACGTAACTGACCAGTTGCCAAGCCTTGTGAAGTTTGAACAATGTTTTCAATGACTTGTCTTAAACTGGATAAGGTGGTTTCTAGGGCCTGCTTGATCTGGGCAAAATCCCCTTGATATTCGGCTTTCGGCCTCACTTGCAAGTCACCTGCCGCTAATCCATGAGAAACTTGGACAATATCTTCAATCACTAACCGTAAACTGATTAAGGTTTTTTCCAAGGCCGTTTTGATTTGAACGAATTCGCCTCGGTATTGGGCTTGTGGCCTAATTTGTAAATGCCCTTCCGCTAATCCTTGAGACACTTGGACAATATCTTCAATGATGAGCAGATTCTCTTGGTGTTGTTGGTTAATAATGTGAAATTGCTGATTAAAGGCATCAGCTAATAAACGTAATTCCTTGGTGCCGGCCGGCGTTAAGGTAAAATCTAATGCTTGATCCTCGTTGTTTTGTAAGGCGCTGATATAGGTGGCGATAGGATCGGAAAATAGCATTCTAAAAAGCCATAACACTGTACCCATGCCAATCAAAATCAGGAAAACCATGGCCGCCAAAATCAGGGTAGTCATTTCGGTTTTATTATGAGCCGCTTGAACTTCACGCGCTATTCGTGCATTCATCAATTTCTGAAATTGTGCAATGGGTTCTGTGATAGCGCGTGTCTTGTTATCATATTGAGCATCAAACATCATTTCTCTAGCCCCCTTCATTTTGTCTTCGGCACTGAGCTTGTTCTCTTCAGCACTCAATTGCCAATTTGCGACGCTTGGGGGCATTAAGGTTTTAGGAATCGCTTGGGCTTCTAATACTAAACGCATGGCGCGTGTTTCGGTGGCAACCAAGGCATCGGATTGCTGTTTGGCTAGGGTAAGCAAGTCAAGTTCTGCTTGAGGCACTTTCAGTGCCTTGATCCGGGTGATAATGTTCTCCCGAGTTCGAATGACTTCAATTTCCTGCCAGTAGTCTTGAAGGTGTGTGATATGAGCCGTTATCACAAAATAACGTGTTTTATCAGTTAGATAGTGAGAAGCCTCTGCCAAATCAAGGCCGAGTTGTTTAAATTCAGCCTGTCTCGTAAGCGTATGATGTTCTTCTTGGATCGCTTGATTTTCAAAATAAACACTACCCGCTAATAGAAATACCATTAAGCAAAATGCAATCACAGCGATCTGGTTGATCGTAGATTGTTTGATTATCATGGGGTTTTTCTCTGAATTGATGTTGAAAGGTAGAATATATCACTTATCAGGAAAGGATAAAGAAAAACGACAGGGATTTTGTATCAGAAAAACTACAAGGATTTGATAATAAGAAAGGATAAACCATAAGAACTACAAGGATTTGATATAAGAAAGGATAACCCAAAAACGACAGGGATTTTGGAGAAAGAGGGAGAGGTGAAGAGAAAATAGAGGATGTGAATAGAGGATGTGGATTGGTGTGGTCGGAGAGTGATTCGAACACTCGACACAAGGATTTTCAGTCCTTTGCTCTACCGACTGAGCTACCCGACCAGATCAAAAAGAGGGACGCATTTTAATATTGATGCGAAACGCTGTCAAGTCTTTTTTGATCTTTTTTATTCAAAATACAAATAATCTATTGTTTTTCAAAGGATTTGAGTCCAAATCGGTTAATGAGCCCTGCACATAAGGCGGCAATGATGCCATGTATGATGGCCCCCGTCCAATCGGCAAAAATCAAGTTGCCTATGCCAAATAAACAGGCATAGCCTAATCCAATGCCCAATACCCAACACGTTAACAGTTGAGGTAATTGAGATTTTTTGGCTCTGATATCGAGGCCTAGGCGATTAGCCACCGGTTGCCAAATACCATCGGGTTGAATGCGGGTATAAAATTGATTAAGCACTTGTGAATCAGTGGGTTGCGTCAAAAAGGTGGCGATCAACCAAGCCAGTGTTGTGAAGGCGACGGTGATAAATAGGCTATAAGGAAAGGCGATGTCGGTAAAAAAGTGAATGACGCTAAAGGCGATAAAGGGGGCGATTGTTGCCACAATTTCACTCCACGCATTGATGCGCCACCAATACCAGCGCAAAATCAATACTGCGCCTAAACCGGCTCCGCATTCAATCATAAATTTAAACGCGCTTTCTAAGGTTTGAATTTGGGCCGTGACGATCAAGGCGACGATCATGAGCAAAAAGGTATTGAGACGAGAGGCCCTCACTAATTGTTTTTGCGAGGCATCGGGCCGGATAAATCGGTTATATAAATCATTGACGATGTAACTGGTGCCCCAATTTAATTGCGTGGAAATGGTACTCATATAGGCCGCTAAAAACGCGACTAATAAGAGGCCTTTTAAACCAGTGGGCAAAAAGTCTTTCATGGCGTAGGCGTAGCCTAATTTTTTATCGGCATCGGATAAATCGGGATAGAGAACAAGGGCACATAATCCGACTAAAATCCAAGGCCAAGGGCGTAAGGCATAATGGGCAATTTGGAAAAATAAAGTGGCTTTTATGGCATGTTCCTCATTTTTTGCGCTCATCATACGCTGCGCGACATACCCCCCACCACCGGGTTCAGCGCCAGGATACCAACTCGCCCACCATTGTACTGCGATAAAGGCTAAAAAGGTGGCAAAACCGATCCCCAAGACTTGCGTTGTTTCGACAAAGGATTCTGTAGATAATTCAAGCGTGGGAAAGAACTGAAAAAGTTCTGGGGGGAGTTTTTCTTGTAAGCCCGTGATGCCGCCAATTTGTTCAGAATTAACGACGATGATGGCGAGTACAATACAGCCAGTCATGGCGACAATAAATTGAATCAAATCGGTCATCGCGATGCCCAATAAGCCAGAGAAGCTAGAATAAATCATGACGAAAAACATCGCGCCGGCGAGATAATAAATGATTTGGTTTTCTGGAATACCGAAGAAAACGTGTAGCAATGCGCCTAAAGCGACATTCACCCATGCGATGATGACGGCATTCATGAAAATGCCTAAGTAAACGGCTTTAAAGCCGCGCAAAAAAGCGGCAGGTTTACCGGAATAGCGTAATTCGGTGAGTTCAACATCGGTAATAATATTGGCTTTACGCCACAATTTGGCAAAAAAGAAAGTGGCTAACATGCCGCCAATTAAGCCATTCCACCATAGCCAATTGCCACTGATACCGTTTTGTGCGACTAATTCGGTGATTAACAAAGGCGTATCAGCGGCAAAGGTTGTGGCAACCATTGAGGTGCCGGCTATCCACCACGGTAAGTTGCGGCCGCCTAAGAAAAAACTTTCGACGTTTTTACCGGCTTGTTTGGTATAAGTGAGTCCAATGCCCAAAATGAGCAATAAAAACAATATGATGATTGACCAATCTATAATATGGAGTGTCATAGTTATCAGTTATCAGTTATCAGTTATCAGTTATCAGTTATCAGTTATCAAAAAAACTTAAAACGCACAACCCCGAAGGGGTTTTCAGGCTAAAGTTTCGCGGAGCGAAACTTTAGCCTGAAAATGTGAATAGCCCCAGGTGGAACCTGGGGTTCCTGGCAAAAGGGCGAACCTGCGTGTTCGCCCTCAAATTTAAATGTGACAGAATGCTTTAGCAATTAGCAATTAGCAATTATTAATTAGCAATTGTTTGATATTATTAATTACTCTTTAGTCAAATTTAATTTAAAATAAAAAATGCTTTAAATTCTCGGTACTTAGCCTGTATCAGTGCCTCAATTCAAATTAGTATTTAAGCATAAGATGGTATACGGTGTTAGAAATTTGGTAAAATCATTGGCGTTTGATATGTCATTATTTAAATCTGGGTCAATTCAACATTTTAAAAAGGAGAATTAAACCGTTATGTCATCTATACCAATGGGCATATGGATTGCCTTGCTTTGTGGTGTTGTAGCGTTAGTCTACAGTGTTGTGTCCATTAAGTGGGTTTTAGCCAAACCGACTGGCAATGAACGTATGCAAGAGATTGCTTTGGCTATTCAACAGGGGGCTAATGCCTATCTGAATCGGCAATATAGCACGATTTTGATTGTGGGTATCATTATTGGAGCCGTTATTGGATTTGCGCTTGGCTGGCTCACGGCGATTGGTTTTGCCATCGGTGCCTTGAGTTCTGCTGCTGTGGGCTATATTGGCATGAATATTTCGGTACGGGCCAATGTGCGCACAACGCAAGCTGCGAGTGAGGGTTTGAATGAGGCCTTGGCAGTGGCGTTCCGCAGTGGCGCTATCACCGGCTTATTAGTGGTTGGTTTAGGCTTACTGAGTGTTGCTGGTTATTATGCGGTGTTGATTGTTATGCAGCCGGCTGCTGGAACGATAGTTGATTTGGCTCCGCTGATTGGTTTAGCTTTTGGCGGTTCGTTGATTTCCATCTTTGCTCGTTTGGGCGGCGGTATTTTCACTAAGGGTGCTGATGTTGGCGCGGACTTAGTCGGTAAAGTCGAAATTGGGATTCCTGAAGATGATCCTCGTAATCCGGCGGTGATTGCTGATAATGTGGGCGATAATGTGGGCGATTGCGCTGGCATGGCGGCCGATTTGTTTGAAACTTACGCTGTGACGATTATCGCGACGATGCTGATTGGTGGTTTGGCCTTTGCTGGCGCTATGGCGAGTAACGCAATCTTATTGCCCTTAGTGTTGGGCGGTGTGTCTATTATCGCTTCTATTGTTGGCACGTTTTTCGTGAAAACGACTGAAGGCAAGAAGATCATGTGGGCCTTATATAAAGGTTTGATCGTCTCAGGCGTGATTGCGGCGATTCTCTTTTACCCTGTGATAGCGTGGCTGATGTCGGGTGTGGAAGCTTCTACATTCACTGGCTTTGGAGGCGATGTTCCGTTTTCGATTTTCGGTATTTATGGTGCCGCGCTGATTGGTTTAGTCTTGACGGCCATATTGGTGGTGGTGACTGAATACTACACGGCGACTGAATTTAATCCAGTGCGCCAAATTGCTAAAGCGTCTACGACGGGGCATGGTACGAATGTGATTGCGGGTTTAGCGGTTTCTATGGAAGCGACGGCTTTACCAGTGTTAGCCGTCTGTGCCAGTATTGGAGGCGCGTATTACTTGGCCGGTTTATATGGTATTGCGATTGCCGCGACAAGTATGTTGTCGATGACGGGTATTATCGTTGCCTTGGATGCGTATGGCCCAGTTACTGATAATGCGGGTGGTATTGCGGAAATGGCTGAATTAGATGAGAAAGTGCGCAGTATTACTGATCCGTTGGATGCGGTGGGTAATACCACTAAAGCAGTTACCAAGGGGTATGCGATTGGTTCTGCTGGTTTGGCGGCTTTGGTGCTGTTTGCCGATTACCAACATAAAGTGGAACAGGGTGGCTCCTCTGTCAGTTTTGACTTGTCGGATCCGATGGTGATTATCGGCCTCTTTATAGGCGGCATGATTCCTTTCCTTTTTGGCGCGATGGCGATGAAAGCGGTTGGGCGTTCTGCAGGTAGTGTGGTGGAAGAAGTGCGCCGCCAATTTAAAGAAATCCCGGGCATTATGGAAAAAACGGCTAAACCCGATTATTCCAAAGCGGTTGATCTGCTGACAAAATCGGCGATCAAGGAGATGCTCCTCCCTTCATTGTTGCCGGTATTAGTGCCTATTATTGTTGGCTTCACTTTAGGGGTTCAAGCCTTAGGCGGTTTGTTGCTGGGTACGATTGTGACGGGTTTATTTCTTGCGATTTCCATGACAGCCGGTGGTGGTGCTTGGGATAATGCTAAGAAGTACATTGAGGATGGTAATCATGGTGGTAAAGGCTCGGAAGCGCATAAGGCGGCTGTGACGAGCGATACTGTGGGCGATCCGTATAAAGATACGGCTGGGCCTGCGATTAACCCGTTGATTAAAATCATTAATATTGTGGCGTTGTTGATTGTGCCCTTGTTGGTATGATGTCGTTTTGAGTTTTGAATGAAGGTTCGTTTTTGATGTTTTTAGGGGCAACCACAAGGGTTTGCCCCTACGGGCGGTTTGTAGGGGCAACCCCTTGTGGTTGCCCTTTTTGCTGAAAATCTATTCTATAGATGAAAAAAAAGAGATTGATTAAACAATGTCTTATAGTGATTTTAAAACATTAGAACAAATAAATAGTGAGCTAGGGATAGTCATAAAAGATGAAAATCGGTTATATACCCAGATTGAGCCTCTTAAATTAAGTCAATTGTTTGTTGAGATCATGAAAGTCGCTTTTGATCTCGCTATAAAGATAGATACAGAGATGGCAAGACAATCTTTTATCGTGGATAATGTGTTAATTGAATTAAAAAGACATGTTGACATCAGCTTCTTTGTGGGTAAGGCTTTTAATGTTGATAGTAGCAAAAGCTTAACAGGTAATCCTGATGCTATAATCAGTAACAGTAATAATCAGTTATATATCACCTCACCTGTTGTGGTATTGGTTGAGGCTAAAAAATCAGACTTAGGCAGTGGGTATGCTCAGTGTATAGCTGAAATGGAGGCTGCGAGAATATTTAATGAGAGAAAAGGCAATAATATCCCTATTATATATGGTGTCGTCACTGATGGGGCAATATGGCGGTTTATATCTTTACAAAATAATATAGCTGCTATAGATAGTTATTTGTATCATTTCGATGATGGGAGTCAAATACTGGGGATACTTAAATCTTTTTTAATGACTTGGGATTGAAGCTTTGACCAATTTATTTATTAAAATATCAATAAAAATCAATGAGTTGTCAATAATATGAAACAAGATAAAAAGAAATAGAACGCTGATTATCATGATTTGACTGATTTTCGCTGATCAAAAAATCAGCATATATATTTAAAAATCAGCGTAAATCAGGCCATAATCAGTTTAATCAGTGTTCTATCTCATTCCGCTAATACATCCCATATTGAAAGGTTATCATCCATTGTAGACACTATATCGCCGAGAATTTGCCCACGATCAGACATACATCCCAACCAAGTATTGGCTTTAATCGGTGAAACCGGTGTCATCTTGTATTCTTGTACTATAACTCTATTGTTTTTTTTAAGCCAATCCTGTTCCGGCACCATGCCATTGTGTGATTCATAAGTCAATTCAATAGCTTGCATTGTTCAGTTTTCCTTTATGCCTTCGCAAAATAAATTTTTCACTAAAATCGGGCCGCAAAATAAATTTTGCACTCCATATAACCCCTCTCCCTTTCACCTTCCCTCCTTTCTCAAATGAATAACACTCCAAATCAAAAAGATGATAATTTATTTTTACCCAATTTTTGCGATGTCAATACCGTTTTTTTTGGTATCATCGTGACTGAATTGTTGGTTTTTGTCCTCGTGTTAGCGCCATTGGGTCAAAAAAGCCTTGATTGGTATGAGGTGAAAACCAATTTGCTGACTGATTTAGCCATGACTTCTTTATTTGTGCAATGGATAACCCTATTTAGTATGGCATTATTATGTGGTATGCACCGCTGGTTAACTCAATTAGATAATAACATCATGGCTGGTTTTATCAGCTACCTGATCATATTATTAGTCACGTATGTTGTCAGCGAATTAGCTTGGCAAGTGGCTTTTTTCTCATTAGAGACAACATCATCAGGGATGGCTACACCTCATTTGATGTTATTCACAAATAGTGTTATCAGTACCCTTATCAGTGTCTTAATATTAGGATATCTTTATCAACGCCATCTCATTAAAAAAAGTGTCGCGGTACTCAGCTATTTGATAATATTAACGATCACTTTGATTGTCAGCGAATGGCCAACTGCTCTCCAAATGATGCCGTCTGATCAAGCTATGCCACATCAATTGTTTTTATGGCGCAATATGGGCATGAGTGCTATTATCAGTGCCGTTGCTTTACGCTACTTTTATATTCAATATCAATGGAAAAAAGAAGTTGAGCTGAATGCCAATGCCCATGCCCAAGCTTTACAAGCCCGTATTCGTCCCCATTTTTTATTTAATAGCATGAATACGATTGCCAGTTTGATCCGCTTTAAACCAAAACTTGCAGAAGAAGTGGTAGAAGATTTTGCGGATTTATTTCGTGCCAGTTTGAGCGATGTGAAAACCGCTGTCACTTTTCAAGAAGAAGTTACTTGGTGTCAGCAATATTTAGGCATAGAAGCCTTGCGCTTAGGGGAACGGTTACAAGTGGTTTGGGAAATCGATAGCATTCCCGAAGATGCGCTATTTCCTCCTCTGTGTTTACAACCTTTATTAGAAAATGCCATTTATCATGGCATTCAACCGTTACCCGAAGGGGGAACCATTGCGATTATTGGTGGGTTTGACAATGACTCTATTCAATTGGACATTGAAAATCCTTTTGCAGAAACCCAATCAAAACATCAAGGTAATCGCATAGCACAAGACAATATTCATCAACGTTTACGCCTTTTTTATGGCAAAAAAGCCAAATTAAATGTACTTCAAACTGCTGAAAGCTATCATGTTAATTTAAGTTTTCCTTATATACTGAAAACCTGACAGGTTTTTAAAACCTGTCAGGTTTAGTCGGGGAATTTTCCTTATAAGTACTGAAGCACAAATAAACAGGTATTTATACCGCAAAGGGCATGAGCAAGGGATTGCCCCTTTCTCCTTTCTTTTTTTTAAATACCTGAAAATTTATGGTTCAGTACTTATAACTACTGAAAACCTGACAGGTTTTAAAAACCGGTCAGGTTTAGTCGGGGAATTTTCCTTGTCTAACTACGAAAACCTGACAGGTTTTAAAAACCGGTCAGGTTTAGTCGGGGAATTTTCCTTATATAACTAACTACTGAAAACCTGACCGGTTTTAAAAACCTGTCAGGTTTAGTCGCAAGTGACTAAAATGAAAATACTCATTGTCGATGATGAACCCCTAGCACGAGACAGATTGCGAGCATTAATAAATGAATTGGGTATAGGTGAAGTCGTTGCCGAAGCTGGCAATGGTAAAGATGTTCTCAATATTACTCGTGTGTTTGAACCTGAGATTATTTTGTTGGATGTTCGTATGCCAGGTATAGATGGTATACAAGTTGCCCAACAACTCGCGACTTTAGAATTAAAGCCGACACCCGTCGTGATTTTTACCACCGCTTACGGCGAACATGCTTTAGCCGCATTTGAGTATCAAGCGGTAGATTACCTACTCAAACCGATTAACAAAGATCGCTTAGCACAAGCTTTACAACGTGCTTACCTCTTTTTACAAAGCCAATTAACGACTCCCCCCATACAAAGCAAACCGCGTGTACGCACTCATATCAGTTACTACTCGCGTGGCGAGTTACGTGTTGTTCCTGTTAACCTGATTTACTATTTTTTAGCTCAGCAAAAATATATCGTTTTGCGTTGGACAAAAGGAGAGATTTTAATCAGTGAATCTTTGAAAAATTTGGAACAAGAATTTGCCGGACAATTTATACGCGTACATCGTCGCGCCTTGGTTGCTCTTAGCCAATTGGCGGGTTTAATGCGAAAAAACGAACGTTCTTATCTGATACTCAAAGATGTACCCAAAACCCTTGAAGTGAGTAGACGGCATTTACAACTCGTTAAACAGAACTTAAAAGATATGCGTATTTCTTATGTTGACTAATGGTGAATCGAAGGGTTGCTACGCATAATGGCGAAATTTTCAACCGATATTTGTTAAATCACGTCGATCATTGGCGTACAATACACAACATTTATCTTTGCCCCAATGCCATATCGTATAGGGCAGATACACAGATATACCCCTATAAAAAATAACAAATTATGGGGATTCCGGGGCGAACCAGCGTGTTCGCCCAGATTAATAGCATTGACGCTTTGTCCACCCTACAACTGATAACTGAAAAACGAAAGATATGTTATGTTAACTTATCCAGAAATTGATCCCGTTCTGATTCAACTCGGCCCATTAAAAGTACACTGGTATGGGGTAATGTACTTAATCGGTTTTGGCCTCACTTGGTGGCTCGCTTTAAGAAGGGCACAGCGTCCAGATATACGTTTCACAGCAGCACAAATAAGCGATCTGATTTTCTACGGCGCACTGGGTGTCGTATTAGGTGGCCGATTAGGCTACATTTTATTTTATGATCTCTCGACTTACATGACGACACCTCTAGCCATATTCAAGGTTTGGCAAGGCGGTATGTCATTTCACGGCGGCCTACTAGGTGTTTTAATCGCGATGTGGTTATTTGGGCGCAAATTTAAACGTCGTTTCTTTGAAATCACAGATTTTATTGCACCAATGGTTACTTTGGGTTTAGGGGCAGGGCGCATTGGTAATTTTATTAATGGCGAATTATGGGGCCGCACTACCGATTTACCTTGGGGCATGGTTTTTCCGAATGCCGGTGAACTACCTCGCCACCCTTCCCAATTATATCAAGCCGTACTAGAAGGCCTGATTTTATTTCTCATTCTCTGGCTATTTTCCAAACGCCCCCGCCCAACAATGGCCGTATCAGGCTTATTTTTAATAGGCTACGGCAGTTTCCGTTTTTTAGTCGAATTTGTCCGCGAACCAGATCGCCATTTAGGCTATATCGCATTTAATTGGATGACAATGGGGCAATTACTCAGTATTCCAATGATTTTAGCCGGAATCGTCTTAATGGGATTAGCTTACTACCCTTTTCACCGCAAAAGCGCAATTTGATTCAATCTCATCTCAACACTTGTCGCCTGACTTTGATGAATGAAGCAACGATTTGGGCAAGAGCTATTTATCCTAACGGATTTTGTTTCTTGCGACGTTCAAAGCCCCATTATTTCTAGGTGTCCCCAAAATCCGTTACAATCAGAAAATAATTTCATAATAATAAGAGCGAACGTCAAGGGCGAACACGTAGGTTCGCCCCTACAGACGCAATGTAGGGGCTGCCCGATCGTGTTCGCCCGATTTGTGAAATTATTTATCAGCGTTAATCATGATAATCAAGCGTTCTATCAGAGCACTCCCTCCCTCTAATATCAGCATCTCATTTCCAATTTTCAGATGAACAGCTATAGGCAGATTTCTTATGATATCAAAGCATCAGATTTTTAAATCGTTACGATTTGGGGTAACTAAACTCATATCAGTGTTTTTAATGATTTATTATCCTCTACCCGTTTTAGCAGCCTTTTCTTCTAAAATCACGCATCCGGTATCGGCAGTTGATTATGCCCAAAATGAATTGATTAAAGTCGGTTGGCGTAAAAACGTCGCTAAAGCCGTTGTGAGTGTCAACAGTGCTTGGTTTACCCTGCTCAATAAAGAGCATCGGAATGATTTTCATCACCAAATCAAATTACTGAAACAACTCAAAATGTCTGCCATTGTGAGGCGTTTTTTACGCAAACATCCAGAAACGGCAGGATTGTTGGCGCTTTCTGACAACCCCATTTTATTGGTAAAAATGCTCAATCAATCAAGCTGTTATCATGTGATTAGCCATTTTTATGCGCTACATACTACACCGCCTGAAGTACAATTATTGACTGAGGCATTAGACAAACACCGTGATCTGATGTGCCAACTGGCAGAGCGGGGATTATTAGCGACACAAACGGTGTTCATGTTTCCCCGTCATACCGAGGGCGCGATAGAATATGATGCTTGGCTTGAAGAAGTGTTTAGTAAATATCTCTGGCATTCTGATCAACAAGTAGCCGAAATCATGGCATTTCTGATTGAACAAGGGCCATCGATTCGACAACGCTTAGAAAAAGAACAGACTTTTTATCAGCACTTTCGGAAACAATTATGGCCTGCATTAATACGTGTTGCCGATGATTTTGGTGCATTTGAATGGCTGGCTAACGATCCTTGTATTTGGGATTTGCTCGCACTACCAGAAGGAGAGATTTTACTCGAAAAATGGGGATTGGGGCCCATGAGCTTGTTATTTGGTGAAGGAAGCTATCCGGCTGAAATGCGGCCTATTATTATTCAGATATTATTACAAGGTGACGATAACACAGTAGATGCCTTGTTTAGATATAAGGAAGAGCCACTCTTTCGTCACTTACTGCGCCGTGAACTTTCAGCGAGTACACAAGCAGCATTAGCCAGTCAACTCGCAACCGTTTGTCCGAATTATCCAGAGCAAAGCTGTTCAGCCTTGCATCAACAGTTACGTTATTTTGCCTCTCTCAATGGAGATGTTGCCTTAGCCGAAGAAGTCGGGCCATCGCCAAGTGGGCCAGTGACTTGGATTCCATTACATGGTAGTTATTATGCGATTAAAAAGATGAGGCAAGGACGTGATATCAACAGTGATGATATATTAAATCTGAGTTTGGATGCATTAATTCTGGTACCCTCTGGATTGCTTGTTCACGCCTTTTCAGGCGCCGCCCAACCGATTGGGAAACAAATGATTTTTGAGATCGGTATAAAAGGATTAGAAACTTTAGCTTTTACACCTCGGACACATCACGTTGTTAAATCATTGGGTAAATTTGCTATTCGAGCGGGAAATAATACCGGCAAACTTGTCGCGCAGCAAATGACCCACGAAATGATTCAACAAGTATCGCTTTTACAAGGTAAACAAATAATTGTGGAAGGTGCGGCGACAACGGTATCGGCTTTTATGAAGCAAAGTCAACACATTTTAAGTCAACTAGGTCAATCCATTACCAAACAAACGTCTTATGACGTGACTGATCCTATCAAATTTATACATAGCAAAACGGGGATGGGACAACATGCGGTAAGCGTTGTTGAATTTGAGACTCAGGTTTTTATGCGGCATGATGCCAAGATTTTAATGGCACCGACTCGTGGTTTAAGCAATCAATTTTTTCGGGAAACGGCAGAAATTGCCTTGTTAACGCCTGTCACACGGCATATTAAGCGACAAGTTTCAGCATGGCAGCAAAATATCTCAGCTTGGTGGTTGATGAATGCCACGATTGCTCATTAAATTTTCACTGATTCTTGCAGGTGATGTATACTCGACGCGGGAATAAACTTTCAGGCAAAAGTTCGCGCAGCGAACTTTTGCCTGAAAAACTTTTGGCAACCCCAGGTTGCCACCTGGGGCTATGATCTCGCTACGCTCGGTAACGTTGTAGGGGCGAACCTGCGTGTTCGCCCAGGCTTAACTCGGTAACGAAGTTTCACATTCAACCCCTACGGTGCCTTAGCTTTTTAATCTTTTTCTGATTGATTTTTTGGCAACCCCAGGTTGCCACCTGGGGCTATTCACATTCAACCCCTACGGGGTTGTGCTTTTTAAGTTTAAAATAAATAACATTTTCAACAATTTAGATTATGCTCAACACTCAGAGAAAATCATGAGCATCAGCCTCATCAGCGTTCTATTTTTTTCATTAGCGAGAACACAATGCAATATCAATCCCTATTATTAATATTAATACCACTATGTCTCCCCATCAAAGCCCTCGCAACGCAAACCTATCCTTGGTTAACGACGCGCCATGACACCAACCACAGCCTCGTCAACCGCATAGCAACACCGCCCGGCTTTGAAAGAACCTCAGTGCCCAAAAACAGTTTTGGACATTGGCTACGTCACCTACCCTTAAAATCAGGCGTTCCGCCTGTCTACCTCTACAATGGCAAGGAAAAACGCAACCAATCGGCCCATCACGCCATCATTGATATTGATGTCGGCCACCGAGACTTACAACAATGTGCCGATGCCATCATCCGGCTCCGAGCCGAATACCTCTACTCAAAAGGCCATTATGATGCCATCCATTTCAACTTTACCAGCGGTGATGAAGCAGCCTATAAAAAATGGCAGCAAGGCTATCGCCCACAAGTGCGAGGCAATCAAGTCAAATGGCGTAAAAAATACCGGTACAACAACGCTTACAGAATATTCAGATTATACACCAACACCGTTTTTATATACGCCGGCAGCTACTCACTCAGCCAAGAACTCAAAACCGTTAAAAAAATTCAGGACATGAAAATAGGCGATATTTTCATCAAAGGCGGTTTTCCTGGACACGCCATCATAGTGCTTGATATGGCAATCAACACAACCACCGGCAAAACCCTTTTTTTGTTAGCCCAAAGTTACATGCCAGCGCAAGATATACATATCTTAATTAATCCCTTAAATGACAAACTCTCCCCCTGGTATGAACTTGATTTTGGAGAAACGCTTCAGACACCAGAATGGACTTTTGATCGCAAGCAACTGAAAAGATTTCCGTAGTCGTCTGCGTGAAATATTAAACCTGACAGGTTTTTAAAACCTGTCAGGTTTGGTTCACAAAGTGCCTGATACCTTTGCTTTCTCTTATTTTTTACCACATAACAAACAAGGCACTTCTAAACTTTGCGAAACGATTTCACCACCTTGATAGCACCAAATTTCAATTGGCGTAACCACATCCCCCTTTTCATCAAAATCAAGATTACCAGAAGCCCCCACATAATTGATATTTAAACCTTGCCGTAAATATTTTAAACCTTGTTTTAAACTTTTTATACCGGCTATCACTTGTTTGCCCGGCCAGTTAGCCACTTTGCGTAAATGATCACGTATTGTTAAGGGTGTCAGTGCCTCACCATTCGCTTGAACGGAATAAGCGGCTAATCCGCCTATAATAACCGCATCATAAACATTTGCCAAAAAAGCCACTTGTGATTCACCGTATGCCATTTTGTAATCCATATTGAAAATCTCTAATGACTCCGAATACGACGAACTCGGATTGGTGCCACATAAGCCTTCCAAAACCTCGGCCCCAACGACTTCAATCAATTGTTCAGATTTGCTGCCATCGACAAATAAGAATTGATCAAAAAAATCATACTCAATCGCTTCTTTAATGTAAAGATGTGCATGACCTGAAAAACTAATCGCCACCAAAGCGTCAGCAGTTTCAGTCAACGCTTGTTGTAATTCTGCGACATAACTTGGAGCCAATTCATTATTATGGGCTATTGCCGCACTGATCCGCCCCCCCAAAGCTTGAAAATTCTCTGTGAAGACTTGCGTTAAACCTTGGCCATAAGCATCATTGATATAAAGTATTGAAACATCTCGATAACCCATCATATCATAAGCTAATCTCGCTAAAACAATACCTTGTTTCGTATCAGGCGGCACAGTGCGAAACAATAAATCTTGCCCTTCATCAGCAGCCAAATCAGTAATCAGCGGTGAAGTTGATGAATAAGCAATCTGAGGGATTTGTCTAGGAATAGTCACCTGTTCAGCAACTGCAATCGTGACAGAACTGGCAGAACTACCGATAAGAATGTGTATCCCCTCATTATCGACTAAATTTTGAACAGCAAGCGTTGCCGCAGTCGGATTCGTTTCACTATCAGCCACAATGGGTTCCACAGGATAACCCGCCTCATTCAAATGTTGAACCGCCAACAGCGCCGCATGATAGCGAGCCTGCCCTTTTTCAGCCAATGTGCCCGTTAGCGGAACCAGTAAACCCATTTTAACCGGCTCAAACGGATTATCAACCTGCCCATTTGAGTCATCATTGCAACCACTGATGAATAATAGTATATTAATTAAATAGAAAATAGAGACAAATTTAAACATTAAATATCTTCTTTTTTGTATGGTTTTTATGAGATGATAGAACGCTGATGACGCTGATAATCATGATTTACGCTGATTTTTTTTAATTAAATTAATTTTTTTATCAGTGTTAATCAGTCCAATCATGAAAATCAGCGTTCTATCCAATTGATTAATGGAGAATCCAATGCGAAATCTATTCCTCTTTATTTTGATCAGCTTATTGAATATCAATACCTTGATTCATGCTGAAGTCGTATTAGATGGCACTTTAGGAAACCGTAGCGCATTACCTGGCCCTGATTATCTGATAGCCCCCCACTTAGGCCAACAACACGGTAGCAATTTGTTCCACAGTTTCCAATACTTTAACTTACAAAGCCATGAAAGTGCGATTTTTTCTGGCCCTGAACAAATCAATACGATCATCGGCCGTGTCACAGGTGGCCAGCCTTCTCATATTGATGGCCTACTGCGTTCAACCATACCAAAAGCTGATCTGTATTTTCTCAATCCAAATGGAATACTGTTTGGGCCCAATGCTCGATTAGACTTACAAGGCAGTTTTCATGCCAGTACCGCTGACTATCTCCGCTTCAAAAAGGGCGGACGATTTGATGCGCGTCAACCACAAAATAGCCTCTTAAACGTAGCCCCTGTCGAAGCGTTTGGATTTCTAACAAATACCCCAGCAACCTTGTCTTTTGATAAGACTCAATTATCCCTCCAACCCGAAAAAACATTCTCTCTCGTCAGCGGCGATATCAACATGACAGGCGCACAATTGTTCGCCCCAAGCGGCCAACTTAATCTGGTTAGCGTTGCTCAAAAAGGAGAAGTCAACTTATCTCATATGGATACCTTCGCATTTGATCAACAAGGCCTGATAACCTTCTCTAATCAGACTCATCTCAATGTTGATGGGGTAGGCGCAGGAGAAGTTTTTATTCGGGGAGGGCAGTTAGTGATGCGCGATTCGGCTATTCAAGCCGATACCCTCGCTTTTCAAGATGGCAAAGGGATCAACATCAAACTCACCGAATCCCTCGATATCAGTGGTGATTTAGTTGCCATCTCAAACGATACCTTTGGAAGTGGCAATGCCGGTCAGATTAGGATTTCAGCACCCCATTTTGATCTGAGTGGCAGTACGATTGATGCGAGTAGTTTAAGTAGTGGGCGAGGGGGTGATATCAGCATCACAACTGATCAACTGAAACTCAAAGCCGGTGCTAGAATCACCAGTAATGTGTTTAGCACGGGTTCCGGTGGTAACCTCTTTATCAACAGTTCAGAACTCCTTTCCTTATCCGGTCAACGGGCCAAGCCTTTTACGCATCACGATATCACATTTGAACAGCAAGCCAGTACCCTCAATACCTCCACATTTAACACCGGCCAAGCGGGACAAATTAACCTCATAACAGACTATTTAAATATGGACGGCAGCCACATTTCAGCCGATAGTCTAGCCAATGAAGCCTTAACCACAGCAGGTAATGCGGGTCATGTCGTTTTACAAGCCAAATCCGTCAGCTTGACTGCCGGTGCCAGAATCACAGCCTCAACACTCGGTTCCGGCCAAGGAGGCAATATTCAGATTCAAGTTGACGGCCCGATTAGCCTAGAAGGCGAAGGCGAACAAGTCACTTATAGCGGCCTTTTAACCCGAACCTTGAGTCAATCCGATAGCGCAGGTTGCGGTGGCAATATCACCTTAACGGCCGACCAATTAACCCTCAAATCAGGAGCAACGATCAGCGCCTCCACATTTGGAGCCGGTAACGGCGGAAAAATTGCTATTAAAATCAAAGGATTAGCCACCATCACAGGAGATGATAGTCGCGGCGAAGGGAGTTTTATAGGAGCCGGCGCTTGGAGTGATGCCGATAATGCCGGTCAAGGGGGCAGCATAGTTTTAGAAGCAAAAGACTTACAAATCGTCGGCGGTGCCGGAATAGAAACCGGCACAGGCGGGCCAGGTGACGGCGGCAACACCACCATCAAAGTCAGCGGAAAAACAGAACTATTAGGCAAAAGAAGTGGCGATGATCGGCCCAGCCGCATCCTAACCGCCTCAGAAGGCAGAATGGAAAACGCCGGTCATGCCGGCGCTATCGTGTTAGAAACGCAAGAATTATATTTAACCGACAACACCACCATCAGTGTTTTAAGCGAAGGCCCTGGACAAGGTGGCAACCTAACGATAAAAGCACAACGTATTCTTGCAGAAGAACGCAGCAGCATTTCGGCCAGCAGTACTCATCAAGGCGACGCAGGGAATTTGATAATACAAGTTGAAGAAGGGATCAAATTGCTCAACAGCGACATCACCACAGCCAGCAACAGTGCCGATGGCGGGAATATCACCCTGATTGCCCCCACAGGTTATTTTTATTTAAACAACGCCGAAACAACAACCAGCGTCAAAGCGAAAAGCGGCAACGGCGGGAACATCAATCTAAACGCCCAATTTATCATTTTAAAAAACGGCCAGATACTCTCCCAATCATTCCAAGGAAATGGCGGCAAAATTCAAATCAAAACATCAGGCATCTATAATTTTGAGCAAGGTGAAATAGAAGAATTTATAAACGCCCAATCCTCCGGCGGCGGAATAGATGGCGAAGTCAAAATCGACTCACCGGCCATCAATTTAGATGAAGTATTAGTCGTACTTTCCAGCGAATTTGTAGAAGAAACCCTAAAACGCTGCGACGAAAGAGAAAATCCCAGCACATTCAAAATCATCCCAAAACGAAAACCAGTCCCTTTTGAACTCAATTTTTGACTTAGTAATTAAACGTAGTGTGGGTAACGTCTTTATGTTGCCCACCATTCAAGACTACAAGGATTGTATATAAAAAAGGATTTAAACGGGTACAATAACGATATAATTCATTCATAGACAATTAAACGTAGGGTGGGTAACGTCTTTATGTTGCCCACCATTCAAGGCTACAAGGATTGTATATAAAAAAGGATTTAAACGGGGTACAACCACGATCCAATCCCTTCATAGACAATTAAACGTAGGGTGGGTAACGTCTTTATGTTGCCCACCAATCAAGGCTACAAGGATTGTATATAAAAAAGGATTTAAACCCTAACGACAAGGATTGTATATAAAAAAGGATTTAAACGGGGTACAACCACGATCCAATCCCTTCATAGACATATCAAACGTAGGGTGGGTAACGTCTTTATGTTGCCCACCATTCAAGGCTAAAAACTTGAGCATCGAGTAATAGCTATAGACAAACTAAACTTTATACTCCAAACTATACCACCCTAGTTAAAACTGATAACTGATAACTGATAACTGACATGTCACTAACAACCCTCATCCAAAAAGGCATTGATGCTGCTTTTGATAGCCCACTAATAGAAATCCTTGCAGATAAAATCGGGGTGGCTCAAGCTGTGCCTATTCTGAAAGAACATTTTACATTCACTGCTTTTGAAATCGCATCGGCTTATCAAGACAGTTACGAGCAAGCATTAACGGCAATCAATGCCGGTTTAGCCGCGCCCGAACAGAAATTCGCATTCCTACAAAAATTCACCCATTCTAAACTCACCCGTGAATTTTCTGATCAAATCGACTCCCTTTACTTGCAACTTTTTGCCAAAGCAATTGAAAAAGAGTCTACATCAGAATTACGTCAACAACTGATTGAGCAGATTGAGAGGTTATCTGAACAACCGCTCACTTTTGAAGCCGAAAATACGCCCTTTACTGATACCGAGTTGGCCGCATTCATCAATGACAAAGGCACTTCAAGCATTACCGATTTGGTGTTAGAACAATTGGGTAATCGGGTGCCGGATTTATTGGCACAATTTCTCCACTACCATGAATTATTAGGCAACGCTATCCTATTTTTCTTGCGCGAGAGACTTCGCAAAGATGAACGCACCGAAAAAACCTTAGCGGCCCTGCAACGTGAAAAATTATTGTTAGGTACCGATGAAATTAAACAAGGCATGGCCGAACAAAAAGCCTTGTTGCAAGAATTAATGCAACGTTTTGCCCTTTCCAAACAAATCAAACCCAGTGATGAGTTCACCCATCACTCCAGCGATAGCCGCCAACTGATTCAAGCCGCGATTGCCAAGCTACCTGTGTTGTCAAAGCATAATCGTGAATATAATCAATTGGTTATTATGGCCGGCAGCGTTTTGTCATCGACGGGCGATATTGACGAAGCGGAAAGCTTATTTCTGCAAGCACGCAATGAGGCTCAAAATCAAGCCGATAAAGCCTTAGCCTCATTTAATTTGTTTCAAATCAGACTGCGCTGCCAAGCCTACGAAAAAGCCTTAGCCGATTTACAAACCGCTATCAAGATCGATTCAAAACGCTATGCCCTGCATCACGTCGAAAAATATCCCATTCAACAGATTCTAGGGGCTGGCGGCATGGGCTGCGTGTTTTTATGTCATGATCAATGGGGCGAAAATCAAGTCGTTGTCAAATGTTTTTGGAAAGGGCGCAAGGGAAAACGCGATGACGTTTTCAAAGAAGCCCTGCTAATGCGAGACATCGCAGGCGATTATGTGCCCAAACCCATAGACTGTGATTACACCGATCCCATTCAACAAGAACGGCCTTATTTTGTCACCGAATATATTGCCCAAGCCAAAGATGGTGAAGCCTGGTTAGCGGAGCATGGCAAACTTGATCTACGCACCGGCCTCGCAGTCGGCCTAGAAATCGCCAAAGGCCTACAAGTCGCGCACCAAAAGGGGATTTATCACCTTGATCTCAAACCCGCGAATGTGTTATTGAAACAAACCCAAACAGCGTTAATGGTGAAAATCATTGATTTTGGTTTAGCCAGAGTCGCCACTTCTTTAAAACAAGAAGCCATGTCGCGTAGCCATACCCACCAGACGCAATTTGGGCAAACCATAATCGGTAGCTTATATTATGCCCCGCCAGAGCAATTAGGGCATAGCGAATACGGCAAACCCAGCGCAAAAAGCGATTTATTTTCCTTTGGTGCCACCTTATATCGGTTAATGACGGGAGAAAGTCCGCAGAATTTGAATCCACGTCGCCTCGCCGAAGCCCCGCCAGCATTATTTGAATTGTTATGCGACTGCAAAGAAGAAAACCCCGAAAGACGACCCGATATTGATAGCGTGATTGCGCGATTATCTGGTTTATTGAAAACACAGCAATTAAAACCCGGTAACGTTTTCCGTGATCCCTTAACAGAAAGCGGTTTTGGCCCAGAAATGGTTGTCATACCTGCTGGAACGTTTCGTATGGGCGATATTCAAGGTACTGGTGGTGATAGGGAAAAACCTGTCCATGAAGTCTCAGTTAAAAGCTTTGCGATGGGACGTTATCCGCTGACTGTCGGTGAATTTAGGCAGTTTGTCGAGGCAACGGGGTATAAAACGGAGGCGGAAACGGGAGGGGGAAGTTATGTATGGAAAGGTAATAACTGGCAACAGGTAGAAGATGCCAATTGGCGCAACCCGTCTTTTCCCCAAGAAGCTCCACAAGAAGATAATCAACCTGTCGTCTGTATCAGTTGGAACGATACGAAGGCCTATATCGACTGGCTCACGGAACAAACAGGCCAAGAATATCGCTTACCCAGTGAGGCCCAATGGGAATATGCCGCCCGTGCGGGTACGGATACCGATTACTGGTGGGGCAACAAGTTCGCTCGGAATCGGGTTAACTGTAGGGGTAGTGGTAGGCCTAGTCAATGGAGTGGTAAACAAACTGCCCCAGTCGGTTCTTTTAAACCCAATCCCTTCGATTTATATGACACAGCAGGGAATGTCTGGGAATGGTGTGCTGATGGGTGGCATGACAACTATAAAGGCGCACCGACTCATGGGAGTGTGTGGAAAGGGGACGGTAGCCTTTTTGTGTTGCGCGGCGGCTCCTGGAACAGCGGTGCGAGGCAGGTGCGCTCGGCGTACCGCGAGAAGAATCAGCAGACTTACGGTGCAGGGAACTGCGGCGTTCGGCTGGCCATTATTTTGTAACTCTTTGTTCTTTTTACTTTTTCCCTTTTATTTTTTAAGTAGGCGGGGGTCTGGGGGGCGCGCCCCCCAGGTCTTTTCGTTTTTTAGCCTATTTCCATACATATATAAAGGTTATTAAGGTGAAATAAGGGGGAAAAGGATAGTACAGCGGATTACGGGGATAAACGGATTGGTGTAGGGGCCTTTATTTAGTACAACGAATTACTCGGATAAACGAATTGAAGCTAATCAAAATGGTAGCCCAGCCTTTCAAAAGTCTTGATAACTCTTTAATTCGCTTATCCCCGTAATTCGTTGTATTATACAAATCGTATAGCCCTCTACAAAATAGATGAAAACGCAAGAGACGCTTCAGCGCCAAAAGGCGCAAGCGATGGCAGGATGCCAGATTGCTTAAACCTGCTGATGCTCCGATCCAAATCTCCGAATCAAGTGAGGAAACGGATGACAAAACACCCGAATCTCAGCAAGACGACATTAAACAAAAGCTTTAATTTTTACCCTGTATATTAACAGTAATAATTTTATTTATCTTATAATGACCACTGAAAACACTAATCAAGGCATAGAACAATGGCAATTTACGCAATATGGAACAATAAAGGTGGTGTGGGTAAAAGCTACTTGACCTTTCAATTGGCATCTGAATACGCAAGACAAAACCCAAATAAGAAAGTCCTAGTAGTCGATATTTGTCCCCAAGCAAACTCTTCATCAATGCTTTTAGGTGGGATGGATGCTGGTGAAACTGTTCTAACTCAAATTCACACAACTCAACCTAGACGGACAATATCAGGTTATATAGAGGAACGAATTCGTAGCCCTTATGTCTCTCCAAATTCAGGTGCGGGTTATATTACTCATGTTGCCACACACAATGACAAAATTCCCCCCAATTTACACCTCGTTGTTGGTGACGAGCAATTAGAAATGCAAGCTTCACGAGTAACCGGTGCTTCGTTTCCGGGTCCGCCAGATGCTTGGAGAATTGTACATCTTTGGATTAGAGAGCTAATCAGTGATATTCAGACATCTTGGGATAATGCAGATTCTTGTGTATTCATAGATTGCAATCCTAGCTTTTCGATCTATACGGAATTAGCTCTAACTGCAGCTGAACGTTTATTGATTCCATTTTCTGCAGATGGTTCGTCCAAACGCGCTGTAAAAGCGGTATTGTCTTTGGTTTATGGAGTAAGACTGCATCCCGGCGATCCTCAGTCTGAATTTTTTCGAGAGTTAGAAAGGCATCGCATGACATTGCCGGCTATCTATATGTATATTGGTAATAGATTAACACAGATGTATATGTCGTCTGCATCAGCATTTAAGACCGTCGTGAACGAGATTGGTGATGAAATTTGGGGGGTATGGCAATCATCAGCACAAACATTTTGCATACACCCAAATAGTACGGCGACTCCACATTCTCGCAAAACATTCCAGAATATGTTTCAATATGAGATAAATGATGCTAATAGTGCATCAGTTGTATCTAGCGCACTGGGCATACCGATTGCTCGGTTGACGGCTGGAAAAAAAGAAGTGGCTGGAAAAAGTATCACTGTTAACCAATCTCAACTTGATAAGCAAGTGCCTAATATAAGGACGCTTGTAGAAAATATCGAATAGAGTTAACTAAAGTGAGTTCTATGTACAGGACAAAAAAATATAAATGATATTATAAATGTAGGGTGGGTAAGTTCGGATCAAAGAACTCGAAACGAACTTGCCCACTGTGATACTTACCCACCCTACAGTTAATCTTTAATATAAAAATCAAAGCATTATATTTTTTGTCCTGTACATAGAAATGGTGGGCAGCAAAAACACGCTACCCACCCTACAAGAATGGGAATGGGGCCGGCACAAAAACACGCTACCCACCCTACAAGAATGGGAATGGGGCCGGCACAAAAACACGCTACCCACCCTACGTTGAACATTAAACTAAGAGAAAGCAAGCGAAATGGTGGGCAAGCGTTTGGCTCATTTTTTGGGCTCGTTTTTGAGATCGTGGTGACACCCATCTACGTAAATAGATGAAAACGCAAGAGACGAACTATACGCAAGAGGCGCAAGCGATGCAAGGATGCCAGATTGCTTCAAAGGATTAATTCGCTTATCCCCGTAATTAGCTCAGCTTTCCTTCGTTTCGTTGTACTACTTATTGCGTGTACTCAAGAGGAAAAACATGATGCAAAATATAACGATTGGTATTAATAACAGCTTATTCAATGCCGCACAAAATTATGCAACCCAGCACAACACAACGATTAGCCAAATTATTCAAGGCTATTTAGCACAACTGACAGGTGTAAAACCCTCACAAGCAGAGATTAAAACACTAGAACGCTTTTCACGTTGCGAAATCACCCGTTTAGAAGCCATGAAAACACTTGACATTGATTACAGCACATTACTTGACAAACTTGGACAACGCGGATTGTCATTGCCAAGCTTACCCCCAGAAACACTTCAACCCATGGTTGAGAACTTTGTGCGTATCATGAAGGAGGCACAAGAACGATGAAACGTGTGACATTGATTATCCCTGATGCCGGGCCCCTCATCAGTCTAGGCAAAGTCAACAGACTGGACATTCTACTCAAACTTGATTTACCCATTTATATCATTGATCAAGTCTATTTTGAAGTGACACGGGAACCGGCCTATCAAGATGCCCAGATTATCAAGCAATTTGTAAAGGCCTATCCTGAACAAGTCAAAATTGTTGAAACACAAGTCGGGCATCTTGCCAGTTTAGAACGGGAACACAACTCATCAGCACGTCAGCGTCAACTGGGAGATGCTGCCATCACCGATTTTTTAAGCAACCAACTTCACGAAATTGTTAAGTCTTCCGAGCCGGTTTTACTTCTGTTTGAAGATACCGATTTAACCAAAATGAATATCGTATTACGAGGCAATGTTCATTTACTTTCAACAAAAGCATTACTTATTGGCATGGAAAATATAGGGTTAATAGAGTCTGAAGCCACAGTATGGGAAGCTATTATCGCCAGTGGCCGCAAACCCTCTAACGAAATTTTGGACAAACCCGCGCCTGCTATTTATGGGGGTAGTTATTGGCAAGGCAGTGCAAAAAAGGGTTCTCAGAGAAGACTGGAAAAAACGGATTGAGTAAAATATTATCATCATTCATTGTACTCAATTAAAAAAGGAAACGTGCTATGTTGCAAACTGACGACGCCCTTTACAAGGGCAATCAATTTCGTTGGCTTAATTCAAGATGACAAAAATCTCCAGGACGTTTTACAACGTGCGTGGGGCTGTTTGGGAAGTAGCAAAAGCTTGGATGAAATTGATGCAGAAATGAATGCAATGCGTCAAGACTGGGATAGGGGGTGGGATTAATCAGTTCAATCATGACAATCAGCGTGCTATCTGATTTGTAATAGAACGCAGATTTGACTGATTATGGCCTGATTCGCGCTGATTGTTTGATCAGCGTTAATCAGTTCAATCATGACAATCAGCGTTCTATCTAATTTGTAATAGAACGCAGATTTAACGGATTCTCATGATTGACGCTGATCAAAAATCAGTGTTAATCAGTTCAATCAGGCCATAATCAGCATCTTATTTCATTACTTAAGTCCATGCTAATCATCACCGTTTTTCATTGAAGGACTACCGAATTTCTTAAGGTGACCAATAACAAACACGGCTACAAGACCCACAACCGTAGTGCCACCAAGTGTGATAGCCGCTTTTTCTGAACCAAGGGCAAGGGCAATAATACTGGTCACAAACGCAAGTATGCCAATAATAAGCCCATACAGTTGCCCCCGTTTGATTTCTTCCGATGCCAAATGCAAAGCCGATTTTTCAAGTGCATGCTCATGTTTAGCATCTTCTTCTGCCATGACTAAAATACGTTCAGCCGAACCTGGGAGAATTTGCTCATAACCTTGCAATATCTCCGGTGGTGGTATTGGCCCTGTGGAAAGGAGTTGGTGTGTGACTTGAGTGAGGGAAGCAGGGGATGTTGATTTGGGTTTGGCCAATGTCTGTTTCGCGGGTGGGTTAGTTTTTCTTTTCCTGTTCATATTGTTCATATTCAGAAGTGAATCGGTTGAACGCACGTTGAAGATGCAATCCAGTTCGTTCCCAGTGTCTTTGCATACGTTCCCTCGCTGTCATTTTGGGCACGAAACGACTATAGTCAGCATAAGGCATAATTTCCATCACACTGCCAATTCCTGTCATGATACGGCAAAATTTTTTTCTCATAAGATTTAATTCATCTCCCATCTGCTGTTCAAAGATGTTTTTGATTATAACACAAAAAGGGGATACCTTTTTTCACGCTTCGAGCCAAGGCGCAAAGATGCCAAGTTATTATGCTCCCGTTTTATAGATTTATTTTTAGGGGCGAACACGCAGGTTCGCCCCTACATATACCTCGTAGGGGCGAACCTGCGTGTTCGCCCTTTTGGATATTATTTTTATGAACATCTATAAATGTCCAAATTATTTTGTGACGATTCCTAATCAACATACGGCTAACTGGGCTATTGACTTGATCAACACCGCCCTTTAACAGACTAAAGAAAAAGCGAAAAAAACCCGTACCTTGGGTTAATTTGTGATAATGCCCTTGCCCGGCTGTCGATAAAATCGTGTTGGTAAAATTATCGTACTCATCAATCAGGATATAAACCTTAAGGCATTTAAAACCAACATAACTTAATAGAAAAGCCAGCTGTTGGTGAGCATCTTGCATCGTCTCCATCATTTTGAAATAACGCTCATCCAAAAAGGCGCGATATTTTTCAGCAAAAAAGAAAATACTGTTCCTGATTTCTTCACTAAATGACTCTTTAAGCTTATCGATATCAAGGTTGAGTTGGGAAAAGTTGAATTTCAAAATGAGATAGGCATTTTTTTCCGGTGTCGGATGAGCATGAATATAGGTACCCGCAAAAAGGGCATCAAATTCATCGGCCAGTGCAATGTCATAATAACATTCCAACAGGCTCAACAGTGACGATTTGCCAAATCGTCTGGGCCGAATCAAAAACAAAAAATAACCCGCAAATTCAAGTTGTGGAATATAGTGCGTTTTATCAACGTAGTATGCATTCTTTTCGCGAACGCTTTTGTAGCTTGAAATACCATAAGATATTGGTTTCATTATATATTGTCCATTTTTATATTAAACTGTAGAGACGCGATGCGTCTCTACGAAAACACCGATGCGAAACATCGCATCGAAACAGATGCGAGGCATCGCATCG
>Ga0164315_10000359_pt1 | contig 30970 bp, 30 predicted proteins | sample GuaBasSedimGuay6_FD_113737 | JGI IMG/M metagenome (GOLD analysis project Ga0164315, IMG submission 113737) | Subseafloor sediment microbial communities from Guaymas Basin, Gulf of California, Mexico - Guay6, Core 4569-2, 0-3 cm | ecosystem: Environmental > Aquatic > Marine > Hydrothermal vents... | reverse complement strand
TTGCTGTCAGCCACCCTCGGATCCTTGAATCCTTCCATTATTACTCCACCGGCGTAGGGAAAATGTTTTTTCATAGAGATTTTTGGTCTATCGGTCCGTCGTACTGTACGCCCTCTTTACAATTATTTTAGCCGCATTAGTTTATGTGGTTATCTATAAAGCTCAAGCGATACCGCGTACAGAGGTATGCGGGGGTTCGTTTTAAAGTCGGGCAACTGTCTGAGATCGTTAGGCGCCGTTAGGCCCGCAGCATAAACTAATTAGCTACAAAGATATAACCAGTCGTTATTTATAAACATATTTAAATACGACTGGCAGCGGCGGGCCTTACGGCGCCTTAGGAGCGAGTTTTGGCCGACTTTAAAGCGAATTTCCGCAGACCGCCAAGACAGCCCCGCTTGAGTTTTGCGGATAACCGGTTTAGTTTATTCAAAAGAAGGTTTGATTGTAAAGACCAAAGTAATCACCTGACAATGCCTGCGTTACCGGCCACAGGGATCTTCAAATGACTGGACACCATCTTATTCTCGGCGAGGGGGTTGACTATCTGACCGGGGAGGCCATTACGGACACCCATGACGAAAGATACCGCCAGGCGTTAGCAAAATTGCTCGTTGAAAAAAAAGGGTATTACAAATCAGACATATTCCCCCGCAGAAAGTTGACCGTCGTGGCCGGAAACAAGTGCGCCCAAGTTCAAATCGACTTCACCGTTGTTCTGAATGACACTGCCGCCATGATCATTCGATATGGACCCGGATCCCTGGTAACCCGCCACCGCCCAGCCATTGCAGCATCACGTGTGGTGGCCGCTTACCAGATTCCCCTGATCGTTGTAACCAATGGCCTCGATGCAGATATCATCGATGGAAAAACCGGCAAAGTCCTCTCAAAGGGGATCGAAACCATCCCAAGCAGGCAATCGCTTCTGGATCGATGCCGTGCCGAAGCCAAGGAACCCATTTCCCCGCAAAGAGCTGAATCCGAACAAAGAATTCTATATGCTTACGATGTTGACGACAGCTGTCCGTGCGATGATAGCATCTGCAGATTATTAAAGAAGGGTCCAAGGATTCGAGGGGGATAAAAGGGTTGGAGGGTGGCCAACAGCTGTGAGCAGACCGCAGCATCCCAACCTCCAAGCTTCCTTGCCACAAGGCAAGTCGAGTTGATAGTAGAAATACACTCCTTGTTGTGGTTCAGGAGCAGGGAAATGCACAATTTAGGGTTTTTTCATTGTGCCCGGACAATACCTGTTGGAATAGAAGTCCCTTGGAGAGCTGCACGATTTCTCATTAAATGGTGTAATGAATTTATTTCTATTGCATTTTTTTCTTGCATTTCTTAATGTTGTCTTATAATCCACTACCCGAAAAGGGGTAGATGAAAAAAAAGTTTTCTGTAGTACCGCATATAAATGAAAGTTTAAGGCGGTCTTAAACCCAAATGTCGAATAAGGAGGTGGGGGTATAGCTTTTCCAAAACGACCAAACAGAAACGTTAGAACAGACCGAACCAATATCAACAAGAACATCAGAGCAAAAGAAGTCAGAGTCATCGACCCGGAAGGAACTCAGGTGGGCGTTGTTCCGACCTACAAAGCCCTCGCCATTGCCGGCGACTTTGGTCTCGATCTGGTAGAGGTTTCTCCGAATGCGAATCCGCCTGTCTGTAAAATCATGGACTATGGTCGATATAAATACGAACAGACCAAAAAACAGCAGGAGGCCAAGAAAAAGCAGAGTACCTTCCAAATCAAGGAAATCAAGGTTCGGCCCAAAACAGGCGAACACGACATCCAGGTAAAACTGAACCATATCAACCGGTTCATTGAAAATAAGGACAAGGTCAAGGTAACCGTCGTATTCAGGGGTCGCGAGATTACGCTTTCTAATCGGGGCAGGGAATTGCTCGCTCACATTGCACAGCAAGCCGAAGAATATGCCAATGTCGAGCAGCACCCCAAGTTCGAAGGACGAACCATGACCATGGTGCTGGCACCAAAGTAACACATTTCTGTGGATAGTGACGCAGCGTAAATGTGTTAATCAAGCTATCATAACTTGTTATCAAACTCTGGCGTGAACGGATATATTCACCGTGTTCACGCCATCTGTTTTTAAGAATAACATGGAAAGGGGCTAACATGCCAAAGATAAAAACAAATCGAGCAGCTGCCAAGCGATTTAAAAAAACAGGCACAGGGAAATACACATTTTCAAAATCACATGCCAGTCACATACTGACAAAAAAAACGACCAAGCGGAAACGATCGCTGCGGCAGGGCCAGATCGTCAAAAAATCTGATGTCAGGGAGATCAAACTGCTGCTCCCCAATGGATAAAACCCATTGATGATCTATTTTCGCTTACAGGAGGACATTTAAAAATGCGCGTTAAAAGAGGGTTCAAAGCCAGAAGAAGAAGAAACAAAGTTTTAAAATTAGCCAGGGGATATCGCGCCGGACGCAGCAAGCTGTTTCGCACAGCTACAGATGCGCTGGACAAAGCCCTGATGTACGCCTACCGGGATCGCAGGGTCCGAAAGCGTGATTTCAGGAGACTCTGGATTGCAAGAATCAATGCCGCAGCACGCATGAACAATCTATCTTACAGTAAATTCATGCACGGGTTGAAACTGTCCAGCGTTCAATTGGATCGAAAGGTTCTGGCTGACCTGGCCATTTCGGATCCAGCCGGGTTTTCTAAAGTCGCCGGTCTTGCCGCTGAACAACTTTAACACAGGCTATCAGGGTCACCGTGAATAAACATATCGAGCAAATCCAACAGGACTTTCTGGAAAGTCTTAACCATGCCAAGGATGCTGCGGAGATCCAAACGATTTCAGTACAATACTTGGGCCGGAAAGGCCTGATAACCTTGGTTTTAAAAGGAATCTCGCAGCTCCCCAAAGAAGAGCGTCCAGGTGCCGGCAAAAAAGCCAATCAGGTTAGAATCACTGTCGACAAAGCAATTCAGGAGGCCTTACAGAACATTGCCACCCAAAACACGACCGCTGAAGACGCCATCGATGTCTCGCTGCCCGGCCGGTCGCCTTTAAAAGGTTCCCTGCATCCAGTATCGCAAATCCAGCAGGAAATCTGTGATATTTTTTCCCGGCTCGGCTTTGATGTGGCCGAAGGTCCGGAGGTCGAATCAGACTACTACAACTTTGAAGCACTCAACTTTCCTAAAAATCATCCGGCAAGGGATATGCAGGACACGTTTTTCGTTTCGGATGACATTGTACTGAGAACCCACACATCTCCCCTGCAGATTCGCATCATGGAAAAAACAACCCCGCCGGTTCGGGTTGTAACGCCCGGTAAAGTTTTTCGCTGCGATTCGGATCTCACCCATACACCCATGTTTCATCAGGTCGAAGGACTGCTGGTTGACACGGATATTTCCTTCGGGGACCTGAAGGGGATTCTCACCACATTTTTTCATCAGATGTTCGACGAAAAAACCAGCCTGCGGTTCCGACCCAGCTTTTTCCCGTTTACAGAGCCGAGTGCGGAAGTGGATATTCTCTGCGTCATGTGCAGGGGTAAAGGATGCAGGGTCTGTTCCCAGACAGGATGGTTGGAGGTTCTGGGTTCAGGCATGGTACATCCGGCCCTGTATGAAAACGTGGGCTACCCTTCGGGAAAGTATACAGGCTTTGCATTCGGAATGGGCGTCGAAAGACTTGCCATGCTCAAATACGGCATCGACGATATAAGAAAATTTTTCGAAAACGACATCCGTTTTTTACAACAATTCTAATAAAATCGGTTCCCGATTTTATTAGGAGGTAATTTTATATGAAGGTTAGTCTCAACTGGCTGAAAACATTTGTTCCCATCGAATTGACACCGGACGAACTGGCGGCGGCCCTCACCATGGCAGGGCTTGAAGTGGAAGCCGTATCCGATCGGTTTGAATACCTTAAGAATGTACGGGTCGGTCGCGTTGCAGCCGTCAAAGGCCACCCCAACGCAGACAGACTGAAAGTCTGTGATGTCGATATTGGCGAACGGACACTGACGGTTGTTTGTGGCGCCCCCAATGTCAGAGAGGGAATGTTATCACCCATAGCACTTCCCGGTACCCATTTCCCCAATGACAGGATTCTGGAAAAAGGTGTTATCCGGGGTATTGCTTCAGAGGGAATGCTCTGCAGTGAAGCCGAGCTCGAACTCGGCACAGACACATCCGGCATCATGACCCTGGACGACAAGCTCACCAAGGGCCAGGCCCTTTCCACGGCCTTGAACCTATCGGACGCCGTAATTGAAATCGATCTGACCCCTAACCGCCCAGACTGCCTGAGCATGATCGGCACCGCCCGTGAAATCGCCGCCATCGTTAAAAAAGAACTCTCCCTTCCGGATATCACCCTGCCGACATCTGGAAAAGAAGTTCACGAACGAACGTCCGTTACCGTGGAAACACCGGATCTCTGCCCCAGATATGCGGCAAGGATTATTGAAGGCATAACGGTTGCCCCTTCTCCTTTCTGGCTCCAGGAACGACTTCGCTCCGTTGGCTTGAGACCGATCAACAATATCGTGGATATCACCAACTTTGTTCTCATGGAATACGGCCAGCCGTTGCACGCCTTTGATCTGGACAGACTGGAAGAACATCGGATTGTGGTGAGAGCCGCAACCGAAGGCGAGGTATTCACAACGCTGGATGATAAAAAAAGATCCCTTTCAAAGGACATGCTGTTAATCTGTGATGGTAAAAAACCAGTTGCCATTGCCGGTATCATGGGGGGACTGAACTCCGAAATTGAAACCGACACCCGGAACGTCCTTCTGGAAAGTGCCTATTTCAATCCAATAAGTATTCGCAAGACATCCAAAAAGCTCGGTTTGAACACAGACGCTTCTCATCGATTCGAACGGGGTATCGACCCGCAAGGAACCTTGGTGGCGCTGGACAGAGCAACCCGGTTAATTGCCGAGATAGGCGCCGGCCGCATAGTAGACGGCGTCATCGACAAATGCGGAAATCTGCCACAGTTACAGATGATCACACTGAGTACGAAAGAGACCAACCGACTCCTTGGTACGGACTTCAACCGTACGGAAATTCGTGGCTTCCTGGTTTCCGTCGGGTTCGATATTGGAGAGGGAACGGCGGATACGCTATCGGTCACGATACCTTCTTTTCGGGTGGATATCAAAAGACCCGAGGATCTCATGGAAGAGGTGGCGCGACTTTCAGGTTACGATAACATACCTACCACTTTTCCATTGATCCCCGCAGAAACAAGAACGCCGCAGACCGTTATCGACCATAGACGTAACACCAAAATCATCATGAACGGATTTGGCTTCGACGAAGCCATCAATTACAGTTTTATGGACAAAATGGATTGTGATCGTCTCTTGCTCACTCCGGATGATTATCGACGAAACCTGGTGGAAATTTTAAACCCTTTGACGGAAGACCAAGCTGTCATGCGGTCTATCCTGCTCCCGGGGCTTTTGAAATCGGCTCACCGAAACGTATCCCAGCAATCTAAGACCACCCGGCTCTTTGAAATCGGCAAGGTATTCATCGGCAAAGGGAAGACCCATCTGCCGGATGAAATTGAAATGCTGGCAGGACTCTGGACCGGGTCGCGTACAAATGCCTTGTGGAATGCTCCTGAAACAGCCTGTGATTTCTATGATCTCAAGGGCGTTGCGGAAGGCTTGTTCAACATGCTTAAAATCAGGAACATTTCATTCACCCGTATGCCTGCTGACGTCTGTTCCTATGTAAAAGACGGTTTTGCCGCTCAGATCGTTACAGGCGACACACCCCTGGGGCTGGTGGGAGAACTGCACCCCCATGTGCTGAAGAACTATGATCTGAAGCAAACAGTGTTCTATTTTGAGCTTGACATGAACCGGCTCTATGGCATGATACCTGAAAGCCTGCAGGCCAAACCGATACCCAAATACCCTGCGACGTCTCGAGATGTAACGGTCATTATCGACAACCACATCGAAGCCGGCAGTTTGTTGGCTTTTATCAGGAGCCTGAATGAGGGACTGGTGGAGCAACTGAGCCTCTTTGATGTCTTTGCTGACGATCCTATCCCCGATGGTAAAAAAAGCGTCTCTTTCAGAATTGTCTATCGCTCCCATGAAGAGACACTGGAAGACGACATGGTAAACGATATCCACAAACGCTTGTCCGAAAGATTGATCGATCATTTTAATGCTGCTTTACCTGAGTAGGGACCCCCATGAAACAGACAGAGGTTTCAATCCCTGACAAACTCTACTTTAAAATAGGAGAAGTCTCCGGGCTTCTCGGGCTACCGACACATGTCCTCCGCTTCTGGGAAACGGAGTTCAAGAGAATCAAGCCCAAGCGAACGTCTTCTGGTCAACGTCTATACCGCAAAAAGGACGTTGCATTTATTTTTAAGATTAAACATCTCCTCTATGAGAAGGGATTTACCATATCAGGTGCCCGGCAACATTTAAGAAACAAACAGGATTTCGCAGAAGAGCTTCCGCAGACATTATCCGTCAGTGAACTTCGCCACGAACTTGAACAGATCAGGGAGCTTATTAAATAGTTCCCATTATTAAGAAAAATCATTGACAGGTTACACTTTTTGTCTTAATTATTCTTTTTTGGATAGCGGGCATAGCTCAGTTGGTAGAGTACAAGCTTCCCAAGCTTGGTGTCGCGAGTTCGAATCTCGTTGCCCGCTCCAAGAATACCCGGTTTTTCCAGAGCGGTATGCACCATCAGGAAAAGCTCTTTTATCTATGAACGTTGTGTAATTTTTTTCGAATGGTTATGGCTATGAACTGACAAGATTTTATCGACCGAAAGAACTTTCATAGATGAGGAGAAACGGGCTTTTGCCCGTTTTTTATTGGATGATAAACGTTGCAGAACATGAAACAAAAAAAAATAAAAAGTCGTATTAAAAAGAAGAATCCGCTACAGCAGGCTGCTGCCGTTTTGTCCGACAAGAAGTTTCTTGCCGGTGTAAAGCGATTGGCAGAGCCGGTTTGCGATGCGGAAGGGCTTGAATTGGTCCATACAGAATATCAGATGGAACCCGGCGGGAAAGTGCTTCGCCTATATATTGACAAACCCGACGGCATCAGCATTGACGACTGCGCTGCTATCAGTCGTCAGGTGGGTGATTTGCTGGACATATATATCGAAAGTGACCATCGCTATCGTCTGGAAGTTTCGTCACCGGGATCGAATCGACCCCTTGCCAAACAGGATGATTTCAACCGGTTTAAGGGCCAATTAGTCCGGATACAATCTTCCCGTTCGATTGATGGACAAAAAAAATTTAAAGGCATGTTAACAGATATTAAGGATGGGGTCGTGATGCTGACGGTTGTAAATAAATCTGTGGCTATCCCCTTTGAGGACATAACCAAAGCGCGGCTTATCAACTATTCTGGAGAAAACTGATGTTTATTGCAGATATCAAACGAGTTGTCGAACAAATCAGCAGGGAAAAAGGCATCAACGTCGAGGTGTTAATTAAGGCATTGGAAGAAGCCCTGAGGTCGGCTGCCAAGAAAAAGTTCGGGAACAAGGTCGACATAGAAGCCCAGTACTATGAAGAAACAGGCGAGATAGAAGTGTTCCAGTTCAAAGAGGTTGTCGAAACGTTGACCGAGCCGGAAATCCAAATCAGTCTTGAAGAAGGCCGTGAGTTGGATCCCGATTGCCAAGTCGGGGACAGTCTCGGCACCAAGATGGATGCTACGACATTTGGCCGAATTGCAGCCCAGTCGGCAAAGCAGGTTATCATTCAAAAAATGAAGGATGCCGAAAGAGATGTGGTCTATTCCAACTTCATCGATCGCAAAGGAGACATCGTCAACGGCATTGTTCAACGGGTCGATCGGGGCGACATCATCGTCAACCTTGGCCATACTGAAGGCGTTCTACCGAACCGAGAACAGGTTCCCAGAGAGTCCTATCGCCGCGGTGATCGGATTCGTGCGCTGATATTGGATGTTCTGCATGAATCGCGGGGCCCGCAAATCCTCTTGTCCAGAACACACCCGGATTTTCTGGTTCATCTGTTCAAGACGGAAGTGCCTGAAATCAGCGAGGGCATCGTTGAGATCAAGGGGGCCGCACGCGAGCCTGGTGTCCGAGCTAAATTTGCAGTTTCATCCAATGACTCGGATATCGATCCTGTGGGCGCATGCGTCGGAATGAAAGGGTCTCGTGTCCAGAATGTCGTCCAGGAGCTTCGCGGAGAAAAAATAGATATTATTCCCTGGCATGTGGATGACGCCAAGTTCGTGTGCAACGCGTTAGCTCCTGCTGAGATATCCAGAGTGATTATCGATGAAGAGAACGGGTCCATGGAAGTAATCGTTCCAGATGATTTTCTCTCCGTGGCCATTGGAAAGCGCGGCCAAAATGTAAGACTTGCATCCAAGCTGACCGGCTGGCATCTGGATGTCAACAGTGAATCCAAGTACAGCGAAGCCATGAAAAAAGGATACGACTCTCTGGTTGCACTACCTGGTGTAGGCATCAGTATGGCGGACTCACTATTTGAAAAAGGACTCTATTCAGCCGAAGAGCTCATCAAGGTCTCCGTTGACGATCTCACGCAAATACGGGGCATCGGAGAAGAAAAAGCAGCAGCCTTGATCGAAAACGCACAAAACTATCTAACTGAAGCAAAACAAGCCGCCGCCATGGAAGAACAGGAACGTTTGGATGCGGAAACAACGGCAGAGGATGTGTCCCAAAGCCCGGAATCTGTTTCTGATGAAGGTTCGTTGACCGGCACAGAAAAAGACGAAAACGCGGAAACGGAAAACATTCAAGAAAATTAAGCGTATTTTTTACCATATGAAGGTTAAGGGGGATGGATGGGAAAGATCAGAATATATGAACTTGCCCGGGAATTAAACATGACCAACACCGAGCTGGTCGACAGGCTTCATGAGATTGAATACCCTGTAAAAAGCCATATGAGTTCCATTGACGAATCCGATCTTCCGGATGTCAAGGCAAAACTCAGTGGTAAAAAGAAGGCGGCGAAGCTGGAAGAGAAACGAATCAAGCCGACCGTCATACGCAGGCGCCGGGTCAAAACCGTCAAAAAGCCCAAAATAATCGAGGACCTCTCTCAGCCGGAAATGGTTGTGGAAGAAGCACCGACTATAGCCGCCGAAGAAACGACAGACAAAGAGCCGAAGATCGAAGAAGCGACAAAACCGGTTCTAAAGGAAGAGATACCGCAGGAAACAGCTGCTGAAGTGCCGGAGGACACTGTTATACCAGATGAGGCTGTTGCGGAATCCGTAGAGAAAGAGGCGCCTGAGACAAAAAAGCCCGAGTCCGGCAAGCCGGCCAAAAAGAAAAAGAAAGATACACCGGCAAAAATTATCAAGCCGGCACCACCACCCAAAGAAACAGACCCGGCAGAGATCAAAAAAACACCAGCCAAGCCGAAACGGCCGGTTCGCAAAGCCGTTGCCGCTAAACCTGCTCCACCCGCTCAAGAACCGTCCTTAAAAGGCAAGAAAAAGAAAGGACACAAGAAAACAGAGCCCGTGGAGCCGGATAGGAAGTTCTTTAAAAAGAAAATATCCTTCCGGAAAAAAGAGGTCATCGAGGGTAAGGATCTCTATTCAGGCAGATCCAAACGCCTCCGCAGGGGTAAAAAAGGTCCTAAGTCCAAAATGGACAAAGGGTTGAAGCCGCAGATTACCACACCAAAAGCCATCAAACGTCGGATCAAAATAGATGATACCATTATTTTGGCGGAACTGGCCAAACGGATGGGAATCAAGGCCAACGAAATGATCGCCAAGCTGATGAGCCTGGGTGTCATGGCAACGGTCAATCAAACCATCGACTTCGATACGGCCGTTCTTGTTTCCACGGAGTTTGGATATGAATTGGAAAAAGCATCCTTTGAAGAAGACAATTTACTTAAAGCCGTTGAGGATGACCCAAAAAACCTTACCGAGAGACCTCCTGTCGTAACCATCATGGGACATGTGGACCATGGAAAAACCTCGCTGCTGGACGTCATTCGGAAAACAAGAATAACCGAGCTCGAGGCCGGCGGCATTACACAGCATATTGGTGCGTATAATGTCACCACGCCAAAAGGCCAGGTCGTATTCCTCGACACACCCGGGCATGAAGCTTTTTCAGCAATGCGGTCACGTGGTGCAAAAATCACGGATATTGTTGTTCTCGTGGTTGCTGCCGACGATGGTGTCATGCCGCAAACCATCGAAGCCATCAATCACTCGAAGGCTGCAGGCGTACCCATCATCGTGGCTGTCAACAAGATCGACAAAGACAATGCAGATCCGGAACGTGTTCTGCGGGAGCTGTCTGAAAACGGACTGGTAACTGAAGAATGGGGTGGTGACACCATTTTCGTGAAAGTTTCCGCAAAGGAAAATACAGGTATTGATGATCTGCTCGAAATGATCATCCTGCAAACGGAGATGCTGGAGTTGAAAGCCAATGCAAACAAACTGGCCAGAGGTCATGTTGTGGAGGCCAAACTCGATGCCGGCCGAGGGCCGGTTGCCACTGTTCTGATCCAGGAAGGAACGCTTCGCGCCGGAGACTCCGTTGTCTGCGGCATACACTATGGAAAACTCCGTGCTCTCTTGAATGATCTGGGACAGCAGGTCTCTTCGGCCGGACCATCTCTGCCCATCGAAGTCATCGGCCTGTCAGGCGTGCCCTCAGCCGGCGACGAGCTTGTTTCGGTAACCGATGAAAAAGATGCCCGGCAGATCAGCCAACACCGGGTCCGGAAACAACGCTCGGTGGATTTGGCCAAGACCAGCCGCCTGAGTCTGGACGGCCTGTTCGAAAAAATGAAAACCGGCGAGGTAAAAGATCTCAACCTGATTCTTAAGGGAGATGTTCACGGATCCATCGAAGCGCTCAAGGATTCTCTCTCCAGTCTCAGCAATGATGAAGTCAATATAAACATCGTTCATGGCGCCACCGGTACCATCACTGAATCAGACATCTCTCTGGCAGCCGTATCCAATGCCATTATCGTCGGCTTCAATGTACGATCCAGTCCAAAAGTTCAGGAAATGGCCAATGAAGAGCAGGTCGACATTCGCTACCACAATGTCATTTATGATGTAATCAAAGAGATCCGGGACGCCATGCTGGGATTGATGTCTTCGACATTTGAAGACAGGACGCAGGGCTGGGCCGAAATCCGTGATGTTTTCCATATTCCCAAAATCGGTACTATTGCCGGCAGTTATGTCACCGAAGGTAACTTTCAAAGAGGTAAGCTGGTTCGGTTGCTGCGGGACGGCGTCGTCATCTATGAAGGGAAACTTTCTTCCCTCAGAAGGTTCAAGGATGATGTCAAAGAAGTCCAGAACGGTTATGAGTGCGGTATCGGCATCGAAAATTTTAACGACATCAAGATCGGCGACAACCTGGAGTGCTATTATACGGAAGAAATCAAGCCGGAGTTGGATTAGAAGAATGGTTTTAGGTGTTACGTTTTAGGTTTTAAGTATAGACCGAAGCCGTATTGACTCTTAATACCTAACACCTAAAACTTAAAACGGTTTATTCGATATGCTTGATGAGGCAGGATTGGCGGAAATCGTCGACAGTGAACTGGAGATTAGCCACCTATGAATATGAAACCATTTTCACGTTCAGAACGGGTCAGCGGCACGATACAAAAGGTCCTCTCGGACCTTCTCCGTAAGGGCGTCAGCGACCCCCGGCTTGAAAACGCAACGATCACAGGCGTTAAAATGGGATCGGATCTGAAAACCGCCTATGTTTATTATTCCACTTATCTGGGGGAAAAGGAAAGCGACGTCACAGCTGAAGGCTTTAAAAGTGCAAAAGGTTATGTCAAGCGGCATCTTGCCGGCAAACTCGGGCTTCGGTATATGCCGGAACTCAAATTTATCTATGACACGTCGTTTGATTACGGCATGAAGATAGAGAAACTACTGAAATCGGTTACACCTGAAAATGAAACAGATCATTCAACAACTGAAGAATAGTCGCAGCGTTCTGATCGCCTCTCACATCAATCCGGATGGAGATGCCCTGGGATCTCTATTGGCAATGGGCCTGGCGATGGACGCATTGAATATTAAGGCGACCTTATACAATGAAAGCGACATCCCGGCTGATTACCGGTTCCTGCCCGAGGTGGGCCGCATTCAAAATCAGATCAGTCGGGTTCACCCATATGAAACAGCTATCATCCTTGACTGTAGTAACCTGGATCGTATCGGCCGCGCCACCGACATCGTCACGCAGATTCCCATGGTTATCAACATCGATCATCACGCTACCAACACGCAGTTTGGTGAACGTCGCCTCATCGATGACAAGGCATGTGCCACGGTCGAACTGGTTTTCCGTCTGCTGAAAGAGATGGCCATACCCATCAGTCTTGCCATGGCAACATCCATCTATACCGGAATCGTTACTGACACCGGGTCCTTTCGTTTCTCGAATACGAACGCTTCAGCCTTTGAGATATGCAATGAAATGGTTCAACTGGGCGTTAAACCGATTAATATTGCACGGCATCTGTATGGACCCTATTCTCTGGGTCGCATCAAGCTGTTAAACCAGGCCCTCGAATCGATCGAAATATCGAACAACGGCAGGCTTTCCCTGATGACCCTTACCCAGAAAATGCTAAGGGAAACCGGCACGCAACCTGAAGATGCAGACGGGCTAATCCATTATGCCCGCAGGATAGAAGACGTCAAGATGACCGCGATGATACAGGAACAGACCAACGGCAGAAAACATTCCACGACAGATAAAAAATATCATGTGAGTCTCCGTTCGGATGGATCAATCGATGTTGCCGCCATTGCAGCTACGTTCGGCGGGGGGGGACATCCAAGCGCAGCGGGATTCAGTATCGAGTCGACAATTAAGAAAATAAAGGAAACCATCAAGGCAATTCCTGAAATCAATTGAAATAGATGTCTTTAGATCACCACGGGTTTGTCGTTATCGACAAGCCGGAAAACATGTCCTCTGCACGCGTTGTTTCGCATGTAAAAAGGACTCTCGATGCCAAAAAGGTCGGCCATGCGGGTACGCTCGATCCCTTTGCAACCGGCGTGATGATATGCTGTGTTAACCGTGCCACTCGGCTGGCCAGGTTTTTTCTGGGAGGTGACAAAAAATATGAAGCGCTGCTGCATCTAGGCATAGAAACCGACACGCAGGATGCTACCGGCCATATAATATCGGAGGATCGGGTTCCGGATTGTTCAGAATCTGAAATTCAAGCTGTTTTTAGGTCTTTTACAGGGCCTCTCCAGCAGATGCCGCCCGTTTATTCTGCACTGAAACACAAGGGGATTCCCCTATACAAACATGCGCGGCGCGGGAAACCGATTCAAAAACCGGCTCGACAAATTGTGGTACAAGCCTTACATATAACCGATATTCAGCTGCCGTATATCCGGTTTGAGGTGACCTGCTCTGCCGGAACGTATGTTCGAACGCTCGGAGCCGACATCGGAAACGCACTGGGCTGCGGTGGACATTTAAAAACATTGAGGCGCACCCAAAGTTCCGGATTTGCCATTGCCGATGCAATGACACTGGAAGTATTTGAGGAGCGTGCGGCTGCTGAAACGTTTTCCCGGTATGCCGTGGGTATGACGGAAGCGCTCGAGACCATGCCGGGACGAACGGCTGACAAAGAATTGAAAAGTAAAATCGTCAACGGTGTTCCATTGACGCAAAAAGATGTTATCCTGGGAAAATCGGCAGACAAGGGTAATTTCATCAAAATTATCGATGCAAACAGAGAGCTTCTCGCTGTGATAGAACAAAATGAAACACTTGGCGAATACCATTACTGCTGTGTATTCAATTAAAATGTTATTTTTAACTTTCTCTATTTCGTGTATTCATAATTAATGCTATTTCTCCATAACAAACAATTTTTAAAATAGGAGGCTTAAAGAAAGTGGTGTTTACAACAGAAGATAAAAAAGAACTGATCGAGCAGTATAAGACCCATGACAGTGATACCGGATCTCCGGAAGTTCAGGTAGGCCTTCTGACCCACCGCATCAGCTACCTGACCGAACATCTCAAGATACATAAAAAGGACCATCATTCCAGGAGAGGGTTGCTGAAAATGGTCGGTCGGCGACGAAGACTTTTAAATTATGTGAAAAATAACGATGTTAAACGATACCGATCCATCATTGAAGCTCTGGGGCTTCGACGGTAAGATCAAACACAAAACAAATCTTCAGTTTAGGGCCTCAGACCTATTGATGATCGTTGTTACATCACAATAGCATGCCCTTGCAGCTGAGTTAGGAACACTATATGGAAATTTTATTAGAAGCAAACGTGGGCGGAAAATCCCTCAGTATTCAGACCGGCAAGGTTGCCAAACAGGCGTCCGGATCGGTTGTTGTTAAATATGGGGACTCCACCGTTCTGGTAACTGCTGTATCGTCCTACAATGAGCGCAATGTTGGATTTCTCCCTTTATCCGTTGAATATCAGGAAAAGATTTATGCTGCCGGGAGGATTCCTGGAAACTATTTCAGACGAGAAATTGGACGCCCGAGTGAAAAAGAAACCTTGACGGCACGATTGATCGATCGTCCCATTCGCCCTCTTTTCCCAAAATACTATAATTTTGAGACCCAGGTGATTGCCACCGTACTGGCCATGGACCAGGAGAATGATGCCGATGTGATGGCCATGGTCGGTGCTTCGGCAGCCCTCACCATTTCAGATATCCCGTTTGCAGGCCCCATCGCATGTGTCCGCGTAGGTCGAATTGAGGGAGAACTCAAGATCAATCCCACCATCGCCGAATGCGCCGAAGCTGACATCAATATTATCGTTGCCGGCTCCAAAACCGGTGTGGTCATGGTGGAAGGCGGTGGCGATGTTGTCAGTGAAGAAGAGATGCTCGACGCCATATTTTTTGGACACGAGGGGCTTCAGCCGCTGATCGAAATCCAGGAAAAACTGCGCGAAACGTGCGGAAAACCCAAAAGAATCTTTACGCCACCCGAGACAGATGAAGCGCTGGTAACGGTCGTTCATGAAGCTGCTGCCGGGACCATCCGCGAAGCATTGGCCATACCGGATAAAATGCCCCGCTATGATGCCATGCGACAAGTGAAAACGAATCTCATGGAATCATTGGGAGATGATTATGCGGCCAGAGCCGAAGAAATTTCAAAAATCTTTGGGGACCTGAAAAAATCCATCAGCAGAGATATCATTCTCAAGGAAAACAGCCGCATTGACCGCCGCAAGTTCGATGAAGTCCGGCCCATCTCCTGCGAGGTGGGACTTCTCTCCCGGCCCCATGGAAGCGCGCTTTTCACCAGAGGAGAAACACAGGTTCTGGGCGTGCTGACACTGGGATCCGGTCCGGACGAACAACGCGTTGAAACTCTCAGCGGAGAAGAATTTCGCCCGTTCATGCTTCACTATAATTTCCCGCCATTTTCGGTTGGGGAAGTCAAGCGCGTCGGCGGTCCAAGCCGAAGGGATATCGGGCACGGAGGTCTTTCCACCAGAGCCATCGAAAAGGTTCTGCCTGACAAGGATGTTTTCGACTATACCATCCGCATCGTTTCAGAAGTCCTCGAATCGAACGGTTCCTCCTCCATGGGTACGGTTTGTGCGGGAATCCTGGCATTGATGGATGGGGGTGTTCCCATTAAAGCACCGGTTTCCGGCATTGCCATGGGTCTCGTTAAAGAGGGAGACCAAACGATCATTCTTTCCGACATTCTCGGGGACGAGGACCATACCGGAGACATGGATTTTAAAGTCGCCGGAACCGCCGAGGGCATTACAGCACTCCAGATGGATATCAAGATTCTGGAACTCTCCAAGGATATCATGGAAAAAGCCCTTGAACAGGCCCGGAAAGGCCGTTTGCACATCCTGGAGGAGATGATGAACGCTCTGGACAAACCCAGAGAAGATATCTCTCCCTTTGCACCCAAAATATTCGCCATTGAAATCAACCCGGATAAAATCAGGGAAATCATCGGCCCGGGAGGCAAAGTAATCCGGGCAATTCAGAGTGAAACCAACACCAAGGTCGAAGTCGATGACTCCGGCGTTGTTAAGGTTGCTGCAGCCTCTTCCGAAGATCTGGAAGCAGCCCTGACGATGATAAAGGATATTACCAGGGAAGCTGAAGTAGGTGCCATCTATGAAGGCACCGTGGTAAAAATCACCGATTTCGGTGCCTTTGTACAGATTTTGCCGGGAACGGACGGTCTTGTCCATATTTCCCAACTGGCAAATTATCGTGTAAAAAAAGTCACCGATATCGTCAAAGAAGGCGATACGCTCAAGGTTAAAGTACTGGAAGTCGGAAGGGATGGCAAAATTCGCCTTAGCCACAAAGCCGTAAAGGAAGATGAATAACTACCCCGGGACAAGCAAAACCGACCTGAACAACGGCGTCAAAATTATTACCAAGCAAATGCCGTATGTCCGATCGGTGACTATGGGTATCTGGGTCAATGCCGGGTCCAGGGATGAAACTCTTGCTGAAAATGGTCTGTCTCACCTCATCGAACATCTGATTTTCAAGGGGACTGAAAAGCGAACCGCTTTTCAAATCGCCAAGGCGTTTGATGATATCGGTGGGCAGACCAATGCATTTACAACCATGGAGAACACCTGTTTTCATGCCAAGGTGATGGACTCACACCTGGAAACCATGGTTGAGGTCATGTCCGATATCTTTTTGAATTCATTGTTTGACGAAGAGGAAGTCCTCAAGGAACGACCCGTCATTTTGCAGGAAATCGGGATGGTTGAAGACAGTCCCGATGAATATATTCATGTCCTTTCCGGAAAACACTTCTGGGGGGATCATCCTCTGGGCCGTTCCATTCTTGGCACTCGTGAAAACATCCTTCGGTTTGATGCCGAAACCATCAAGCACTTTTTTCAGCGTCTCTATCAGCCGGATCGTATCATCATTTCAGCCTCCGGCAACGTGGATCACCAGAAGTTCGTCAATCTTATCGGTCCGGCATTCGAATCCATCCGAAAAATCGACGACTTCCCCGAAAGAAAGACACCTGCCGGCAACACCAACGTCAACCTCAAATCCAGAAAACTGGAGCAAACCCACATCTGTATCGGAATCAACGGCCTCCCTACCGGCCATCCCCTGCGATATGGTTTTTCTCTCATGAGCACCCTTCTAGGGGGCAACATGAGTTCCCGGCTGTTTCAGGATATTCGTGAAAAAAGAGGCCTGGCCTATACGGTCTACTCGTTTGTGTCTACCCATGTGGACGGCGGGATGTTTGGTGCCTACGCTGCGGTAGATCCTGTCAGAGCTGCTGAAACCGCCCATTTGCTGGTGGATCACATACATCACCTGAAAGAGAACCGTGTCCAGGAATCTGAGCTCGGGGGCGCCAAAGAGTATATCAAGGGGAACCTGCTGCTGTCATCCGAAAGCAGTGAAAACCAGATGGTTCGACTGGCCCAGAATGAAATGCATTTCGAACGCCAGGTCCCACTTCAGGAAGTGATAGAGAAGATCGATGCCGTTACAACAGATGACATTCAGGATATCGCTGACAGGCTTTTTAGCCACAGCAAAACATCCCTGACCGTATTGGGCCGAATCAAAGGCAAATCAGACTACGATAATATATTGAACCCTTTGACGAATTCATGAGTTTTCATCCCGCCATTCAGCTTCGACGCCTGCAACCCGAGAGAGACATGGATATCCCCCTGCCTGCCTATATGACACCCCTGGCGGCCGGCATGGATGTCTGCGCAGCCATCGAAACCGATCAGCATCTCGCACCCGGAGAAATAGCTCTTATCCCCACGGGCCTTGCCATGGCAATTCCAAAAGGGTATGAAGTCCAGGTTCGGCCTCGGAGCGGGCTGGCCATCAAACACGGTATCAGTATTGTTAACGCACCGGGTACCATCGACGCAGATTATCGCGGCGAAGTCAAAATCGGCCTGATCAACCTGGGCGCAAATCCCTATACAATTCACCGGGGTGATCGGATTGCCCAATTGATCGTACAACAGGTATACCAGGCAATCGTCACACTGGTGAATGAACTCGATAAAACCGAGCGCAATGAAGGGGGATTTGGGCATACGGGGAAGTGATAGGAGGGGTCCAGGGTTCAAGGGTTCGAGGGGAATAGCGTTCATTGAGTTTGTTGGGTTTCTATAGTTCATTGGGTTGATGGAATAGGAACGTGTTGAGAATAGTATACCGTTTGCTGAAGGCAACCCGATAAACACAATGAACACAAGGAACTCAATAAACACCTAAAAAGCTATCAAGGCTATCGATGGTTTTAACAAAGCAATACATTTTCTAAATTGAAGATATTGAAAGATTGAACGCGCACATGAACCCGAACCCGAAATCAGCCCCCAAAATGGCACCGCAAACAACCGATCACCTGACTGTCTGTATGTTGGCCAGCGGCAGCAAGGGGAATGCCATCCTGGTGGCCGACTACCAGACCAGGGTTCTTTTTGATGCAGGCCTGTCCGGGATTGAGATTGAACGCCGATGCAAATCAAAAGGGTTCCATCCCAACCAATTAGACGCCATTGTCGTTTCCCATGAGCACTCGGATCATATTCAGGGCGTAGGCGTTCTGGCCCGAAGATTCGGTCTGCCGGTTTATATCTCCAAAATGACCGGCCGGACCGCCAATTCCATGCTGGGTAAAATTACCGATATCCGATATTTTGAATGCGGAAACTCATTTACGATCAACGCCTGGACCATCTCGCCATTTTCCATATCACATGATGCAGAAGACCCCGCTGGATTTACCATTCTCAACAATGGCCTGAAAATCGGCATCGCCACCGATCTGGGTGTCGTAACCGCAATGGTCAAGGAACGTCTCAAGGCATGCCATATACTCATTCTCGAAGCGAATCACGATCCGGAGATGCTCATCAATGGGCCCTATCCATGGCCCTTGAAGCAGCGCATCCAAAGCAGAACAGGCCACCTTTCCAATGAGGATTCCCGGGAACTTGTAACGGCCCTGAAGCATAAAGACCTCCAACATGTGGTTCTCGCCCACCTGAGCGAAACCAACAACACACCCCAGAAAGCCTTGCAGGAGGTTGGTCTGGCATTGAATGACTGCGATACAAAGCTGCATGTAGCCACCCAGGATGTTTGCGCGGAGATTTTTAAAATAAAAGGGTCCAAGGGTTCAAGGGAATAGGGTTCATTGAGTTTATTGGGCTTATTGGGTTAATTGGGTTAATTGGGTTAATAAAACAGGGAAGGGTTGATAACAAACATCGTTGCGACAATCATACCCCTGCAACCGTGAACAACTCAATAAACACAACAAGCGCAAGGAACACAATAAACAAACCAGGGTTCAAAAATTCAAGTGATATATTAATGGAAGAACATTCAAAAAACCAATTACGGAGAAATTTAACATGTCAAACACAATTTACGATGTCATTATCATTGGAGGTGGCCCAGGGGGGCTGACGGCCGGCATTTATGCCAAAAGAGCCGCCATGAATGCCGTCTTGATCGAAAAAGGCGCACCCGGAGGGCAGATCATCAACTCGGATGAAGTTGAAAATTATCCGGGATTCGAACATATCAGTGGTGCCGAGCTGGGCATGAAGTTCAGCCGGCATGCCGACAACTACGACCTGGAAGTGGTGGGACGCGAAGTTGCGGCTATCATACCCGGTGCCGATTCGCACACCGTGGAACTGGACGATGGTACCATGCTCAAAGCCCATGCGGTGATTCTGGGTACCGGTGGTAATCCCAGAAAGATGAACATCCCCGGAGAAAGCGAATTCTATGGGAAAGGTGTCTCTTATTGCGCGGTTTGCGACGGCTTTTTTTTCAGGGGCAAGACTGTCGTGGTGGTGGGTGGTGGTGATTCAGCAGCGGAAGAAGCACTCTATCTGGCCAAGATAACCGAAAAAGTATACATTGCTCACCGCAGAGATGCCCTGCGTGCCGGCATGCTCCTGCAGCAGCGTGTTTTTGATGAGTGTAAAATAGAGATGCTCTGGAACACTGTCTTAACCGGTATCAAGGCCAATGATGGAGGGGTCTACGCTGTAGACCTGAAAGACACCCAGACAAGTGATCAGAGAGATTTACCAGTAGACGGCGTGTTTATCTTTATCGGGTTTGAGCCGAACAACGCCATCGTACCTGCCGGCATCAAGATGTCGGTGGAGGGAAACGTCATCACCGATGAAAAATGTGAAACAGCTATTCCCGGTATATATGCCATCGGCGATATCAGGGAAAAATATGCCCGGCAAATCGTAACCGCAGCAGCCGATGGGTGTGTGGCTGCACTGGCGGCGGCTCACTACGTGGAGACAAAAAAAGCGCAGGATGCGTGTACCTTGTAAGAAAAGGGTTCGAGGGGCCAAGGTTTCGAGGGTTCGAGGGTGGTTGAAAGCGATGAATTGAAGGCTCCTGATGGCCCTCAGTCTAAACCCCTAATAGACTATCAAGGGGGTTGGTTAACCGTCTGTCTTTCCCGCGCAGGCGGGAATCCAGTCATCACTCTATAACACATCGCTCAAAAACATCATGAAGATTAACATTTCCAAAATTTAAAACGATCAACCTTTGGGAAAAAAAAGGGCGGCCGCATGGCCGCCCAGTGAAAAAAGGAGAAGGAGGTATTGATAAAAAGGAATCGACATTGAGTCGATTCCATGGATCCTGAGTGGCTTCCCTAAAATGCCGTTGTTTGTCCGGGTCACATCTCTTTTCTTTATTTTGAAGATGACCGGAAAAGATGCACGTACACCCGAGAAGCCTTGATAAATGTCACCTCAAACTTTCATTTATATTATATAACCGTTGGAGGCGCGAGGGCCGTCGCATGGTTTTTTCATGTCGGTGTTGAAGTTGGGCGACATTTTCATTCTATATCTGACAAAGAGCATTTAATAACCGCTGTTTGACTATTATACTATTCAATTACTGTGCCAAAACCTCAAACTCTCCACAACACACTTAATTTCATACAGATAATCGATTTTTCACGATAGACCCGTTTAACGGTTTTCAGGTACAAATGACAAAATATGTCACTTTTTTTGCCAAAAAGCGTCATATTTGTACTAGATTGTACTCCCGGCTACCCAGCCCCAGTTGTTCTGCATAGGCGAGTTGAATGGTCCAGTCAGTTTTTGGGTACAGCGTCCTGAATTTATCGGATCCGGCTTCCCTACCTTCTTTCATGCAGGAATCCGGCAAGGCCGGCTCCTTGTTCACCAGATCCACGGATGCCTGGTCAATAGCTACGGGATCGGTGGATGCCAGGATGCCGATATCCCGCACAATAGGCGCATCGGCCATGGGATAACAATCACATGCCGGTGATACATTCGTGATAAAATTGACAAACAAGGCCTTGCCTTGCTTGTTCTTCAATACCCCCAGGGTGTATTCCACCATCTTTTCCATAAAGTCTGGTATGGATTTGCCGAATTGTACCTGAATGGCCATCTGGGGGCAGATGAGAATACATTCCCCGCAGCCAATGCATTTTTCAGAATCGATGATGGCCTTTTCTTTCGTGAGCGATATGGCATCCTGGGAACAATGGTCGATACATTCGCCGCAACCGATACATTTTTTTGCCTTGACCTTGGGCGCGATACCGGAGTGCTGCACCAGTTTGCCGGTTCGTGAGGCACATCCCATGCCTACATTTTTTATGGTTCCACCAAACCCGCTCAATTCATGTCCCTTGAAGTGCGCCACTGATATAAGGGTATCTGCATTCACGATTTCAGATCCAATATATGCAGTCTCCACATGTTTCTGATTAATGGAAACCCCGGTCTGGCTGCGCCCCATCAACCCATCGGCAATGATAATCGGTGCATCCACCACCGCATACGAAAACCCGTTCTGGATGGCAGTGATGGTGTGGTTAACGGAATCTCCCCGTGTGCCCTTATAGAGAGTATTGGCATCCGTGACAAAGGGCCTTCCGCCTACCTCTTTGATTTTCTGGACAATTTCACGAATAAATATGGGCCGGATAAACGCGGTGTTACCTTTCTCACCGAAATGAAGCTTCAAAGCAACCAGGTCGCGTTTGTTCACCACGCCGGATAAATCCGCAGCCTCCAGCAACTTGCCAAGTTTTTTGAATAAATTTTCCTTCATGGTTGCACGCAAATTGATAAAATAAACATCACTCGACATCGGAACCTCCTTTGATATATGATCCTTTTTATATGGATATGACATTAAAAATAGCGCTGCTCGACCAACTCTACAGCCTGTTTGACGATTATGCCAATACGGAAACAATCGCCTGTAAGCGGCAATGCGCCATTTGCTGTACATGCAACATGACCCTGACCACGTTGGAAGGATATAAGATCATATCCCTTCTGGATGCAAGGGCAAAATCAGCCCTTGTTCAGCATATTTATGATGCTGCTGAACAAAGACGCTTCAAGCCGCAACTCACCACCAACCAGATGGCCCGACACTGTATGACCGACCAGGAACTCCCGGACGAAATTATCGATCCCGCATGGGGACTGTGTCTCTTTTTGTCAGAAAATGAATGCCCCATCTACCCGATTCGACCATTCGGCTGCCGCTGCATGATGTCAAGAATCAATTGTGCTGACACCGGATATGCCGACATCGATGCGTTCACCCTTACCGTGGCCAACCTGTTCCATCAGTTCATCGAACACCTGGATCAAGGGGGCATGACCGGCAACCTGATCGATGTACTACTGTTCTTTTGTGACGATAACAACCTTAATGCATATCAATCGAATAAGACGGATATGAAAGCAGCGGATTTAATCCCAAACAGCCCTATACCGGTGCTGATGATTCCCCCCGAGCACAGGGAGCGGGTTGAAGCGCTATTAGAGGCTTTACAGAAGGTGTTACAAAAATAAGATCGGTACACGCTTATAGGAGACGCGACGTTGTGGAAACTTTCACAGCACCAAAAAAATTAACGGAAAATTTCCATTATCCTGATCAAAGAAAAAGATGCCTTGCTAATCTTTCTGATGAAATGATTGATCCGCCAATTATCGATATTGTCCACGCCTTTAACCAATTCCCTTTTTGTTTTACCCTGCAGAGCTGCTATGGACATTTTCTTTACAAAGGTCAAAAAGATCAACAAAATTTAACTCCCCTGCCGGCAATAAAAACCATTGCAGGCGTTGATTACAGAATCGCCTACATTGCATTTTGTATTGAAAACAGTGTTTCGGGAAAAAAATTATTGAAGCGTCTGGAAGAAATTACGTTGATCGACCCACAAAACATCCAGCTCTGTAGTGCGGAGTGGTTTTGGCAAAGACAGGTTAATTCTTATGCCTTACAAGTGGAACCCGACAGGTTCAAGAGAAAAGACAGCGCTGTTCTGGATTACCAGGAAGCCTTGACCATAGAAAAAATTCGAAATGCTTTTTTTATTCGGCTTAAGGAGCTGCTTTGAAAGCCACAACCACATCAGAAGACCTTCAAAGTATTCCCGGAGTCGGCCCAAGCCTTTCGCAAGACTTGACCGATCTCGGGTATCAGCGTGTTTCTCAACTGCGCAGTGCTGATCCAGAGCAGATGTATGAGCAGCTATGTGCACTTCGGGGAACGCACATAGATCGATGTGTGTTGTACGTATTCCGGTGTGCGGTCTACTTTGCCGACAATAGCGTGCACGACCCGGAGCTTTTGAAGTGGTGGAACTGGAAGGATACCCTGTAACCTAACTCCCCACTGAGCCTCCACCCGCGGAGCGATACAACACTTCAATATTCGATATTCCTTGTTCGACATTCGATATTTTCCCTTCACCGGTTATCCGCAAAGCTCAAGTTCTGATATCTGCCGGATCGGTAGAACCTTTCCGGGTCCTCCACCAGGGGTGGAGGATTTAGATCAGTATTAAGCCCGGGAAAATCTGCAGATAGAATCCAGAAATTTTTATATCTTAATACGATTTTTAGGTGTTATCGATCACATGGCGATCAACTTCCGGGCATTGTTTCCGCTAATGGCGTCTATTTCCACCTGCGTCAATGCCGCAACCTCGAACTCCTTGAAATACCGGGAAGGCTTGATCAGGGGAAAATCCGTCCCAAAGAGAATTTTTTCGACACCGACAATGTCGATGGCGTGTCGATAAATAGCAGGGTCGTACAGAAACGGGGATGCTGCCGTGTCCAACCAGACATTCTTCAAGGCCTCTTTGACCTCTTTTTTCAACAGTCCATAGAAAAAGACGCCCCCGCCCCAGTGGGCCAGAACGATCTTATTGTCCGGAAATCGTTTGATAATATCGTATATCTGGGCCAGGGTGTTCGCTGATTTTCCCGGATACATATGCCCCACAGGCTCGTTGGTGTGAATCATCACCGGCAAATTCTTTTCCTTACAGATCGCCATGATAGGCGCCAGGCTGTCCCGTGCCTCACAAACAATACCGGTCTCGTAAAAGGCCAACTCCCCTACCCCGGACAGTCCACCGGCAATACAGCGCATAACTTCTCCAGCGGCTGTTTCGCTGCAGGTATCCAGGCAGCAAAGGCCTTTGATCCGGTCCGGGTACCTGGCCACCACATCCATGATGTAATCATTGTGCATTTTCGAATATTCCGGATTTTTCCAGGGAAATCCAAATGCTACGGAGACATCCACCCGTTCCTCATCCATCATCTGGATCATGTCCTGACCGCCAATGAGCTTTGCTTTTTCCCAGGCATAGAGCATTTTGAAAGCAGATTCACCCTCAAAATACTTTTCGCGGTTTTCCCTCATGGCTTCGGGAAATATGTGGGTATGGAAGTCAACGATCATGTTTCACTCCTCTAAAATTGAGCGTTTCAAATTTTAAGCTTTGATCCTTAATTTGGAGTATCTCTTTAAAGATGATCTAAATTATGCTTTCTGATCATCTCACAGTTCGGATGCCACTTTTCGGCGATTTCCACAACCTCTTTTTTCAGCGCACCATGCTGTATTTTGCAGACTTCCAGCATATCACTCCGTAAGTGCTGAAGTGCGATAAATTTATGTATCAATATCAATAGGCTATCCTGATGTCATCAAGATTGTGGTTGACTCGGAACGATGTTGTGCTTTATATATTTATTTTGGGATGAGAGCAATTAACAGTTACGTATTATAGCGAACATCTACCGGGACAACAAATGAAACATGCTGATAAAACATCGCAAAGAATAAAAATCGATTCTCCGGATGCATATATTAACCGTGAATTGAGTTGGCTCAGTTTTGCACGCCGGGTGCTCACCCTGGCACAAGACCCTGAATTGCCATTGCTCGAACGTGTAAAATTTGCGGGCATCATGGGGATGCTTTATGATGAGTTCGCCATGAAACGAATGGGCGGACTCAAAAGAAAAATTCAAAAAAAGAAAATAAAGCCTTCACGCGATGGTCTCGCTCCCGATGAGCAACTGAGGGCGTGCCGGGATGAATTACAGACCCAGGCAGTGCTTGTATCAGGACTTGTGCAAAAGAAACTTCGTCCCGCTCTGGCAAAGGCAGCAATTCCCATTCTGGAATACAAGACATTGAAAAAAAGCCAGCGTACACAGATGTCGGCATATTTTCTGGAATCGGTGGAACCTATCCTGACGCCTTTAGCCGTGGACATGTCGCATCCATTTCCTTTTATCAGCAATCTGGGGCTGAACCTGGCCATAGAGGTGAAGGAAAAGAAAAAGAAACGCAATCGTTTCGTGCGGATCAAGGTTCCGGCGAACCGTCCCCGTTGGGTACCCTTTGCGGACGACAGCGGATTTGTTCCGTTAGAGCAGGTAATCGCTGCCAATCTCGAACAGTTGTTCCCCAAAACGACTGAACTCGCCTGCTACTTTTTCCGCGTAACCCGTGTGGCTAAGGATGACCCTTGGGAGCAAACCGAGCTTGACGATTTTGATGCCGACTCCACCCCCGGCTTCTTCATCAGTATGGTGACCAACGAACTGACCGCACGAAAATTTGCCGGTGTGGTTCGACTGGAAGTTAGTGCCGACATGCCAAAAGACTTGAGGCATTGGTTAGCCGAACAGTTGGACGTCGATTCAGAAGATGTTGAAAGCGTGAAGGGTCTGATGGGCCTTGGGGATCTGATGAATTTCCCTATGAAAAATTATCCGGAGTTGTGTGACCCTCCTCATAAGCCTGTGACACACCCCCGTCTTTTAGGAATATTAAAGAATGACCCCGAACAGATGTTTGCCGAAATCCGTCGAGCCGATATCCTGCTCCACCACCCCTACCATAGTTTTGATACTTCCGTACTCAACTTCCTTCAATGCGCAGCAATGGATCCAAAAGTGCTGGCAATTAAGCTTACCATCTATCGTACAAGCAGCGATTCTCCCATTATTCAAGCGCTTCAGTTCGCAATACGACAGGGTAAACAGGTTGCGGTGCTGGTGGAGATCACCGCCCGGTTCGACGAGGCGCCCAACATCGCATGGGGGGGGCTTTTGGAACGGGAAGGGGTGCATGTTTCTTATGGCGTAGAGCGGTTGAAAACGCATGTTAAATTGGCACTTGTCGTCCGTGAAGAAGAGGGCGGTGTTCACCGCTACGTGCATGTGGGAACAGGGAACTATCACACGGGTACCGCACGAATCTATGAAGACATGGGACTTTTAAGCTGTGATCCAAAGCTGGGTGCCAACGTTGCTGCGCTGTTCAATGAATTGACAAGCGCCAACCCGTATCCACATTATGATAAATTGTTGGTTGCTCCCCACAACCTTCGTGAGCGAATTACAGAGCTAATCCGCCGCGAGGCTGAACACAAACGAAAGGGAAAACCGTGTGGCATAAAAGTGAAGATGAATCAGCTTCAGGATAGGCGTATTATACAAGAGCTCTATCGCGCCGGCCAAGCGGGTGTACCCATCAGTTTGAACATAAGGGGGTTGTGCTGCCTGCGCGCGAGGGTTCCCGGGCTGTCCGAGAACATTCGGGTATTCTGTACGCTCGGCCGTTTTTTAGAACACAGCAGAATGTATCGCTTTGAAAATGCCGGCGACCCTGAATTCTTTATCGGCTCGGCGGATTGGATGCGGCGAAACCTCGACCGCCGCATGGAGTCCGTCACACCCATCACTGACCCCAAACTCAAAAAGGAGTTGGAGCAAAAACTGCAGATTTACGAGAAAGACAATAGCTCTGCCTGGGATATGCAGGCCGATGGCCGCTATGTGAGGCGACGACCCAAGAAGGGTGAAAAACCCAGGCCTGCCCAAGAAGCCCTGATTGATATGATCGGCAGACAATCAAAATTAATCAAGAGTTCTATGCCTGATAATTGAAAGACAAAACGAGCGTGATGATGAGAAATACGATTAAATTCAATCTCGCCAATGATGAAACTGAAAGCCATATCAGTGATCAGTTGGCAATGCATCACCAAATGAAAAAAGAAACGACGATTAGCGGTCAACTGACTTACTACGACACATTTGACTGGCGTCTCTTCAATAAGTCACTCGTCCTGTTTACATTTCAAAACAAATTGATTTTACGCAAACTAGGTGAAGACCGAATAATCCACAGTCTTAATGCAAAACCGGTACCTTGTTTCATATGGGAGTTTCCGAAAGGTGATCTTAAACGGTATCTGGAACCTGTAATAAAAATGCGAAGGTTATTAAAACTTGTGAATTTAGTTTCCTGCACAATCCCCTATCGCGTTTTAAACCAAGACCAGAAAACAGTGGCGAGACTTTTATTTGAAACGATTCGAACAAGCAGCAGGAAAAATCCCAAGACCATTGGCTCTCAATTGTGGTTAAAACCCGTCAAAGGATACCCTAAGCTTTCAAAAAAAATCAAATCCCTACTTGAAAGTATAGGCCTCACATCAAGCAGAGACGAAGATGTATTCTTGCGTGCCATAAGTGAGGCCGGCCGTGACCCGGGTAGTTATTCTTCAAAATTACGTTTGAAGCTCACCCCTGATATGCGTGCCGATGAGGCCACAATAATCATTTGGCAATTCCTGTTTCAAGTCATTAAGATCAATGAGGCACAGATTAAACATGACATCGATACGGAAATTCTTCATGATTTCCGAGTGGCCATCAGAAGGACTAGATCTGCTTTGGTTTGGAATAAAAGCATTTTTTCAGAGAGAATAATTGCCCGTTTTAAGAAGAATTTTTCTTTTGTTGGCAAAATAACCAATGATTTGCGCGATCTGGATGTCTATCTGCTCGACAAGCCCAAATACAAGGCCATGCTGCCCGCGGTTCTCCGCGAAGACATCGACCCCCTGTTTGACTATTTAGGCAAGCAAAGATCCGTATCTTTCCGAAAAGTCATCAGAAGCTTGAATTCTAATAAATACAGGAAAATCATGCAAGGGTGGGAAGCTTTTCTCAATGAACCGCAACATGACCTTGCATCGGGATCCAACGCAGAGGTCCCTGTATTAGAATTGGCACGCAAGAGAATCTATAAGCAGTATAGAGATGTTATAAAAACAGGAACTCGGATTCTTGAAAACTGCGATGATGAAAAGCTTCATAAGCTCCGAATTCAATGTAAAAAATTGCGCTATTTAGTTCAGTTTTTTTCCAATCTTTTTCCCCCAAAAAAAATCAGCCTGCTGGTTGGGCAGCTGAAAATGTTACAAGACATGCTCGGTAACCATAACGATCTCAGCGTCCAAGTGAATTATCTTTTGAAAGTAGCCGAGAAAATGCCCGCAAATCTTTCTCAGTCAAATAAAACACTCATAGCCATTGGGAGTCTAATCGGCAAACTTGAGACAAAACGAAAGTCGGTAAAGAAATCATTCACAAAAACCTTCACCCATTTTTCATCACCGCCAAATCAGAAGTTATTTCGAGAGCTCTTTGCACTTCAATCAGAAAAGGTGTTTTCATGAGGACGATCGCACTCTACAGCAACAAAGGTGGCGTGGGAAAGACTGCTGCGGCTGTAAATTTATCTTATTTGTCAGCCCGGACGGGCGCCAAAACGCTACTCTGCGATTTAGATCCTCAAAGCTCTGCCACCTTTTACTTTAGAGTTAAACCGAAGCTTAAATCCGGCACAAAGGGATTTCTAAAAGGCGGTAAAAGTGTCTTTAAAAGTATCAAAGGAACCGATTATGAAAACCTCGATCTGCTGCCGGCGGATTTTTCTTACCGCCGACTGGACATCGCATTTAACCAGCTAAAGCGCTCAAAAAATCGTCTCCATAAAATCTTGAAACCTTTTAAGGCTGAATATGATGTCGTTATTTTAGACTGTCCCGCAAGCATCAGCGTCCTGGCAGAGAATGTGCTCAACACTGTTGATTGTACCCTCGTTCCTTTGATACCGACAACGCTCTCGATTCGAACCTATCTCCAACTGTTAGTTTTCTGTAAAAAAAATAAAATCGACACAAGCAGAATATACACCTTTTTTTCGATGGTCGATCGACGGAAAAAACTGCATCTATCGCTGATGGAAAAGGTATCAAGAAAATTAAACAATGCTTTAAAAAACGACATCCCTTACCTGTCGATAATTGAACAAATGGGGGTTTACAGAGAACCGGTGGTGGCGTTTTCTCCAGGCTCAACGGCATCTAAGGCATATCAACGACTGTGGCAAAATTTGCAAGAAACCATATTGATCAATCCTTGAAAGTAATAAAGGAGGATGGATGGCAAAGAAAGAAAAACGACTCTGCAAGTGGAAAGAAGAGATGATAAATGATAATTTTGAGGTGTTCAAAGATATTGTTAAGTCACCCCAATTCGCCTGCAAAAAATTTGGCAGAGTGGCAAACAAGAAAAAATGGTTACACAAACCTGTTTCATTGAACTGAGCGATTTTATGAAAGAACTTTGTCTGGTTAGACATGCCAAATCGAGTTGGAAATATCCTAAGTTGGATGATTTCGAAAGACCGTTGAATAAGCGTGGTCAAAAAAATGCACCATTCATGGGTAAAATTCTTCACCAATTGGAATTTACCCCAGACCTCATCATTACCAGTCCGGCATCGCGGGCGGCAATGACTGCAAGGATTTTTGCATTTGAGATCAAGTATCCTCTTGAGAGCATTCTATATCTTTCATCGGTCTACGAATCAAATGAAAGGAACCTGATTCAACTTTTAAGGGAATTAGATGATAATTTAGAAAAGATCATGTTGGTCGGCCACAATCCGGCATTAACACATCTGGCCAACAACATAGGCGATTATCCGATCAGCAACCTACCCACGAGTGGGGTATTTTGTGTAGCATTAGGCATCACTTCGTGGTCTGGGATTAAGAATAACGCAGGGAAATTAAAATATTTTGAATTTCCCAAAAAACACGCATAACGAGAGGAGGAAAAAATGGTAAAGGAAAAAGAGAAACAGGAAAATGTCGAGGAAGAGGTCAAAGCAAAAGCGGCCGATGCTGGAACCAAAACCGTAGAAGGCAAAAAGAAAGTGTCTAAGAAGAAGACCGAAAAAGAAAAGGTAAAGAAGGAAAAGGCGAAGAAAGAGAAGGCAAAGAAAGAAAAGGCAAAGAAAGAGAAGAAGAAGAAAGAAAAGGCAAAGAAAGAGAAGGCGAAGAAAGAGAAGAAGAAGAAAGAGAAGGCAAAGAAAGATAAGAAGAAAGATAAGAAGAAAGATAAGAAAAAGGGAAAAGGCAAGAAAAAAAAGCCGGCCAAAAAGAAAAAAGGGAAAAAATAAATTAAACCTGAACTGAGCGATTTTTCCCGAAGAGGTGTGCCGAAATCTTGATGGAGAAGGGTTCGCAAAAAACACAGGCATGCCCGTGGATCTGTCGAGGCTTTTTTCGAACCCTCGATCCGCAAGAGATCGGTGCAGATCGAGATAAAAATCGCTCAGTTCAGGTTAAAGACAACCAAGGCAATCCAGCTATGCGAACTGGATTGCCTTGGTTATTAGTATGTTA